>BNJT01001461.1_pt1 | contig 159135 bp, 229 predicted proteins | sample 8540491 | NCBI WGS metagenome assembly BNJT01 (sample SAMD00202455, study PRJDB9452) | human saliva metagenome | host: Homo sapiens
CTTCATTACATTGCCGATTCGGGCCGAGTCGATTAATCCGGGCTATGTCGTCTTTCTCTTTGGAAACACGTAGGCGGTCAATAACAAGAAAGGTGGAAGAAATATTCTTTTCAAGGTCGGCAAGAATAGATGAATTTTGTTCATTATTTGCACTAAAGAGGTCTTCAATGCGTATAACTTCGCTGCCTATCATGATACGCGTATAACCCTCTTGCAGATACATCTCCAGCTGTTTTTCAGCTGTTCGGCGCATAATGACATGAAAAGGTGCAAGAATCATAAATGAAGTTCCTTCACCAAACTCCATTACTTTATTCAGTATATCTTCCGTGAGAGTGTTTCCTAACCTCCTGTCCTGATACAGGGGAAAAGGTGCGACCGATACGCCGCATACAAAAAGACGGAGATATTCGATATATCTCAGTAGAAGTGCCGACGGTTGAACGTGGTTTCGAGAAATAACCCTTTGTTCAATGGCAATAGCGGGTGGAAGACCTTTAATAAAATCGCATTCAGGCTTGCTCATGCGCCCTAAGAATTGACGAGCATAGCTTGAAGGCTTTCGACATAACGGCGCTGACCTTCCAGCATACTAAAAGTATCGAAAGCTAAAGACTTACCTGATCCAGAGACACCAGTTACAACAATCAGTTTATTGCGTGGAATGGTTACATTTATATTCGTAAGGTTATTAACTCTTGCGCCCTTAATCTCGATATATTTCTCTTCCATTATTGTTCTATATAAACGATTAGGATACAAAAAGTACAAAAATTAAGTGGATTAATCTATATATAGCTTATCAAATTGTTATATCGCTTTCGGGTTGAGAATATTTTTAGAGTTAAACCAGTATAAAAAAGTGATTTCACTTTGTACCTTTTTGAATAATTCGTTATCTTTGCAAGGCAAAAGAAATAAAATAAACACTAAATAATTCAATAACCTACAAGTTATGAAAAGTATAAAAGACAATGAGGTGTGCTTACTTCAGGAGGTGACGCTCCGGGTATGAATGCTGCTATCAGAGCAGTTACTCGTGCTGCTATTTCGAAAGGCTTCAATGTCAAAGGTATTTATAGAGGTTTTGACGGACTGATTGCAAATGATATTAAACCATTTACAACAGAGAATGTTTCGGGTATCATCATGCATGGCGGTACGATTTTGAAAACAGCACGTTCAAAAGAGTTCATGACGAAAGAGGGACAAGACAAGGCCTATGAAAATATGCAGAAAGAAGGTATTGACGCCCTTGTGGTTATTGGTGGTAATGGCTCGTTAACGGGAGCTATGATGTTTGCTCGAAATTATGACATTTGTTGTATAGGTTTGCCAGGGAACCATTGATAATGACCTTTACGGAACGGACACAACAATTGGTTATGACACACATTAAATACTATAGTAGAATGTGTAGACCGTATCCGTGATACGGCACAAAAGTCACGTACGCATCTTTTTGTTGAGGTTATGGGACGCGATGCAGGTTTCCTTGCACAGAATTCAGCTATAGCCAGCGGTGCTGAGGCTGCAATTATACCTGAGATTCAACGAGGCGTTGACCAGTTGGCGAAATTCATGGAAAGAGGAATCCGTAAGTCGAAAAGAGTTGTATCGTTATTGTTTCGGAGAGTCCGAAGTGCGGTGCGCTTTTATTATGCTGACCGTGTGAAGAAGGAATTCCCTGAGTTTGATGTGCGCGTTTCAATCTTGGGCTATTTACAGAGAGGTGGACGCCCTCAGCTCATGATAGAATTTTGGCGAGTCGAACGGGTGTTGCTGCAATTGAAGCAATTCTGCAAGGCCAGCGTAATATTATGAGTAGGTATTAAAAATAATGAAAGTACTTACGTGCCGTTGTCAGAAGCAATACGTTCAGATAAACCCTTTGATATTAATCAGGTACTTGACGAGTTGAGTATATGATAATTAAATGGTTCAATAAGGTGTATTAGGTTAACTTAGTCGTGTTAACTTTGTTTTAAAAACTCTTGTTGTGTTTGAAAATTATCAGATAAATTCGCCCCGTTTAGAAATTAATAGGAAATAATAATAATACTTACTGTATGTCACAGATTAATGGGCATATTTCTCAGATTATCGGTCCAGTTATTGACGTGTATTTCGATACACAGGGACAGGGATGCAGAGAAAGAGTGCTTCCTAAGATTTATGAAGCCCCTGAGAGGTAAAAGCGTCCCGAAGGGAAAGATTTACTATTGGAGGTAGAACAACACATAGGAGAAGATACTGTGCGTTGTATTGCTATGGATAGCACCGATGGTTTACAGCGTGGTTTGGAAGTTATTCCTACAGGAAGTGCTATTCAGATGCCAGCTGGTGAACAAATCAAGGGTCGAATGATGAATGTCATTGGAGAACCTATTGATGGTATGGACTCTCTTAATACAGAAGGCTCATATCCTATTCATCGTCCTGCGCCTGAATTTAAAGATCTTTCTACTCATAAGGAAATGTTGCAGACAGGTATTAAGGTTATCGATCTGCTGGAACCTTATATGAAAAGGTGGAAAAATTGGTTTGTTTGGAGGAGCTGGTGTGGGTAAGACAGTGCTTATCATGGAGCTTATCAACAACATTGCCAAGGGGCATGATGGCTATTCTGTATTTGCAGGTGTTGGTGAACGTACCCGCGAAGGTAACGATTTGATTAGAGATATGCTTGAGTCTGGTGTAATCCGATATGGTGAAAAATTCAGAAAAGCCATGGAGGAAGGCAAGTGGGACTTAAGTCTTGTTGATCCAGAAGAACTGAAAAAGTCGCAAGCTACTCTTGTATACGGTCAGATGAATGAGCCTCACCGGGGCTCGCGCATGTGGCATTGTCAGGTCTTACTGTAGCAGAGAATTCCGTGATCATGGAGGCAAAAACGGCGCTCCTGCCGATATTATGTTCTTTATAGATAATATTTTCCGTTTCACTCAGGCAGGATCGGAAGTGTCAGCTTTGCTTGGACGTATGCCTTCTGCTGTAGGATATCAGCCCACTTTGGCATCGGAAATGGGTGCTATGCAGGGAAAGAATTACTTCAACTAAAAATGGTTCTATTACCTCTGTACAAGCAGTATACGTTCCAGCTGATGACTTGACAGACCCTGCTCCTGCAACAACGTTCTCACACCTCGATGCAACGACGGTGCTTGATAGAAAGATTACGGAGTTGGGTATTTATCCAGCTGTTGACCCTTTGGCAAGTACATCACGTATTCTTGACCCATTAATTGTGGGCGAAGAGCACTATAAATGTGCACAACGTGTAAAAGAAACATTGCAACATTATAATGAACTGCAAAGATATTATTGCCATCTTAGGTATGGACGAGCTCTCAGATGAGGATAAGCTTGTTGTGAATCGTGCACGTAGAGTGCAAAGATTCCTGTCGCAACCTTTGCTGTTGCTGAACAGTTTACAGGCGTTCCAGGTGCCATGGTAGTATTGAAGATACAATCAAAAAGGCTTTAATGCTATCTTGAGATGGTGAAGTGGACGATCTGCCAGAGCAGGCTTTCCTTAATGTTGGTACAATTGAAGATGCTATTGCTAAAGGCAAAAAGCTTCTTGAAGCAGCTAAGGCTTAGTATAGCTTAAATATTAAATGTTAATTATAATCTGAATGCTAAAGTTAAGGATAGTTTCTCCGGAAAGAATCGTTTACGATAAGCGAAGTCAATAGCTTAAAAGTACCAGGTACACAAGGAAGCTTTGAAATACTTGACAATCACGCTCCTATAATATCTGCTTTGTCAGAAGGGAGTTATAGAGTATTCAACAGCACAAGGAAAACAAAGCTTAAATGTGCTAAGTGGTTTTTGTTGAAGTCAAGAAAAATCAAATAAGCCTTTGTGTAGAGGTCTCTAATCAGAGATAGTTTTAAGGTTTAAGATGACAAGTATCAAGGATATTCGTAAAAGAGGAATTTGGATCATTGCTGCGTTAACACTGATAGCGCTTTTTAGTTCTTAATATTCTTCAAAGACAATATCAAGTGAGGATTGTTATTCTTTTAGCCTTTACTACATTAGTAGCTAGCTTTGCGATTATGGCTTTTTGGAAGATTATTGATGCACGTAAATGCAAAAAGAAATTTTAAAATGTCCATCTTAACTGTTTTATTGGGAGTTTCACTATATGTGGTGATTAGGGAACTGCATGGATAAAAGGTGCTGGTTATGTCAAAAGCACTCTCAGAACACCTTCCGAACTTTCATATGATACTGACAATTATTCGTAGTTATTTCCATCTTGACAGTAATAGGATTATATTTAATATTTGTGTCAGAAAGCCAACAGGAGTCTGTTTCCTTTGTCATTATGATGCTGAGCTATGTATGCACTAATGATGATAGTTGCGTTATTAATAAGACATTAGACGAATGTATAAAACATATAACATGAGATATTTCAAACAACTGCTTTTAATGTTATTCTTGTTGCTACAGGTTTGTACCATCAGATGCGGCAGGAACCAGCAAGCAGAAAGAAGAACGCTTTTGATGTGACGAATATGATTATGACTCACATTCAGGATTCTTACGAATGGCATGTTACAGATATAGGTGAAAAAGTATTATTATACACTTACCAATTATTGTGAAAAGTTCTTCTGGTTTGGTATGTGTTTTCTTCAGACAAATTTAGTGAAGAAGTAAATAATAAAGGCTATCATCTTGGTCCTGAACAATTGGCTATTGCAACGGTAGGTGAGCATGCAGGAAAGATTGTAGAAATAAATAATGGTAAAGAGATATTGCCTTTAGATATTTCGATTACAAAAACAGTTGCTGTTCTTTTTATAAATGCATTTCTGCTGTTATTATTTATTCTGTTGCCGGCTCGTTGGTATCGACGTCATAAAGCCAGCGATCCAGCTCCGAGGTGGATTTACAGGGACTTGTTGAAATGCTTGTGATGTATGTTGAAGATAACGTTGTTAAACCGGGTGTTGGCGAGGGGTATCAGAAGTATAGCCCATGCTTACTTACCTGTTTCTTTTTATATTTATATGTAATTTAATGGGTATTGTTCCATTCCCTCCAGGTGGAGGAAATGTTACGGGCAATATTAGTATTACACTTTTTCTTAGCTTTGTGCACCTTTGTAATTACTCAATTTAGTGGTTCAAAGCATTATTGGAAAAGATATTTTCTGGCCAGATGTGCCTATCCTTTTTGAAAGCACCTGTTCCATTGATACCTTTTTATTGAATTTGTAGGTATATTTACAAAGCCTTTTGCTCTTATGATTCGTCTTTTTCCTAACATGATGGCGGGTCATGCTATAGCATTAGCTTTAACAGTATTATTTTCTTGGTGGCTGCTGAAGGGTATAGGAGTCAAACTTTATGGTATGACTACTTTAAGTGTTGTGATGAGCATATTTAGTGATGTGCCTTGAACTGATGGTATGTTTTATCCAGGCTTTTGTTTTCACTATGCTTAGTTCAATTTTCATTGGTTTAGCTCGTGCAAAAAGCAGAATAAAAGAAACAGAAATAGATAAAGAAGAAAAATAAAACAAATAAATAACAATTTAAAAATTACAACTATGATGTCATTATTATTAGTAACAAGTGGTCTTGCACAGTTAGGCGCTGGTATTGGCGCAGGTTTAGCAGCTATTGGTGCGGCCATCGGTAGTGGTAGAAATTGGTGGTAACGCAATGGATGCAATGGCGCGTCAACCCGAAGTTATGAACAAATTGTTTGTCAATATGATTGTTGCTTCTGCTTTGATAGAGGGTGTTGCCCTTTTTCGCAGCCGTTATGCCTTCATGTGCGTTAGCAAGTAATTATAAACACGCTGATTACAAAGAAAGTATTAAACGCTGCGTATGGATTTATTGATGCCAAGCTTTGGCCTGATGTTTTTGGATAGCCATCGTCTTCTTCGTGGTTCTCGCTTTATTATGGAAGTTTGGATTCCCCGGCGATTACAAAAAATGGTCGAGGAAAGGAAGAACTATATCGACGAGTCTGCGTAAGGCGCATGAAGCCAACGAGAAACTGGCCAATATACAAGAAGGAGAATCCATTCTGCAGGAAGCACGCGAAAAACAGGCTCTTATACTAAAGAAGCCACGTCTACTCGTGATGCCATCGTTGCCAAGGCTGGAGTCTCAAGCTAAAGAGCAAGGTGAAAAGCTTATCAGCGACGCTAAGCTACAGATTGAAACAGAGAAGCAGAATGCCATTCGTGATATTCGTTCTCAGGTGGCAGAACTCTCTGTGAAGATAGCTGAAAAAGATTATTAAAGAACAGCTTTCAACAGATGCAAAGCAGATGGAATTGATTGATAAGTTGCTTGATGAAGTTAGAACTGAAGCCCAATCAGATAAAGAATAAGTAGCTTATGGATTTGGGTGTTATATCTGTCAGATATGCCCGTGCTCTTTTGAAAAAGTGCTTTAAGGTTAAAAGCAAGATGCAACAGTATATGAAGAAATGCAATCTTTATCAGAAAGCTTTCTTCAATTACCACAGCTTCGTCAGACGATAACCAACCCTATGCTTGATAACAAAAACAAAGCTAAGCTTGCTTGAAACAGCATGTGGTGGCACGCCGTCTGAGCTACCAGTCGCTTTTACAGCTTGTCTTGAAAGAGGGACGTGTAGATGATTGTACATTCATGGCAGCTTCTTATACCACCCTTTATCGCCAACAGAAGAACATTATTTGTGGAAAACTTACCACAGCGGTTTGCTGTTTCGGCTGAGATTGAAGATAAGATGCGTAAAATGGTAGAGGAGAAAACTCACGGGACTGTGGAGTTCAATACCGAGGGTTAATCCTGAAATTTTAGGTGGATTTGTCCTTGAATACGATACCTATAGGATGGATACAAGTGTTAGAACTAAGCTAAAGAACGTTCTAACAACCTTAAGAAAATAAATAAAGTAAAAACAACAATGTCAGATAAAATAAAACCAAGCGAAGTGTCTGAAGTATTACTTCGGCAGCTTGAAGGCCTTAATAACGAGGAAAAGTTTGACGAAGTGGGCACCGTTTTAACGGTTAGTGATGGTGTTGCTCGCGTCTACGGACTCCGAAATGCCGAGGCGAGTGAGCTGCTTGAGTTTGAAAACGGCACAATGGCTATTGTGATGAACCTTGAGGAAGACAATGTAGGTTGTATTCTTTTGGGAGATACGTCAGGGCATTAAGGAAGGACAGAAGGTAAAAACGTACACATCGTATTGCCTCCATTCGCGTGAATGATAACTTCCTTGGTCGTGTAGTTAATCCGTTAGGTGAAGCTATTGATGGCAAGGGAACGCTTGATTTAACCGAAGCTTTCGAAATGCCTTTGGACCGTAAAGCCCCAGGTGTTATCTATCGCCAGCCAGTAAAGGAACCACTACAGACTGGTTTGAAGGCAGTAGACTCAATGATTCCTATCGGCCGTGGCCAACGCGGAGTTGATTATTGGTGACCGTCAGACGGGTAAAACAGCTATTGCAGTTGATACCATTATTAACCAAAAGGATAATTTCGACAAAGGAAAGCCCGTATATTGTATTTATGTTGCTATTGGCCAAAAAGGCGAGTACGGTAGCTGCTCTCGTGCAAACTTTACGTGAGCATGGCGCTATGCGCTTACACCATTGTTGTGAGCGCAACTGCTGCCGACCCTGCTGCTATGCGGTATATGCCACCTTTGCAGGGAGCTGCTATTGGCGAATACTTTCGCGATCGTGGTTTCGACGCATTGGTTGTATATGATGACCTGTCAAAAGCAAGCTGCAGCATATCGCGAGGTATCTTTGATTCTCCGTCGTCCTTCAGGTCGTGAAGCCTATCCGGGTGATGTGTTTTATCTTCACTCTCGCCTTCTTGAGCGTGCAGCCCGTATTAACAATCAGAATGAGATTGCTGAACAAATGAACGATCTTCCTGGAGTGTGATGAAAGGTGCAAAAGTAAAGGGTGGCGGCTCGCTCACCGCGCTTCCAATTATCGAAACTCAGGCGGGTGACGTATCAGCTTATATTCCTACAAACGTAATCTCTATTACTGACGGACAGATTTATCTCGAGGTCAAACCTCTTCAATCAAGGCTTCCGTCCCGCTATCAATGTGGGTATTTCGGTTAGTCGTGCAAGGTGGATCGGCTCAGGTAAAAAGTATGCAGAAGAAGGTTGCTGGAACATTAAAGGATGGATATGGCTCAGTATCGTGAACTTGAGGGCTTTCTCTAAGTTCTCCAGCGATATGGACCCTGATTGCAGCAATGACAATTGACCGTGGACGTAAGAACAATCAATTGCTAATTCAGCCCCAATACAGCCCAATGCCAGTAGGTGAACAGATATCTATTCTTTACTGTGGCGTTAATGGTCTGATGCGTGACGTCCCCGTTGAGCAGGTTCGTAATTGTCAGGCTCAGTTCCTTGAGCAGATGAGAACTCTTCATCAAGATGTAATCGATACACTTGCATCTGGTATAATATCAGACGATTGCACGAAAGTAATTGAAGAGACAATAGCGAACATTGCTGGTCAATTTAAAAATTAATTAAGCTTATGCCTTCTTTTAAAAGAGATCAAGACACCGGATAGCCTCCTGTTCAAAGCACGCGAAAAATTACGAGTGCTATGAAAATGGTTGCATCATCTAAGTTGCACCATGCTCAAACGGCTATTCAGAATATGCTACCTTACGAAAAATCAGTTAGAGCATATTCTCAAGTCTTTTCTTCTTTCTATGCCTGATACCACAACTTCTCTCAGCCAAGAGAGGGATAAAGTAAAAAGCGTAGCCCTTGTTGTTTATTCATCAAATAGTTCATTGTGTGGCGGCTTCAACAATAATGTTATTCGTATGATGCTCCAAGCTATTGATGATTACAAGGCTCAGGGCATCACTAACATTGTGGTTTATCCTATAGGTCGCAAAGGTGGCTGAGAAAGTTTCAAAGATTGGTTTGCAGCCAGCTGGCAACTTTGTAGAGATTGGCTGACAAAGCTCAAATGCAGAAGAATGCCATCGTATAGCAAGAGAACTGACTTTGAAGTATGAGAAGCATGAGTTTGATAAGGTTGAATTGATTTATCATCATTTCAAAAAGCGCAGGTTCGCAAGTGTTAACACGACGCACCTTCCTTCCTATTGACTTGTCTACTGAAAAGATAGGAGAGTATAACGATCGTGACCTTTCTGCCATGGACGTGACGGCAAAAACACAGCAATATCTCCGTGAAAGGGTAGAGTGAAACAGCGCGAAAAGACAGAGGCTATTCCGTTAAACGACGATTTTTATCGTCGAGCCCGATATCCCAACAGTCTTATCAACTCTGATTCCGCAATTGTTAGCTCTTATGATTTATACAGCTCTTCTCGACAGCAATGCTTCTGAGCATGCTGCGCGAATGGTGTCAATGCAGACGGCTACTGAGCAATGCCGACGAACTCGTTACGAGGTTTGAACCTCCAGTATAACAAGTCGCGACAGGCTGCTATCACCAATGAGCTTCTTGATATTGTAGGTGGTTCGGTTAACAATTAGTTCTGAACACACAGTTCGTATTAAATAACGACAATTCCCCGATGATATGTTGAATCATATTGTCAGGGGAATTTCGTTTTCCTAAAAAAGTAAGGAAAAACCGTAAAAGCCTTAATGACTTTTTACGGTTGTAGAGAGTGCGTGGCGAGTCGAACCGCCTTGAGCGGTTTTGCAGACCGATACCTCAACCGTTCGGACAACGCACCGTTTCAATTTTTGCGTTTGCAAAAGATAGACAGTTTAATTGAGACTACCAAACTTTTATATACAATTTTTACACTTTCTGTTTATATTCTAATCTTGTCAGAAAACAACTTACTTGATTTTTGTTACAGCAAAAAAATATTTTTAATTCTTTATTCCGCTGTTGATATTAAAGTAATTCGTAGTGCTATATCCCAATGATGTAAACCTGCTAAATTTTTAAGCAATTAAGTTTGTTCGATTTCTAATATATGAATAATTGTATACGCTTTTCTGGGCGTTGTATGACGGCCGCCGTACGCGTGTTCGGCGGTCGTCGTACGGATATACTACGGCTGTAGTACAATGTGTGGCGGCCGCCATACAACAAGCTTTTAGGCCGTAACGTATTTGCTTGAACGTTAGTTTTATATCATAAGTATGTTGTAACGCTTCTACGGTTACGGTTTTTATCTTTTAACACCTCTATTTTTGTTGAATATAGTGTAATATTACATATTGTTGTCGAGAAAATTACTTGTTTTATCGCTTCTTACCCTTTTGTACATTGACAGTTGGTGCAAGTCGATGGTTGATATTTGGAAAGCAATCCCCGATTCGTTGATGCCATATGTCGACCGCAAACACCGTACAGAGATGGTAGAGTTTATTCGTATGGGTTTAAAAGGTGATGTTGATAACCTTTTTAGGCTCAAAGAGTACGATGGATTCACTTACTTCTAACTTTTATACAAGTAAGGGCAAGTGAGGCTATGATGATGCAAATTAAACGCTTGCCACGTCAAGGCTCCGACTCAATTCTATGTGTTGTACGTACATGGTTTGGCCCTGTTAAAAGTAGTAGGGTACAACTTTATACCGAAAATTGGAAACCGATTGAGCAGGATGCACTGGGCAACAGAAGCTTGACAGTATGCTTCCCATGTTTATTTCTCGACCAGAAGGTATGAGCGAAGAGAAATTTAATGAATTAAAAATATCTTTTGATTTTTCTACTTCCTTACTGCTTCGTTGGTGGATCTTATGCTGACGATTTACAATTATCGGTCAGCAATCCTTTACCCTCTCAAGAGCGAAATATTGATTTTGAGCGCGTAAAAAGTTAATAATACTCAAATGGAACGGAAATATATTTAAATAACTTTTAAAATAAAAACATGTTTTATGAGCTAAAACATTACATATAAATTATTTAGCTAAATTTGCTAGTGTGTTTTTCATGGTATTAGATTATTATAGGTTAAGTTTAGATTGGGTGTCGCGATGACAGCCAATCTTTTTAAATGTTTTTACTTGCGTACTTTAGTTTTTCAGTTTAAGTTGATGTTGTTACTTCGAAAAACATTATCTTTGCAATAAAATTAAAAACTAAATCACAATGAATCTGAAAGTACGTCTTGCCCTGATGAACTTCCTCCAGTTTGGAGTATGGGGAGCTTATCTCACCTGTATGGGAATTTATCTAAGCAACATTGGCATGGCATCGCATATTGGACCCTTTTTGCCATGCAGGGGTATTGTCTCAATCTTTATGCCTGCCCTCATGGGAATTGTTGCTGACCGATGGATTCCTGCACAGAACTGCTTGGTTTTTGTCATCTTTTAGCTGGAATGTTTTATGTCAGCAGCCGCATGGGTATGGACATATGCAAGGCAATTCGGCAGAGTTTTCTATACTTTTCTCGTTGTATTCGCTTAGTGTAGCTTTCTATATGCCAACGTTGGCGTTGAGCAATTCGGTAGCATATAACGCACTTAGCCGTGCAGGCTTGGATACAGTTAAGGACTTCCCGCCTATTCGCGTCTTCGGAACTATCGGCTTTATCTGCTCTATGTGGTTTGTTGATATTATGGATTTCAAGGCCAATGAGATACAGTTTGTGGTAAGCGCTGCTATTAGTTTCATACTCTTCTACACGTTCACACTGCCAGCATGCCCTGTATTAGAAAGAAGGAGCACAAAACATTTGTTGAAGCGCTCGGATTGCAAGCCTTTACGCTGTTTAAACAGAAGAAAATGGCTATTTTTCTTCTTGTTCTCTATGCTCTTAGGCGTGAGTCTTCAAATAACAAATGGATTTGCAACACCATTTATAGAGAGCTTCGCCAGCATTCCAGAGTATGCTAATACCTTTGGTGTTCAACATAGCGTTATTTTTGTATTCTATCTCACAAATCAGCGAAACGCTCTGTATTTTTGTTGATACCTTTCTTCATGAAACGTTACGGCATTAAGAACGTTATGCTGATAGCCATGTTTGCTTGGGTATTTCGTTTCGGACTGCTTGGTGCAGGAAATCGCAGGCGGAGGCGTATGGATGTTTGTAGGCTATGATTATTTATGGCGTTGCTTTTCGACTTCTTTAATATCTCTGGCTCGCTATTTGTTGACCAGTTCTACTGACCCAAGCATGCGCTCTTCAGCACAAGGCTTGTTTATGTTGATGACTAATGGTTTGGGTGCTACGATAGGTTCATTTGCGGCTCAGGCAGTTGTCGATTTCCATACTGGTGTGTCTGGCGCCGTGGTATGGCAATCTATGCTGGTATGTTTTCGCTGCTTATGCTTTAGGTGTAGGCTTCTCGTTTGCAGTGGTATTTAGGCCAAAGTATATTAATTCGAAGAAAAAGTAGGTTCGGGCAACCTTATTCTTTCTTGTCACTTCAGCGTATGAAAGAAGCAAGATACTTTTATGTGCCCGATGCTTACAGCCAATCGGAACTACCTGAAGATGAGGCACAGCACGCCATTAGAGTGTTGCGCCTCTCAGAGGGTGACGAAATGTTCCTTATGGACGGACAGGGAGTATTTTATCGTGCAACAGTAAGCTTAATTTCTAAGAAGCGTTGCATGTATTCAATAGAGGAGAAGCTGCCACAGGAAAAAGGCTGGTATGGACATATTCACCTTGCTATCGCTCCTACAAAAATGATGGAACGTATCGAGTGGCTTGCTGAAAAGACAACAGAAATAGGTTTTGATGAACTTTCGTTCTTAAATTGTAAATTCTCGGAAAGGCGTAATCTGCGCGTTGACCGTATCGATAAAATAGTTGTATCAGCCACTAAACAGAGTAGAAAAGCGTGGAAGCCGCTGGTACACGATATGCAAAAATTTTACCGATTTCATCAGTAAACCACGTACAGGACGTAAATATATTGCACATTGTTATAACGAAATAGAGAAGGGTGATTTTTTTAAAATTCGGTGCAGCTTTTTGCCTGCTGATGAGGACGTTACGTTGCTTGTCGGACCAGAAGGTGACTTTTTCTATTGATGAGGTTAAGCTTTGCTCTCGCTAATGGTTACGAGTCAATATCGCTTGGAAACAGTAGGCTTCGCACAGAAACGGCAGGTTTAATGGGGGTAACAATGGCACAAATCATAAAAACGAAAATCGTAATTTTATTGTATGATGAAAGCTATCAGTAAATATATTAGGTCCAGTCGTTTGGGGGCTTTAGTGGTTTTTGCCATTATGCTTAGTTCGTGTTCGCGGTGACGATTATATTAATGCTATCCCCGAATCAAGTACTTTTACTGATGTCGACAAATCACGGCAAAACTGACGGGTGTCGGCAGTCAGCAATACTAAAACTCTGCTTTCATTTCAAGAATATAGATAAAACAGGGATTGATTTTTTTCAGCTAACGTTTATTTTTGAAGATGCACGCTATAACATTGGCCTTTGTGCTAAAGTTAGCGATGATGATAAGCTTTCGCTGATATGCTTCAGCAAGCTGGCTGCCACGTGGAAAAACGACGCGGTTTCCGCTTTGCATTGCTTCAGGAAACTGGATAGTTGGTTTTTCTGACGTGTCGGTTTTGTTAATGGGTCCTGTTATTCCCGCAGCGATAGATGAGATGAAAGGGCAGATGGTTCAATATCTTAAACAAAGCGAAGACGAGTATCAAAGGCACTCCCTTAATGGAACGTTTACAAACTATTGATGCACCAATGGCAATGGTTTGCCAAGCGAGCGCACTACCTGAACAGTTTATTACACCGTTTACTATTGGTGCTCCTCGCGATGCTTCACCATCTGATATCATGATAGCTGCATCAATGGAGGTTTCGCATGGCCGTTTGCTGATATCAGGACAAACGTTTTTCATTCAAGAAACAGATAGATGAAGCGTTACAAAAAGCTCAACAGACGTATCGTCCTATTAAGGGCGATTATGTAAAAACGATGTCGACAAGCGATGGAATGGGACTTTTTATGAATATTGATGGCAAGAATTTTCATAACTGATTCTGACAAAATCGTGGAGTTTCTACTATGTTGATGGGCATTAATACGGCTATTGATATGGATAATATTATTAAAAAGTATTGACGGTGACATGGCTTTGATAGCATCAGGATTGGGCAATGACAAGCTTCAGATGATGATGGAGCCAAGCTTGGTAATAGTAATTGGTTAAAAGATGTGGCTTACTGGAAGCAGAGCGTGCCGAAAGGGGGACGCATTGGCGATTGGGGTAAAATTGTTTCTATTATACTGGCAATCAAACGGCATACTATTTTTGGTGTTACTAACGATATGCAGTATATGAGTGGTGGCTCAAAAGATGAAGCGTTAAGAGTATTCGACCAAGTCAAAAATCCAATAAACACAGAACTTCAACAGCTTATTATCGGAAACAAACTGGTGATGTTGATTAACTTTGAAGCGCTAAAGGATCAGAAAGCACAAGCTATTACTTCGATGTTGAAGCCTTTATTTGGCGAACTCAACACCATAGTTTACACGATGAAATAAAATAAAAGGACACGTCATCTTATGGATAAGATACAATTTAATTCTGTTATTCCTGAGGTTTTCTCGCAGCTTCCGAGTTTGGAATCGGAGGTTTGGAACACGGATGTCACCTTTGAGAAAAGGCCATTTATATTTGGTTGAAACCGACTCGGGTAAAGGGAAAGAGCACCTTTTGCAGCTATATTGTAGGTTATCGACATGATTATAGCGGACAGGTTTTTGTTTGACGCACAGGATACTAAAGGCTTTAAGGTTAGTGAATGGGTAAATATTCGTAAGAATCATATTAGCCATTTATTTCAGGAATTAAGGCTTTTTCCCGAATTAACAGCCTTTGAGAATGTACAGATTAAAAACAAATTGACGAACTTTTAAAAAGTGAGAATCAAATTAAAACATGGTTTGAAGCATTAGGAATAGCAGAAAAATTAGACGTTAAAGTGGGGCTTTTTATCCTTCGGACAGCAACAGCGTGTGGCTATGATACGGGCGTTAGTTCAGCCTTTTTGACTTCATTCTCGCTGATGAACCCTATATCTCATCTCGACGACAAAAACTCAGAAATAATGGGTAAAATCATGTTGGACGAGGCTCAAGCTCAGGGTGCTGGGGTTATTGTTACAAGCATAGGCAAGCACATGAACCTCAATTACGAACGAATTTTCAAGTTATAAAATGGTCTGGAAATTATTAAGACAACATATCAGTATTCCACAATTTATTGGCTTTTTCTTTGCGAACCTCTTTGGAATGCTTATTGTTCTACTTGGCTTTCAATTTTATAAAGATGTAACTCCTGTATTTACTTCCGATGATTCGTTTATGAAATCCGACTATCTTATTATCAATAAGAAGATAGGAATGGGCAGTACGATATCGGGACGCTCTAATTCTTTCACGCAGAATGAATATGAAGCTATAGCTAATCAGCCTTTTACCAATAAGGCAGGTAAGTTTTACATCTACTGCGTATCAGGTTGATGCGCGTATGGGTATTGCAGGAACGAACATACTAAACTCAGAGCTTTCTTTGAGAGTATTCCAGATGCGTTTGTTGATGCTCAAAGGACGATTGGAAATTTACGGCTGGCGATCATGTGGTTCCGATTATTCTTCCGCGAACTTACATTGCTATGTATAACTTTGGATTTGCTCAAAGTCGTTCGTTGCCAAAGATTAGCGATGGACTTGTCAGTATGATTGATTTTTGATATCTTTATTCAAGGCAATGGGCATAAAGAATCGTTTAAAGGTAAAGTAATAGGGTTTTTCAAATCGAATTAGTACAATTCTCGTGCCTCAATCGTTTATGAATTGGAGTAATAACTATTTTGGCACAGGAGAAAAAGGCGAGCCATCGCGTCTGATAATTGATGTAAACAACTCTGCTGATGGCCAATTGACAAAGTATTTAGATAAAAACGGCTACGAGGTTGAGGACAATAAGATGCAGGCTGAGAAAACAACCTATTTCCTTCGACTAATGGTTACTATGGTGATATCGGTAGGATTGGTGATCTCTTTGCTCAGTTTCTATATCCTTATGCTTAGTATTTATTTGCTCGTTCAGAAAAATTCATCTAAGTTAGAGAACCTTCTCTTAATCGGTTATGGACCCAATCATGTAGCGCGTCCGTATCAAATACTTACCATAGCTTTAAATATGGCTGTACTATTTATAGCTTGGGGCATTTTGTTCTTTGTTCGAAGCTATTACATGGATATCATAGAGTCGTTATTTCCTGAGCTTGATGACGGAAGCATGTTGCCTACTTTTATCTTAGGAATAGTGCTTTTCTTCGCAGTTAGTATTTGTAATATTGTTGCTATTAGGCATAAAAATAGTCTGCATTTGGAAAAAGAAAAGGAATAATATAATGCAAAAATAATACTCAGAAACAATACAGCTATTACGTTGTCAAAGAGCCGTCGGAACTCTTGGCTTGGCTCATGGAAAACCTTCATGATAGCCGTACAAAGATCAAAGCAACACTGTCAGGAAAGGGCATTAAGGTCAATGGGAAGATTGTTACACAGTTTGATTATCCGTTGGTTCCGGGCATGAAGATTGCCGTTAGCAAAACAAAGCAGAATAATCAATTCAAGAACCATTACATAAAAGCTTGTGTACGAGGATCGTTATTTGGTTGTTATTGAAAAGAAACCAGGTATACTTTCCATGGCGGCTGGACATAGTTCGTTGAATGTAAAAACAGTACTCGATAACTATTTTAAACAGACTCGTCAGCGGTGTCAAGCGCATGTTGTTCATCGTTTGGACAGAGAGACAAGCGGTTTAATGATATATGCCAAAAGACAAACAAACTGAACTGGCACTTGAAGCCGACTGGCACAATATTGTTTTTGACCGTCGTTATGTTGCTGTTCTTTCAGGAGAAGTAGTTGATAACGAAGGAACTATTGCTAATTGGCTTAAAGATAACAAGGCGTATGTTACATACAGCAGTCCTGTTGACAATGGTGGCAAATATGCAGTCACACATTTTTCATGTACTCGCAAGGACGTATGAGCATAGCCTTGTAGAGTTTAAATTAGAGACGGACGTAAGAATCAGATTCGCGTTCATGCGGCAGATATGGGGCATCCTGTTTGTGGCGACATAAAATATGGTAATGGCGACGATCCGCTTGTCGCTTATGCTTACATGCTTTCAAACTTTGTTTCTATCATCCTATTAATCATCGTCCGATGGAATTTGAAACGGAGTTGCCCCAAACATTTCGTAAGCTGTTCTAACGGTAGAATATTTTTAATGTAAAATCCCCTTTAATTATTATAAAAATGAGACAATAGTTTCGCATATTATATCTTTATTCTCCATCGCGCTTATTGCTGGAATCATAGTAGTAAAAAGGTAACAAGCTGTAATAAAGACTATTGCTTTAGTTGTTATTATTGGTATGTTGGCCTTTTTCTATTTTTAAGTTTATAGCGTAAAGTGCTTTTTAAGAATTAAGAAAAGCTTCAAGATTCTTGTATTTACGTGCCATCATTCGGCGATAGATGTTATTTAGCCACAGTTTATGAGTGGCTATAAATGCAACTCCTATCACAAACATGATAGCCCAAGCTGCATATTTGCCCAAGAATATTTCTAAAAGGTTGAATAAAGGCCAATGGAAGGAAGAATGCTGCAGCCTCTGCAATGATTTGTGTATAGCTGTTTTTCCATACCACCCTTTGCCTATAAGCTTGGCATTTAATGGTATTTTTTGTTTTGTTGTAAACAGCCATTTGTAAGATTAAAAAATACTGATACCCTGCAGTAAATATGCCGTATGCTATGAGCATAAGGATATTCCATTTACCCGTTATAACCATGGGAAGCATGAGAATAAAGGGCAGAAGCAGAAGCAAACAATAGAAATAATATTTCGCTCTCAATAGAAGCAGAATGTTTTCTTTGTGAGTAAATAACACCTCTATGTAATTTGCTTCTGTACGACATCACCCTAATCAGTATCATTCCACCAAATATAGCGAAGCAATAAACACACCAAAAGTTAGTCATAAATGGACTATCATAAATGGAAGTAAGGTGATAAGCATACTTATTCCTACTATTAACAGTATGGCAAATAAGAAGGTTTTTACGTGGGATTTTTGTTGCGAATGAGCGACTTTTATTTCCAGTTTCAGGTATTCTCCAACCTCTCCAAATCGATTGAAATAAGAAAAACGACTAACCGTTTTTAATTGTGTTGCCTTTTGTTTTCCTAATTTCTTGCCAAACGCTTACATACTGAAGTTTTCGATTAATGACAATAAGCACCATTAAAATAGCTAATGCCGTCAAATGCGGAACGATGTTGCCATGTTCTAAATTAGTTGCAATGGCTGTATAAAAACGGAAGAAAGGGGTATAGCCTTTTATAAACCAAGGAGAGAAGATTGTTGCGAAAAACACCAGCAGGAAGCGACCACCAGAGAAGGTGTCTATTGTATAATGTACGACAAATTAAATAGAATTGACTACTTACAAGTATAATCAAGTAGCATAAAAATAAGCAATGATATTGAAACGCCAAGCCCATAACTAAAGAAAACCGACATCAGACAGAAGGGTACAAACATGATAAACCACAACAGATTACCCCAACCAAGCAGTGAGCTTAATATAAAACTGTCAATGCAAGCATATCGTGGAATAGGGAGCAGAATGTAGGGTTTAATTAGCTGTGACGGTGTTTGCTGTAATAGTAACCTTGCTACAAAGTCAATAGTAAGGATAAAAAGGCAGTTGCCCTGCTATATATTCCATGGAGGTTAAACGACGTGAAAGCGTTTGCGTCCAAGGCAAAAACGATAGAAAAACATAATCAGATACACAACAACTGTAGACGATAGAAAGAACAAAAATCCATTTGGCTGCTTTGTTCGATTCAAACATCGGTGAGCGCCTTTCTGAAAGGTTTTGTGATGATTTAATTCGCGAAAAGAGCTGTATAAACGTCAAGTTTGTCATGTTGTCTGGTTATCGTGTAGTTATCTATCTGAGGTCAATCACCTCAGCTTTCGGAAAAATCCTTTGCGTTAAATACAAATTGACTATCGGCCAAATCTTTAGCAACGAAGTTATAAACCGAAATATTTGTCCATGTATTACCTTGTCTCATTTTAATCAAACTGGGTATATAGCTTCGTTTATCAATCGTAATGTATACTTCTTGTACACTGCGTTTCGTGTTTTCGGCAGTCATATGGACCACATAATTTTTGCCTTTCTTGTCGAGAGCTAAAGTGTAACACTCTTGTACATAGTAATAAACGTATACGGAGTTCATGCTCATTCGTTTTGCCTCTGTAGGCGTAGATATGTTCACTTCGTTCGTTGTCTTCAGGTAACTCCATTGTGTTTTTACCATCGAGACCAAACGATTGCTTGAGGTGCTGACATGAAATTTTGTACCTTTAATAGCTATTGTTCCTGCTTTTGAGTTAACTTTAGCATTTGAAATCTTAAAAGAAGCAGTTGCTCCACCAGCTCTTCCAACTACAGAGGCTGTTTTATCCAATATCTTGCGTGCAAGCACAGCGTCCTGAGCTGATAAGCAAAGGGTGCAAACGCACATGAAACTTAAAAAGCAATAACCTTTTCATATCCTTCATTTTAGATTCATTTCTTACTATTTAATCGCTCACTCAGATGCTTATTCTGCACCACCATGAATTTGCATTAACGTTACATTCAGGCTATTTTTCGTCCTGAATAAGTACATCGCGTGGCTTAGAACCTTGTGCTGGTCCTACAATACCCGCAGCCTCTAACTGGTCCATTAGTCGGCCTGCTCTGTTATATCCCTATTGAGAATCTGCGCTGAATCATACTGGTAGAACCCTGTTGAGATAACCACTGCGTGGGCAGCCTCGTCAAAATAGGGGTCAAGGTTGCAGAGCGTCAGTGGCTATCGCACCTTCCGAACCACCATTCATTTCATCAGGTTCTGGAAGTTCCATAGGATCAGTTGGCCCAGGTTGGTCTGCTAATATAATCGTTTACACCTTCAATTTCTGGCGTATCAATAAAGGCACACTGTACGCGCACGGGTTCACCTCCTGAAAGGAAGAGCATATCACCACGACCTACCAGCTGATCGGCTCCTGTGCGATCAAGAATCGTTCTTGAGTCAATCTGTGAAGCTACACGAAATGCCATACGTCCTGGGAAGTTGGCTTTGATGTTACCTGTAATAATTTTCGTTGTAGGTCGCTGTGTAGCAATAATCATGTGTATGCCTACAGCGCGTGCCAACTGTGCAATACGCGCAATAGGAAGCTCTATTTCTTTACCTGCGGTCATAATTAAATCGCCGAACTCGTCAATAATAACAACGATATAAGGCATATATTCATGTCCGTCGGTAAGCCTTTGAGTTTATGGTGAATATACTTATCATTATACTCGTCAATCTTCTTGACTTGCGCACGCTTTAGCAAGTCGTAAACGATGGTCCATCAGTTTACAGAGCGAGTTTAGTGTGCGTACAACCTTCTGAACGTCGGTGATAATAGGTTCATCTTCGTTCTCAGGCAGGGCTGCCATAAAGTGTGGAGCAATCTTATTATAAATGCTAAATTCAACTTTTTTCGGGTCAACCAGCACAAACTTTAGCTCATTAGGGTGTTTCTTATAGAGCAAAGAGGTGATAATGCAGCATTCAGACCGACCGACTTACCCTGACCAGTTGCACCAGCCACAAGCAAGTGGGGCAGTTTAGCCAAGTCAACCATGAATACCTCATTTGTAATGGTTTTGACCCAAGGCCATGGGCAAAGTCCATCTTTGTGGTTTGAAATTTCTTGGTATTCATAGCGCTTTCCATCGACACGATTTGAGGTTTCGGTTGGGACACTTCAATACCAATGGTTCCCTTTCCTGGGATAGGAGCAATGATACGTATGCCTAAAGCCGACAGGCTTTAGTGCTATATCGGCTTCCAAACCGCGTATACGACTAATTCTAACTCCTTCGGCAGGGAGTTATTTCGTATAGCGTGATAGTAGGACCAACAGTGGCATTAATCCGACTGATTTTTACACCGAAGCTGTTTAGCACCTCAACAATACGTGCATTGTTAGCTTTGATTTCCTCCATGTCAATGACAGGCTTCGAGTCGTATTTCTTCAGCAAGTCGAACGAAGGGAAGCGGTATTTTGTAAAGGGTTCCCAAGATTGATAGGAACATTCAGGTTAACGTTGTTGACAGGAAGCTTAGAACTTGCCAACTCTTCGCCCTTTTGCACAGCCACACTCAGTTTTTCTTCCTGCTCGTTAGTGCTTGAAGGTTCAACAACATGTGGCTGTAGGCTGGCTGGTTGTGCATGAGTTTCGGGTGCTTGACCTTGTGAAAAATCGGTTAAATCAACCACAGTAGGCTCTTCGATAGGCTTTTCCTCTTCCTGATAATCCTCTTCCAATGGTGCGTCCTCGTTAGCATCGTCTTCAGATGCGGGAATAACTTCTACCCTCGTCATCAGCTAAGGCCGAATCCGCTACCTTGCTGTCCAGTTACTGTAAACTTAATTTTTGCTGGTGATATATGTTACTGGATTCAGCATCTTTCTAATTACTTCAATGGTTTCGGCTGTTAGAAAGGTGAGAAAGCCTATGGCTGAAAAGCAATAGTATAGCTGTTAATCCAGGAGGACCTATCATGTTTTTCGATGTGCTGAACACAGAATAATCCGTGTTTGCCACCAGGGTTAAATACCTGTCCGCTGATAATAGGCGTCAGGAATTTAGCAAAGGTAATAGACGTCCAAACCATGACAAGTGCTAAGCCAAAAGAACCATTTCAGCAAGTTTACTGAATAGGCTTTCATCAGCTTTAGTGCAACCAGTGTGATAAAGAATGGGATAAGGAACACAGGAATACCAAAAGTTCTGCGTGATAAGATAATAGGAGAGAAGCGCACCTATCGAACCACAATAGTTTGTAAATTCGTGGTTCGAATTCATCGATTTCAGCCAGGGCGCATTTGCTCCAGCGTGCTTTTGGTCGGCCTGTCCTGTAGATAAATAGCTTACCATTGCTATCAAAACATAGACAGTTAAAAGCCAAAAAGGAATAAACCTAAAAAGAAATCAGTGGTATCGCTGTGGTATTTATTTTCGAAACCTACCGCCTCGCTAAAGGATTTAGCATTGCGTCCAGTTTTTCTTGCCATATTTTAATCTTTATTCTTTTGCAAATTTACGTGATTTCATCGCAAAAAACAAAAGCAAAAAGTAGTATCTTTTTATAATGATGTGTACATTTAAAAATAATTTATGATGAAGTGGGTTATTTTGTTAGACTTATTTTTAAAAATAATGGAAAGATTTTCAATAATATTTCTCATTTATGGTGTGTCGAATTAGGCGTTGTGGTATAATGCTGTTATGTTTGTGAAACGATGCTATTGCGTTGACGTTGTTGGGGTTGTGGTATGGCGGCCGTCATACTTTACGTTGTTGGCGGTCAGTAATACGCGTTGTACGACGTTCGCCATACGCGCTGTTGGCAGCCGCCGTCACGTGAGCAATTGCACAGAATAAGAATGCCCGTTTTGAAACACGCCTAATGGTTGTTTCATATTACTGATTAATATTTATTATACTTTCAGACAAATAAAAATAGCTGTAGCGCCCCGTTATCTCATAACTTTTTATACTTTTTGCAAGGAATAATAGTCTGAAGATGAACAAAAACAATTTTTATAGTAAGTTCAACAAGAAAGATATTACAGCTCTGTCCGCGGTATCTTTTCCAGGGCGCATTATCACTATTATGACCAGAAGGTGAAGCCGAAAGAGCCGTAAACTATCTGCTTGCAAGTGATATTGTAGGGGTTGATACTGAAACAAAGCCATCGTTTCGTCGTGGGGAGCAACATCAGGTAGCCTTATTGCAGGCTGCGAATAGGGATACACTGCTTTCTCTTTAGGCTCAATTTGATAGGGGATAACACCTGCTATTAAGCGATTCCTCGAAGATAAAAACGGTAAAGAAAGTCGGTCTTTCGTGGCACGATGATTTGCGTGAGTCTCAGGAACCGTTTAGAATTTACGCCAGGCTGGTTCATTGAATTGCAAGATATAGTACCTGAAATTGGTATTAAGGATTTGAGCTTACAAAAACTGTATGCTAATCTTTTCCACCAGAAAATTAGTAAGCGTCAGCGTCTTTCTAACTGGGAATCGCCGATTCTTGATGCCAAACAGAAAGAGTATGCCTCAATAGATGCATGGGCCTGTATCAAAATATACGATGAAATAGAAAAGCTGAAACAGACGAGGCAATTATGAATTAGTGGATATTCCTGACGAGGAAATGCCTGACAGAATACATTTGTCAGAGCCTGTCAATACATTGGAAGAACCTCAAAAATGCAAGCTTCAAAGGGGCAGAAAAGGGGCTCTAAATAAAAAGATACGAAATAAACTATGTATAAGAATATTTATTTGAAACACCGAAAAAGAAGAGTCTTTAAAGCGTTTTTCACCCATGGGTGTTTTTCTGGCGCCATTCATTACATGGACGAAGGTATCGCTGAAGGTGACACTGTAAGGGTGATAACGGCTGATGGCAATTGTATTGCGGTAGGACATTATCAGCTGGGAACTATCACTGTAAGGGTGTTGAGTTTTGACGATATTGCTATTGACGACAGCTTTTTGGCAACAGCGTATGCAGTCGGCTTTGGCCATGAGAGAAAGTATTGGTGTAGCAAATAATCCTAATAATAATACGTATAGACTGATTCATGGCGAAGGTGACAACCTCCCAGGCTTGATAATTGACTGCTATGGTACGACGGCTGTTATGCAAGCTCACAGCGTAGGCATGCATGTTTGTCGTGAGCAAATATGTAAGGCACTTGTTGAGGTTATGGGCGATCGTATCAAAGAACGTCTATTATAAAAAGTGAAACGACGTTGCCATTTAAAGCCGAATTAGGGCAGGAGAATGGTTTTTATCTACGGTCATACTGACAATAATACGGCTGTGGAGAATAGCTTAAGTTTCCATGTGGATTGGCTAAAAGGACAAAAAGACTGGCTTTTTGTTGACCAGCGTGAGAATAGATCGCTACTTGAGCATTATGCAAAAGGGTAAAAGTGTATGTTGAATATGTTCTGCTACACGGGAGGCTTCTCGGTTTATGCTATGCGTGGTGGCGCTAATATTGTACACTCTGTTGATAGTAGCGCAAAAAGCGATAGAGCTGACAAATCATAACGTGTCCATGAACTTTCCAAACGATAATCGGCACGAGGCCTTTTTGCGAAGATGCCTTTAAATACCCTCGACGACAACGATAAAAATACGATTTAATATGTGCTCGATCCGCCTGCATTTGCAAAGCATCGTATGGCTTTACACAACGCTCTGAAGGGTTATATTCGTTTTGAATATTAAGGGATTGCAGCGTATTAAGCAGTGAGGTATACTGTTTACATTTAGTTGTTCACAGGCCGTAAGCAAGGAAAACTTCCGTAATGCTGTGTTTACTGCAGCTAGCACAAGCAGGCTAGAAATGTTCGTATTTTTGCACCAATTGCATCAGCCTGCTGACCACCCCGTAAATATTTATCACCCTGAAGGCGAATACCTTAAGGGTTTGGTATTATACGTGGAATAAGCAAACAACGATGAAATGGCTTGTTTTTAAATAATCTATGCACAGAATAGCCGATTCCATCGAGAAGTATATCTTCCAACATCATTTTGATGATTAAAGGAGAAACCTACTTGGTTGGTCTCTCCGGAGGGGCAGAATAGTGTAGCGCTTATTTGCCTTTTTACATCATTTGGGCTATCGTGTTCATGCGGCCCATTGTAACTTTCAGTTAAGAGGTTCTGAAAAGTAACAGAGACGAAATGTTCTGTAAAAACCTTGCCGATAAGCTTAATATTCCGTTTCATATAGTTCGTTTTGATACAACGAGTTATGCAACTTTGAATAAAGTTTCTATCGAAATGGCTGCAAAGAGACCTGCGTTATGCGTTTTTTGAACAAACGCGGAAGGAAATACGTGCCAAAGGCATTTGCGTAGCTCACCATAAAGATGATCAGGTAGAAACGATATTACTTAATATGAGTCAGGAACAGGGCTTAATGGTTTTGTTAGGTATGAAGCCAAAGAATGGCTTTGTTCTTCGGCCTTTGCTTGATGTTTCGAGACAAGAATTAATAGCATATCTTGACCAAATAGGGCAGGATTATATCGTTGATAGTTCTAATTTGGTTGATGACGTACAGCGTAACAAGCTTAGGTTAAATGTTATTCCAGAACTTGAGAATGTTAACTCGGCCTTCAAAGAGCATGTTATTCGCATGACGGAACATCTTGGAGAAGCACAGCTTATTATTGATGACGCGTTCTGTAAGGATAAGCAATATTGTACGATAAGTGCTAATTTGTATGATTGGAACAAAATAAAAACACTTATTTCACCTTCATTCTTTCTGTGGAAACTATTGTCGGAGAAGGGTTTTAATCGTTGTCAGATTGCTGAAATGACTCATACACACGCAGATACTACAATGTGGTATAGTGAGGGAGTATGTTGTGATGATTAATCAATCTGTACTACAAGTTGTAGAGCGTACAGGTGGGATAGTGAGGTTTCTCCTGTTCAGGTGTCAGCGTTAGGTGAGTATTTGGTTGGGAATAAACGATTTACATTCGGAGAAAGTGAAATTTTGCCCGATTTCATCGTGCCAAAAGATAAAGCCCATGTGTGCGTAAATCGAGGAAAATAAGTTTTCCTTGATTATCAGGCGTATAAATGAGGGCGACCGCTTTACGCCTTTTTGGTATGAAAGGCACAAAAATTGATTAGTGATTACCTAAAGGATATAAAAGCTGACCCTTTGTCACGACGAAAGCAACTTGTTGTAACTGATTATCGTGGTCAGATTATATGGCTGGTGGGTCGCAGAATAGACGAGCGATATAAAAATAATAAAAGGTTCAACCACCATGTCGCTTTCTATAGAATATACGGAAAAGAAAGCTGATTTTTACAATATTCTTTTTCAGTTCTCATAAAAGTTTTTATTTTTGCCTATTATAGAATCTATACTAAATCTTTAAAATTATGCTCACAGAATCTGATAAAAAAACAAATCGAAAGTCGTGGAATGACCGTTGAGCAAGTGGAACATCAATTGGAACAAATAGCCCAAGGATTTCCATTTTTTTACGTATTCAGTCGGCAGCAGCTGCAGGCAATGGCATTCGCGTTCTTGATGTAAATGCTCAGAAACAAGCGCAAAACGAGTGGGAAAAATATAAGAACGAGGGTCACGAAATTGTGAAGTTTGTTCCTGCATCAGGCGCTGCGAGCAGAATGTTTAAGGACTTATTTGCTTTTCCTTAATGCAGACTATGAAACCCCACAAACGGATTCTGAAAAAGAGTTTTTGCTCATTTTCGTGAGTTTGCTTTTTCATCATGCATTTTGTGGGTATTGTAAAAAGAATTTGGGTATGGGCTTTTGTAAGCTCGCACAAGCTGGAGCATATAAGCAGATTGTTAATATTTTTATTGGGCTCAGAATAGCTTAAATTACGGTCAGTTGCCCAAGGGGCTTCTTCTTTTCATGATTATGAGGACGGCGCACGTACATCAATGGAAGAACATTTGGTTGAAAGCCGCTCTGTATGCTGAAAGTAAAGGTTCGGCAAATATTCATTTTTACGGTGTCTCACAATCATTTTAGAACTCTTTACAGATAAAGTTAGTGAGAAAATTGATTATTACGGAAAGAAGTATGGAGTAGTCTTTAATGTTGAGTTGTCTGAACAAAAACAAAGTACCGATACCATAGCATCTAACATGGATAATAGTCCGTTTAGAAACGAAGATGGCACGTTATTATTTAGGCCTGGCGGGCATGGCGCATTAATAGAGAATCTGAATGATATCGATGCAGATGTTATTTTATCAAGAATATTGATAATGTTGTTCCAGATAGATATAAAGGAGATACCGTAAAATGGAAACAAATTATTGCAGGAATATTGGTAGAAACACAGCGTAAGGTGTTTGATTATCTAAAGATTCTTGAATCAGGTAATTACAACCGTGAACTTCTTGAAGAAATGTTACGCTTTGTTCAGTATGACTTATGCTGCCAGAAACTAGATGCTGAGTATTTAGAAAATGCAGAATTAGCTCGATATTTAAAGACAAAACTAAATAGACCTATTAGGGTATGTGGCGTTGTTAGGAATGTAGGTGAGCCTGGAGGTGGTCCGTTTAATGCTTATAATCAAGATGGGACAATTAGTTTGCAGATTCTTGAAAGCTCACAAATCGATAAAAAAATAAGGTAGAATATCAGAAAATGTTCGCCGAAGGCACTCACTTTAATCCCGTAGATCTTGTATGCGCAACGAAGAATTATAAAAGGTGAAAAGTTTAATCTGCCAGATTTTGTTGATCGTAATACAGGGTTCATTAGTAATAAAAAGTAAAGACGGTCGCGAATTAAAAGCTTTTAGAATTACCAGGTCTTTGGAATGGGGCTATGAGTGATTGGAATACCATTTTTGTAGAGGTTCCGTTGACAACATTTAATCCAGTTAAGACCGTTAATGATTTATTGAGAGACGTTCACCAATCTTAATTGGACCATCTATTTCAGTTTTAAATTCTATTTTAATACAAATACCGTTCGCAATTGAATATGTGTGAACGGTATTTGTCATATGTCATCTTACATTTCTTTTTAAATTACCGTATCCGTTCCTTCAATTTCTTGCTACCATTATTAAATATGTAATCATGATTATGAAAGAGTTAAACACAATCTTATAATCATATATAGTACTTTATGTCAAAACTTTTTAAGGTTATACAATTACGATTTAATTATTATTGTTATTTACTGTAAATTATATAATAGATTCAGAGCATTAGTTAATATAAAAACACTATATTTAATCAACACAAATTATTACATATACTTAAAATATTTTTGCATTCTTAATTAATTTAAGAGGGTTTGTTATTTTTGTGTTATACTGTATGTATTTTATTAATTTCTCAAATTAAGAAACACAATCAAGGTTTTATATAATAACTTAATTAAAAATAGAATGAAACATTTACTTTTACTCATCTCTTAGTAGTAACATTTACTATGCGAGCACAATCGTATTATCCAGATTTTACTAACAATCTTAATGGTGTGCCAATTAATTATAAAATTATTGACCAGACAAAACGCTATGTAAAAATTATGGGTGCCGCTTCAAATGATAATTTTAATTCTTCTGAATTAATATTTCCTGAAAAAGTTTATAAACAAGGGAAAGTGAACCATATACCGTTACAGAAATAGAACATGGTGCTTTTAATTTTTATTCAAGGTTCAGAGCACTGGTGAACATTTAACTATTACATTTTCCATCAAGTTTAGAGAGGTTAGGGATACTATGCATTTGCTCATGGTTTTGAAATTAGGCTGTTGATCTTAGTAAATGTGACAAAAATTAAGAACAATTGAATATTTAACTTTTTCATAGAGGAAATATAAAAAGATATCTTTGCCTGAGGGATTAGACTCGATTCATTATCAATCGTTTGATATTAATGATATAGAAACGGTATATATTCCTTCTACGGTAAGAGCAATATATGTAGTTAGTTTTGTGAATAATCCTAACTTAGAAGTTTGTGGATATGAGCAAAGTGTCTGTTGTTCCTTTTTATTTATGACGAAAAGTATTATGGACCTTATACTCTTCCATTTGGTGAAAATGCAGATCTTAAGATTCATGTTAATACGGATATGATAGTCTTTTTAAATCATACAGCATGGTCTAATTATAATGGGAAATATTATGAAAGCATTGATATAAATGCAACTGGTTATGTTTCATTATATCTTGAAAATGAAAAACTTTCTTGTCCCTACAGGTTGCACAGCTTATATTGTTACAGGTATTACACTAGTGTGCGGGAACTGGTTTGCCAGACCAAGCCATTGTTAAAGCTTTTTGGAGCTGGTAAAATTATTCCTAAGCAAACTGGTTTTTATTTTACAAGGACCAGCTAATACAACTGTAAAATATGATGCTGCAGTAACAGGAACAGAAGAAGATGTAACAGGAAACTTGCTTGTTGGCACTGGTTCAGGTTCTGTGTTTACTCAAACAGGAAAGCGTTTTTTTATATTCGCAGAAGGTCCAAATGGAATGGGTTTTACAGACAAGGAACGCGCAAAGGCTTGTCGATTAAATTAGCAGCTCATCGTGCTGGTTTATGTTTGGACGAATCTCGTTGCACCAGCTAAAGGCTTTATAATTGACTTTTGATGCTGCGCGTGAAGCTGCAGAAACAACAAACATTAACCATGTAAATCAGGATACACGTAAGAAAAGACAATGTTATATATGACCTACAAGGCCGACGTGTTTTAAATCCTACACATGGCATTTTATATTATCAATGGTAAAAAGTTGTAAAATAATAATCGACAAAATAAAATTATGAAAGCAAAATATATTACACCAGAAATAAATAATATATTCCTGTTGACCAATGATAATATTGCACAATTTGTGGTTTGTTCATATGCTGTTGGAGAGGATGCAGGTCTTGCAAAAGAAAAACTTCTTCAATGAAGACGAAGATAAAGTATTTGAAGATAAACAAATAACAGGCTATAATATATGGAATGAAGAATAAGTTATAGTCAAATATAGGCTACAAATAATCTATGAAAGAGATTCTTTGTAGCCTATTATAATAATGTTACCAATGCCTGAAAAGCTCAAAACCGAATTTACAACCTATAGTTCTATTATTTTTACCATTACTAACGAAGAAACCAACAGAAACTACACGAGAGTAAAAGCCATATCCGAATTCTAAATAAGGGTGAGCGTTACGCACGTCAAGTGCAGAAAGATAGATGCGTTCGGTCTCCATATAATGCCCTATAAGCGGAAGCCAACTAAGTAATAACAATGGACTTTCGTAGGTAAAAGTTGGTACGTATATAATAATTAGATGTATTATAGTTGTCGCTACGTAATAACTCAAATTCGCCGCTCCAATCATCATTCCAACCGCCTGGAATATTGTTTTTCTTTAAAATTCTCGTAGTTAAGAAAATATGTGCGCTTATGACGATGAGTATAGAAACCTGTTCCTATTCTCATTTGTAGCGATTGTAGTTTGTTGATATGATGAATGTATTCTCCATTAAACTCCATACGCTCGTAAGCAGTATTGGAACGGAGAACTTTCTTGATACTACGGTCGTAATCAACTGTAAATATAGGACCTTTCCAACCCCATGGACGATATTGTATTTCAAAAATTGGAGAAAAGAAGAATAAGCAGACTCCCATTGTAAAAGCTTTTAAAAATATGCTTATATACAGCATCTTTACGCTGATATAAAACACCTGCTTGAAAGCTTAGATATCGATTAATATCATAATTGCAAATAAGACGAGCATCTGTTTGTCTGAAACTCATTTAATAAATCGTAATTAATAAGTCCTGTCCAAAGAGAATTTGAGAAATTGTGCCTCAATATCTTGTCTGACGGATTGACTACGAATTCGACTTCCGTTACCAACTTCAGCTTTAATATATCCATTATGATTTTTATTGAAAATAATAATAGATAGGAAGACGAAAATAGAATTGCTTTTTGTTTAAATGCATATCCTCCCTCTTAAATCGATGCAGACAGTTCACTATTTGAGTTGAATTCATAATTGGTTTTTAATTGTAAACTTATAGGTAAATCCTCTATGATGGTCATACCCCATGTATAGTGGGTTAAAAAAATAGGATTAATGCGAAGATATCCATTATTATTCTGTCCAAAGCGGGTTTTGATGTGATTTAATAGGTTGTCACCTATAATATCCCAAAAAGATTCGTTTTGCCCAATTATTTCGTGGTATAGTATCTGTAGAGGTCCTAATTGAGTCTTGAATATTTTTTTCCTTTTGTTTACAATATAATTCCTGATCATCGCAGTTTAGTGTGTCTGGACGAACATTACACATCAATATATTACTATCTTTGTTGGTAATACTGTCGTTCGGAGCCTTTGTTAGACCATAGTAGGCAATCATATTACCTGTAATACGATTAGCCATGAAACGAAAACGAAAATGTGTACTACTTTGTTTCGGAAAAAGGGATAATAGACCTTGCTGTCCCATCTCTAACTGCGTAGAGAAGCTAATCATGTCATATTCTCCCGAAAAACTACATTTTAAAATACGACCAGTTACTTGATCAATCTCTGCGTCACCTTTAACCAAACGTGTGTTATATCTTTTAGGGATAAATCGTAGATGTATTGTTTTGCTGTGTGCAACAACAATTTGGTATTGATAAAATTTATAGTTTGAAGGGTAAAAGGGGGATAGGAGGTGTTTTCTATAATTTCTTTGTCGTATAGTCGAGGAGTTAAATATTTGTCGACATTTGGCATAGTACGTCTACCACGTGGTATTGTTAGTAGTTCGAAGCAACGTTTGTGTGCTGTAATTATGATAACCATGCATAATTACCTTGTTGTAGGTTTCACTAATATATTGGCGTTGCGTGCCATGGGCTGTTGTATATACAGTAGGAACTAAAAGGTAATAGAAAGTTTCGCCGTTCAACATTAAGCGTAGAACGGGTGTATGAATAACTTTTCATCAAATGTATGATTTGTTGTATCAATAGTTGATACATAGTCGTGTATGCGTTGAAGAAGTAGCATATTCTTCTTTTGCCAGCCTGAACACAGGTTGCTGACAGAAAGGAATACAAATATAGCTACAAAAAAACATTCGCATAAAGCTACTATTTTTATCTTGAGAAGTGTATAACAAGATAGCTATTCTAATTCGCTAAGCTCAAGCCATCTTAAACTTTTTCATCAAGTTCGTCTTTGAGTATAGGCAAGCGTTTGCTTTTTCTCTGTAAGTTCATCTACAGACAATGTGCCACTACACAAAAGCTTCTTCAATATTTTTGTTCTTGCTCTAAAGCTTCTATATCTTTTAGAAAGTTGTTGGAATTCGTATTTTTCTTTAAAAACTCATTCTACGACGAGTGTCATTATGATAATCATTTTTTTCTTTTTATTCGTACTATTATTCTTTTGTGACTTTGTTTTTATCTTCTTCGTCCAACTTCAATTTGCTCCATTCTCTGTATTGTGTATAATTGCCTGGAAAATCTTGAATACTTCCTTCACCTTTAAATACTAACAGATGATCGACTACTTTATCTGTAAAGTATCGGTCGTGACTTCAACAATAACACAACCTGGGAAGTCTTGAAGATATTCTTCAAGAACTTGAAGAGTTTGAATATCAAGGTCATTAGTAGGTTCGTCTAAAACAAGAAAATTAGGGTTCTTCATGAGAACTGTACACAAATATAACTTGCGACGCTCACCTCCACTGAGCTTATAAACAAAATTATGCTGTTGTTCGGGTGAAAACATAAAGTAATTTAGAAACTGTGAAGCTGTCATCTTCCGTCCACCTCCTAAATCGATATAATCGGCTATATCAGTAATTATATCTATAACTTTATCATCTTCACTAAACTTTAAACCTTCCTGCGAGAAGTAACCAAAGCGAACAGTTTCACCAATATCGAAGCGTCCACTATCGGGCTGTATGATATTAAGCAGCATCTTAATAAAAGGTTGATTTACCTGTACCATTATCGCCCACAATTCCCATTTTTCTCAAAACGAGCAAAGTTATAATAAAAATTATCAAGTATGATTTTTTTACAGTTCCGTCTTCTCTTTCAAATTTCTTAGAAACATATTGACATTCAAAAAAATCTTCGACCCAATATAAACATTATTTGCTTTTTAAACGTAACTGTCGCTCCTCAATACGCTGATGGGCTTTGTTTTCTAATTCATAAAAAGCTTCTTCTCTATACCTTGCTTTATGTCCACGAGCCTGTGGCATTCGACGCATCCATTCTAATTCTGTACGATATAAAATTATTAGCACGCTGAACCTCTGCGCGTTGGTTATCAACACGTTCTTGTCTTTTTCTCTAAATAATAGCTGTAATTTCCACGATAGGTGTATATACTTTGATTATCAAGTTCCAAAATAATATTACATACATGATCAAGAAAATATCTATCATGTGTGACCATAAGTAATGTTAGATTAGAGCGTGAAAGATAACCTTCAAGCCATTCTATCATTACTAAATCAAGATGATTAGTGGGTTCGTCAAGAATAAGAAAAATCTGGTTCATTAATTAGAACATTAGCAAGTGCAACTCGCTTTTGTTGTCCTCCGCTGAGTTCCTTCATTGGCTGTTGAAGATTTTGAATGTGTAATTGTGTCAAAATCTGCTTAGCCTTTAATATTCGTTCTGGCTCACCTTTGTGATTAAAGCAAGCATCAAGCACGCTTACTTCTGGATTGAATTCAGGAATTTGTTTTTAAATAACTGATACGAATATCATTACGATAAATAATATTTCCTTCGTCATATCCTTCGTTATCAGATAGAATTTCAAGGAGTGTAGTCTTTCCTGTACCATTTTTAGCAACAAGTCCTACTTTCTGACCCTCACCTACAGAAAAAGCTAATGTTCTTAAAGAGTATTTGTGAACCAAATGACTTTGTAAGGTTCTGTATATCTAAAAATGGCGTCATCTATTAGTCTTTAATATCGTTTATACACTGATCAATATATTCAAGAATTTCCTCTCGCCCCTGTTTTATCTTGTGAGCTAGATATATATAATAGGGAGGGAGTGTTTCCCATGTATCATGCATTTTTTCATCCACGCTTCTACATTTTGACGAGCTCTAACACGTCCTAACTTGTCAGCTTTTCGTGAAGATAATAGTAAATGGAATTTGACTTTCACCAAGCCAATCGATGAATTCACGGTCTACTTTTTGTTGATCATGTCTTATATCAATAAGAACAAATAGATTTACAAGTTGTTTTCGTAAAAAGAATATAAGACCGTATCATACGGTCAAGCTTCTCCTGTACAGTTTTTAGAACGTTTTGCATAGCCATATCCAGGTAAGTCTACAAGATACCAATCTGTGTTAATTAGAAAAATGATTAATCAGTAATGTTTTTCCAGGAGTGGCAGAAGTTTTTAGCTAAACCTTTGTGATTACAAAGCATATTAATTAGGCTTGACTTTTCCGACGTTACTTCGACCAATAAATGCAAACTCTGATTTGGTATCATTGGGGCATTTCCTACAGTAGGCGAAGAGATAATATACTTAGCATTTTTATTTCCATCGTGTAAATTCATTTTAATGCAAAGATATATATTTTTCTTGTTTATAATATTATTTTTTTGCTACCTTTGCGCCGAATTTTATTTATAATAAGGTACAAGTTAATTTTTATAATAGCTAAAAAAGGTTTACCGAGCATAATGGTCTAAACTTGACCAAAACAAACGAAGATGTGTTGGCAAAGTGGGAACAAAACGATATATTCCACAAAAGTATTGATGAGCGTGAAGGCTGTCCTAAGTTTATTTTTCTTTGAAGGACCACCTTCTGCAAATGAGCCATCCTGGCATTCATCATGTATTAGCTCGTGCTATCAAAGATACATTTAACAGATACAAAACTATGGATGGGTATCAAGTTCAGCGAAAAAGCTGGATGGGACACTCATGGACTTCCTGTTGAATTAGGTGTTGAAAAGAGCTAGGGTATTACAAAGAAGGATATTGATAACAAAGAGTCTGAGAAATATATTTCGGTTGAAGACTATAATCAAAAATGCCGTGAGAATGTGATGAAATTCACCCAAGAATGGCGTGAACTTACAGAGAAAATGGGCTATTTTGTTGATCTTGACCATCCTTATGTAACCTACGACAATAAATATATTGAAAACCTTGTGGTGGCTTTTTAAAGCAACTCTACAACAAGGGACTGCTTTATAAAGGATATACTATACAGCCTTACTCTCCATCTGATGGTACAGGATTATCAAGTCATGAACTTGCTCAGCCTGGCTGTTATCGTGATGTTAAAGACACTACTGTAACAGCGCAATTTTTAATTAAAAGATGCTAAAGCAGAGTGGATGCAACATGGTAAACCTTATTTTTATTGCATGGACAACAACACCTTGGACTCTTCCTTCAAATGTTGCACTTTGTGTAGGACCAAAAGATTGATTATGTTGTTGTTGAAACATATAATCTTTTATGATGGTGCACCGATGACACTAATCATGGCTGAAAGTCGTGTAAGCGCTTACTTAGATCCAAAACAAGAAGTGAAGACTGACGAATTAGGAGCATTTAATAAAGAACAGAAGGTATGTCCTTGGCGTATAATAGATCGTGTAAAAAGGTACAGAACTTGAAGGAATTCATTATACCCAGCTGATGCCATGGATAAAACCTTGCGAAATTGTTGGTGAATATAGTCCTGCTTTTTGTCAACGAGTATGCAAAACAAAATCCTAATAAAGTATTTAGTGCGGAAGAAGGTTCTGAGCAATTCGTAGAAAATGAGCGAAAAAGCATTCCGTATTATCTTAGGTGATTATGTGACAACTGAAGATGGTACTGGAATTGTACACATTGCTCCAACATTTGGTGCTGATGATGCAAAAAGTGGCAAAAAGATGCTAAAAATACCAAGTTTGTATCTTATAAATAAAAAGGGTGAAACTCGTCCAATGGTTGATCTACAAAGGAAAATATTATAATGTAGATGAACTTGATAATAATTTTAAGAAGTATTGTGTTAACTTAGATGCATATGGTCACCATGCTGGCGACTATGTAAAAACTCATACGATCCCAAGTATAATCCAGAAGGTGTATGGGATAAGGAACGCTCTGAGAAGGAAGATGATTTAAATATTATCATTTGTTTAGAGATGAAACAAAAATGGATTAGCTTTTTAAAATCGAAAAAGCATGTTCATAACTATCCTCACTCATGGCGCACAGATAAACCTATTCTTTATTATCCTCTTGATAGTTGGTTTATTCGCGACACCGTGAAGAAAGAAGAAATGGTTGCATATAACAAAAACAATACGTTGGCAACCTGAATCAACAGGAACTGGTCGTTTTGGCAATTGGCTTGAAAATCTTAACGATTGGAATCTTTCGCGTTCACGATTCTGGGGCACACCTTTACCAATATGGCGTGATGAAAATAAGCATGAAAAATGTATTGGATCGGTAGAAGAACTGTATGCTGAAATAGAAAAAGTCGATAGCAGCCGGTATTATGAAGTCTAATCCTTTAAAAGATAAAGGCTTTATAGTAGGCGATTATAGTCAAGAAAAATTATGATAAAATAGATCTTCATCGTCCTTATATTGACTATGTAATCTTTGGTTGAGTGATGAAGGTAAGCCAATGTATCGTGAATCTGATCTTATCGACGTATGGTTTGATTCTGGTTCAATGCCTTATGCACAATTGCACTATCCGTTTGAAGGAGAAATAGATGCTGAAGGACTGAAAAAGACAGGACTTAACGAGAAAGAATACAGAAACCAACTTATTCATAGCACTTATACTGGTACACCTGTTGCACCAGCATTCTTCCCTGCTGACTTTTATTAATGAAGGAGTTGACCAAACACGCGGTTGGTTCTTTACGTTGCATGCTATTGCAACTATGATTTTCGATTCAGTTGCATTTAAGAATGTAATATCAACAGGACTTGTTCTTGATTCCAAAGGAAACAAAATGAGCAAGCACGTTGGTAATGTTACCAATCCTTTTGAAATGATTGGTAAATATGGTGCTGACCCTGTTCGCTTCTATATGTTGACAAACAGCGAACAGGGATAACTTAAAGTTTGATCCTAACGGCGTAGACGAGTGTCGTCGTAAATTCTTTGGCACATTATATAATACATATAGTTTCTTCGCTCTTTACGCTAATGTTGATGGTTTTAATCCAGAACAGCATGCTATTGAGAATTGCAAGGATTCGCTAACAGAAATTGACCGCTGGATTCTTTCAAGTCTTAATTCACTTGTTAAGCGTGTTAAGTATGAGCTTGATAACTATGATCCAACCCGTGCTGGCCGTCTTATTGATTCATTTGTAAATGATGATTTAAGCAACTGGTATGTTCGTTTGAACAGAAAGCGTTTCTGGGGTAAGGAAATGAGCAATGATAAGCTTGCTGCTTATTCAGCTCTTTTATACTTGTTTAATGACAGTTTCAAAGCTTCTTTGCACCTTTCGCACCTTTCTATGCTGATGAATTATATCATGATTTGGGAGGAAAACTGCAAATCAGTACACCTTGAAATGTTCCCATGCTGTTGAAGAAACACTTGTTGATACTGATCTTGAGGAGCGCATGAGCATGGCTCAAAAATAACATCAATGGTGTTAGCTCTTCGTAGAAAAGGTAAATATAAAGGTTCGCCAACCACTACAGCAAATCATGATTCCTGCAGTAGACAATGAACAAAAAGCTCATATTGAAGCTGTTAAAAAGCTTAATTATGAACGAGGTTAACGTCAAAGATCTAAAAGTTTGCTGAAGGACAGGGGAATGCTTGTAAAGAAGGTTAAGTGTAATTTCCGCGTGATGGGAAAGAAGTTTGGCAAGCTAATGAAAGCCGTTGCTGCACAAATTGAAGGCCTATCACAGGAAGAAATTGCTCAATTTGAGAAAGCAGGAACTGTATCTTTTTAACATTGAAGGCGAGCTCATTACTGTGGAGGTTGCTGATGTTGACATTATATCAGAGGATATTCCGGGCTGGCTTGTTAGCAACGAAGGCAATTTAACGGTTGCTCTTGAAGTTGAATTAACACCCGAACTTCGTAAAGAAGGTATGGCGCGTGAGCTGATTAATCGTATTCAGAATTTACGTAAGGAAACAGGATTAGAAATAACTGACCGCATCATTGTTACAGTTACGCCATGCGTTGAAACCGATGAAGCAATTAAAGATTACGCTGATTATATCAAGTCGCAGGTTCTTGCTGATGATATTATCATTGCAAATAATGATGGTACAGAGACAGAATTTGACGATTTTTAAACTGAATATCAAAGTAGATAATAATTTTACAAAGGCCTTTTCTCTTCTATATTACATAATATGGAAGTAGGGGAAGGCCTTTATTACTATCCTAACCTTTTAACCGATTTCCTACTATGGAGATAAAAAGACGTTATTCTGATGATGAACTCGAAGAGTTCCGTCAAATCATTAATGAAAAACTTAAAGTGGCTCGCCAAAGTTACAGTGAAGCCATGCAAGATTTGAGTAATGCCAATAGTAATACGGATGCCGATACTGCGCCTACCTATAAAATTTTTAGAAGAAGGCACAGAGGTAATTGGACGTGAATATCTTGTACAGAAAGCACAACGTGAGTATAAATTCATACAATCATTAGAGGCGGCCCTTACACGTATCGAGAAAAAACTTATGGCGTTGACCGTATTACAGGCGAACTTATTCCAAAAAGAACGTTTAAGAATTGTACCTCATGCAACACTTAACGTTTCTACAAAAACTCAAGAAAGAACTTGAATGTCTAAGATAAGAGAAATTTTTCACTAATGGTAGGATAGCTTTTTCATTATACTGGCTATTCTAATTATAGACCAAATTACAAAGATATGGGTTAAAAGCGTCAATGACTATTGGCGAATCGATACATATTACTAATTGGTTTTTACATTTATTTTTATTGAAAATAACGGAATGGCTTATGGCATGACTTTGGTCAACAAGCTATTCTTAAGCATATTGCGAATCATAGCCATAAGCATTATAGGCTGGTATATTTGGCAGGTTATCAAGCAGAAAGGTCGACTGCTTTATATCATTTTTGTCTATGATTATTGCTGGTGCCACAGGCAATATACTTGATTCTATGTTCTATGGCCTTACATTTTCAGAATCAAATCCCTTTGAAGTATCAAAGATTGTTGAATTTGGACATGGCTATTCCAGCTTTTTGATGGGAAAAGTTGTTGATATGCTTTATTTCCCTATTATCAAAGCCACATGGCCTTCTTGGGTACCCTTTGTGGGAGGAAACGAATTTATTTTCTTCTCTCCAATATTTAATATTGCCGATGCTGCAGTTACAACAGGAATTATTTGTTTATTCCTCTTTTTGCACAAAGGACATGGGGAATATTGGCGACACTTTCAGCGACGCGATTAAAAACGTTATAAAAAGATCGCAAGCTGATAAATAAATACTGACAAATTATTAAAGATGAGATTAAAGAATATTATTTCGGGAATACTTTTTCCTGCTCGTAGGCGTTTTGATGGTTTGCCAGTTGCAAGCCTTCTACTCCGTCAGAGTTTATCTCATCTGGCGACATGGAAAACTTATTATACGATTACCATTTGGCCGACGCTATGGCGAGTCAAGCGAGTGGAAATTATGATGAGAACCTTGTCGCCTATCGTTCTGCGGTTTTTGAAAAAGTATGGTGTAACTCAGGAAAAAGTTCGATACCTCTATGGTATACTATATGCGACATACGACGAACTTCACACAATATACACCCATATAGCAGAACGCATGCAGAACGAAAAGCTAAAAATATGGTTCGCCTGAAGGCTTTTTCGCTGGCTCATTCTCTGCTTCAGGCGATACGGCTGATGTTTGGAAGGCACAACGTTCTGTTATTTTTAATTCCAAATCAGCCCCTACAATCTGTTTACTTATTCTTTGAAAACAGATTCTACTTTCCACAAAGGCGATAAATTAATACTAAATTTCGATTGTAACTTTATTTTTCCAAGACGGAATGCGCTGGTGGCGTAGCTACAATGGCTATTGTTCTTGGAAATGATAGTGTTATATCTCGAACTATGCAGCTGTCTTCCTCATATGGCTCAGCGTATAGAGATTAATGACGCCGACAGTTTGGGTATGAAAGAAATTAAGGGTTATTTTATCCTTACAAAAAGATAATAGTGCTAATAGTTCTCTCACGACATTACAACTGATGAGTATCAGTAATATCTACCTCATGCGATGTCATGTAAGAAATAAGCCTGCACAGCCAAAAAGCCGTTGAAAGTCAAATACCTGTGAATAGTTCACAGCCCGATTCTCAACGTATGCGACCACAAGGTATGCCCGACAAAAATGTTATGATTGACCCTCATGGCAATAGAGTTAATGAGCCGTCAGTAAAATAACGTTGTTAGGCTACTTATAATTCATTTAAAATATTGGCTTTGGCCAATCGAACTTAGTAAAATTATACTATATATGAAAAAGTATTTAATTCTTTCTTGTTTCTTGCTGATGGGCTTTTAAAAGCCTTTGCATGTACTAACTTTATTGTCGGAAAGAAAGCATCTGCCGATGGTTCTGTTATTTGCACTTATAATGCTGATGACTACGGCATGTTTTTAGGGCTTGCCCATTATGCTGCTAGCAAACATGCTAAAGGCACAATGCGTGATATTGTTAACTGGGATACAAACAAATATAACGGAAAAATTCCTGAAGCTCCTGAAACTTATAATGTAATAGGAAACATCAATGAGTATCAGGTTACCATTGGCGAAACTACTTATGGTGGTCGTGATGAAATGGTCGATCCCAACAGGATTGCTCGATTATGGTTCGTTAATCTATATTGCTTTACAGCGTTCTAAAACTGCGCGCGAGGCTATAAAGGTTATGACCACGCTTGTACAAACATATGGTTATTGCTCAGGAGGTGAGACATTTACAATATGCGACCCTAACGAAGCATGGATTATGGAGATGCAAGGTAAAGGTCCTGGTTCAAAAAGTGTTGTATGGGTGGCTCTACGAATACCTGATGATGCAATCTGCGCACACGCTAACCAAAAGCCGAATTGGTAAATTTAATATGAAAGATAAGCAAAACGTGATGTACTCGAAAAGATGTTATCACTTTTGCTCGTTCAAGTTGGTTCAGTGGTGCTGACAAAGACTTTAATTGGAAACAGGTTTATGCAGCACCCGATTTTTAGCGGACGCCGCTTCTGCGACGCACGTGTCTGGGCTTTCTTTAATCATTTTACAAAGGGCTTTGACCGCTATTTGCCTTGGGCTTTAGGCAAGGACAAAGATGCAGAAGATATGCCTCTTTGGATTATTCCTGAGAAAAACTGTCAGTACAAGATGTACAGGAAGCTATGCGCGACCATTATGAAGGTACACCTCTTGCGCTCGATAGCACCAGTATTGGTGGAGGAATCTAGCAAATGCCTTATCGTCCAACTCCGTTAATGTTTACTTGCAACGGTAAAAAGTATTTTAACGAGCGTCCAACCAGTACACAGCAAACAGCATTTTCTTATGTTGCGCAAATGCGAAACTGGTTGCCACGTCAGACTAGGTGGTGTGCTTTGGTTTGGTAATGATGACGGAAACATGATTGCTTATACACCTGTTATTGTGGAAATACCGTACAACCCGAATGCTATAATACACCTGGAGCCGATGCGTTAACGTTCTCAATGAAAAATGCTTATTGGGTTTGCAACTGGGTAAGTAATATGGTTTATCCTCGTTATTCTGCAATGTTCCCAAGCCTAAAAAGAGGTGCGCGACTCGCTGGAACAAAGCTATTTTGCACAGCAAAAAGAGGTTGAAGCAAAGGCTTTACAGCTTTATTCTACTGATCAGGCTGCAGCATTAAAGTATCTCAACACGTATAGCAACGATAAAGCGCAGCAAATGCTTGCACGCTGGACCGACTTAGCTTTCCATCTTGTTGTAAAAATATAACGATATGATTGTTAAGCCTGAAGAGAACGGTAAGTTTAAACGCAATGCAGAAGGCTTAGGGAGAAGGTTGGTCGTCAGGGTTATCCAGAATCATTTACTAAACGTTTGGTGAAGGAAACAGGAAGTAAATACGAGTGTCCAGCTGAGTAAGTTCAAACTCGTTTTTACAACACAAGTATAAATAATCCCCCTTTTTAGATGTAAATCTAGAGGGGATTATTGTCTTCTATGCTTTCTGATAGCGGATTTCTATCATACTGCTTTAATCTGTACGATATAAGTGTTATGCCTTTATAAAAGTTTTGTGCATTGTACGGAGGTCATCGTACACATAATATGACGATAGCCGTACAACGTGTATCATGGCCGTGGAATGATGCGTACGACGGCCGCCATTCCTTCAGCTTGATAACAAAATCATAATAGAAGATAGCCCTAAACATTTTAGAATAAGGCAAACAACAATAAAGAAAATAGCTTATTTTGCGAAAGTATAATTACTTTCTCAAATACGGGTAAAAACTTTAATTTCACAAAAGCTTTAATACGATTAATGCAAAAGCGCAATCAATCAGTCTTTTGTGAAAATTAAAGTTCTACCGAATTATATAAGTTTAGAATATTCCTGCCTTGCCCAGTACAACAAGTAAAGAGAAACCAAGTGTAAGAGTTATGATGCCAATAATAAATCCTGATTTAGCCATATCCTTTTTGCTCAATAAGACCAGTAGAGTGGCAATGGCATTAGGAGGCGTTGAGATAGGCAAGCACATTGCTGCAGATGCTGCTACGGCAATGCCTACGATAACAGTAGACGAGCCACCAATAATATTTAGCTTCTCTCCCATACCTGCACAAACTACGGTAAGGATAGGAATCATAAGTGCTGCTGTAGCTGTGTTGCTGATAAAGTTTGATAAGAAGAATGTAACCAAACCAGCAATAATCAGAATAACAATCGGATTCCACTCTCAAAAGGAATAGCATTGATTGCAACATCAGCTAAATGAGTGCCGTTCATAGCCATACCCAGAGCAAAACCACCAGCTACCATCCAGATAACTCCCCAGTCAATCTCCTGAAGATCTTTCGCTGTAATAACACCAGTAAGTGCGAATACAGCAATAGGAAGCTTATAGCCACGGTATTTGCATTAATACCAAGAGGTTTGCCGAAAATCAAAGAAGAATAGTAACAATCATTGTTACGGCAACTACAACTGTACGCCAGTTGTGCTGCATATCGCCCTGAATATCAAGCTCTATCGTCTTACCCGTGAATGGGAAGAAGCGACGTAACAAAAAGCCATGCAATAGAAGCAGAATAAGAACCAGCGGCCCCATAACAGCCATCCAAAGGCCAAAACGAAATGTCCATGTTTAAACCAGCAGGGTCATTCAATACTTTAAATGCAAAAGCATTGGGTGGAGTACCGATAGGTGTTCCCATACCACCAAGGTTTGCGCCAATAAGAATAGCCATTGTAAGAGCTATACGTCCCTTGCCATTGGCAGGAAGCGCCTTAAATACAGGTGTAAGGAATGTTAACATCATGGCTGCAGTAGCCGTGTTTGAGATGAACATTGAGAACAATCCTGTAATAAGCAAGAAGCCTAATAAAACATTTTCGCTCTTCTTACCAAAAGGTTTGATCATGGTTTTGTGCATCCATACATCAGAGTCCTGACTTAGTGGCGGCATCGCAAGGATAAAAACCACCTAAGAATAGGATAATTGTAGGGTCGGCAAAACATGCCATAATACCTACAGAATCAAGGGAAAAGACCATAGTCTCCGCCTTCACCCTGCATGAATTTAAATGAGGAATCGCTGACGAAAAATAAAAGAACGAAGATAATACATACAGAAGTGGCCCAAGCTGGTATGGCTTCTGTAAGCCAAAGCATGACAGCCATCACGAAGATTGCTATAACACGCTGTTGTACAATCGTAAGTCCTTCAATTCCGAATGCGGCACTTGGTAAGTTCCACACAATAAGTGTGAGTGGGGCAGTTAAAAGGAGCCACAATCCTTTTTCTTGTCAAAGTCGCCCTGTTAAGACTCTTTTCACGGTTTCTTGCATTGTTTAATAGTGCTAGTGTAAATAAATATTAATTATAGGTTTGGGCGCAAAATTAGCCTAAAATTTATTTTTGAACAAATTATTTCAAACATTTTTAAACAAATAGCAGCCATTCTTCATAATAAAAGAATGGCTGCTACGCATTTCAATATTTAATCGGAGATTTACTAATATTTAATCAAAATATTTTAAATATTCAATCAGTGTATTTTAAATAAAATATTATACGATTACCTTTTTATTTATCTGATTTACCCTCTGTCATTGTACCCTCAACATAAATACGAGTAATTTCAGGTACTCCATTGGTACGAATAGTAATCGCTTTTTTTGAAATGACCAGAGAATTTAGTCTTACCATTATAGGTGACTTCGACAGTTCCCTTTTCCCCTGGCTTAATAGGAGTCTTGGTATATGTAGGGATTGTACAGCCGCAACTTGCTGCAGCTTGGTTAATAACAAGCGGTTTGTCGCCCTACATTTGTAAACGTAAATACACATTTTTTTGTACAGGAGCGTCCTCAGAAAAAAAGTACCAAAAGTCATATTCGGTCTTATCAAATTTTATCTGTGCTTGTGCGAAAGTTGTTGTGATTCCTGCAATCAACATCAACGAAATAAATAATATTTTCTTCATCATTTTAAAGATTTTCTTTACTCTTTTGACGAACAAAAATATAAAAGTTTCACATAAAAGCAATATAAAAGGTGTACTTTTAACATTATTTTCATGGCTAAATAGGCCTGTCTTTCAATTAAAAAAAGTATTAATTTTTGTATGTAGTTATAATATTCTTATAAAAGGTATGTATAGAACAAATACTTGTGGAGAGTTACGCCTCTCTGATAAGGGAAAAGAAGTCGTTCTCGCTGGATGGGTACAGCGTTCACGTAAGATGGGTGGAATGACATTTATTGATCTACGTGATCGTTATGGAATCACCCAATTGGTGTTTAATGAAGCTGATGACAAGCAACTCTGTGATGAAGCAAATAAGCTTGGTAGAGAGTTTTGTATTCAAGTAAAAGGTGTTGTCAGCGAGCGCCAGAGCAAAAAAATCCAAAAGATGGATACAGGCGATATTGAAATTCTTGCTAAAGAACTTAACGTTTTAAGTTCATCTTTAACTCCTCCTTTCACAATCGAAGATACGACAGATGGTGGCGATGATATCCGAATGAAATATCGTTATTTAGATTTACGTCCTCAACTGTTCGCTATAATTTGGAACTTCGTCACCGTATGACGATTCTAATACGTAATTTTCTCGATAACCAACAGTTTATAGAGGTAGAAACTCCTATCCTTATCGGTTCTACTCCTGAAGGTGCACGCGACTTCGTTGTACCATCACGAATGAACCTTAGCCGGTTTTACGCATTGCCTCAAAGCCCTCAAACCCTGAAACAATTGTTGATGGTGGCAGGCTTTGACCGTTATTCAAATTGCAAAATGCTTCCGTGACGAGGACCTTCGTGCAGATCGACAGCCTGAATTCACTCAGATTGACTGTGAAATGAGCTTTGTTGATCAGGACGATGTGATTAATCTTTTCGAGGATATGTGCTGCATGCTATTTAAAGAAATACGTGGAGTAGACCTGCCAAGGCCGTTACAGCAGATGAGTTGGCACGAAGCCATGAAGAAATATGGTTCAGATAAGCCTGATATTCGCTTTTGGAATGGAATTCGTTGAGCTTATGGACGTATTAAAGAACAAGAGCGATTTCTCTGTCTTCAATGAAGCAAACTATATCGGTGGCATTGTTGTTCCGGGTTGTGCAGACTATAGCCGCAAGCAACTAATGAATTAACCGACTTTGTTAAGAGGCCACAGGTAGGTGCACAAGGCTTAGCTTACATTAAGTTTAACGCTGATGGAACTATCAAGAGTTCAATAGACAAATTCTATACAGAGGAGCAACTGCAGGAGGTTAAAGACAGCTACAGGTGCAAAGGACGGCGATCTTCTTCTTATTCTCAGTGGTGATAAAGGCAAACAAAACGCGCACACAGCTTTTGCACTTTGCGCTTAGAGATGGGTGATAGATTAGGTCTTCGCGATAAGAATACGTTTAAATGCCTATGGATTGTTGACTTTCCTCTCTTCGAGTGGAGTGAAGAAGGCAGCGCCTAATGGCCACACACCATCCTTTTTACTATGCCTCATCCCGACGATATTACGTTGTTAGACGAGCACCCAGAGCAAGTACGCGCAAAGGCTTATGACTTTGTTTGCAACGGCATTGAAGTGGGAGGTGGTTCACTTCGTATCCATGACACACGCAACTTCAAGAGAAGATGTTTGAGGTGTTAGGCTTTTACACCAGAATGCGCCGAGGCTCAATTCGGTTTCTTAATGAACGCATTTAAGTATGGCGCTCCACCACATGCAGGTCTTGCTTTCGGTCTTGACCGCTTTGTAAGCATTATGGCAGGGCTCGACTCTATTCGCGATTGCATTGCATTCCCCCAAAAATAACAGCGGCCGTGATGTAATGCTTAACGCTCCGTCAACGCTTGATCAGAAGCAATTTGACGAGCTTGCTATCAAAAGTAGATATTAAGGATACAGAGGCGTAAAAGCCTGAATTGTCCGAATATTCATACAAACACAATCCTGTCTCTCATGCAGAGACAGGATTTTCTTTTATACATCACATGAAATAAGTGTTTGATATTCAAATGTTTGATTTATATCAAAAATGCATATTTTTCGAAGCTATCCTTCATTTATATTTATAATTTTATCGGTTCTTTATACCTTTTTCTTCTTGATAAATACTTAATTTTGCAACAGTTAATATGTTTTATATATATTTGAGAAAAAGGGATATTTTAATTTTACTAACTATGGTGAGAAGAAAACTTCTAAAAAGCACAGCAACCAGCAACAACAGCTGTAGCTACAACAACAAAGTCAAAAAGCTGCGAAGAAAGACATTTTCGTTGACGCTGATAATGCAGGATTCCGCGCTGGTGATGTTTATCAAGCATTATATGCTGCAGGAACCTCTAAGTCAGTAGACGAACTTGAGAAGCTCACAGGCAAAACCCAAATTGAGGTATTACTCGGTATCGGTTGGTTGTTGAAAGAAGGCAAAGTAAAAGGTGACGGCGGTAAAGTTGTCTTAGCTTAAGCTTCGCCTACATTATTAATACTGTTGAATGATTTAATACATGTATGTCATTAAGCCGCAATTCAATGAATAATTGAACTGCGGTTTTTTCTATGGATAAGGATATATTAAAAAGTGCTTACAGAGGCAGGGGATAGAGGATTAAGCTTGCAGAAGATAGTTCTCTATGCGTATAACAGCCAAAAATAGCCTGTTCCAGAAATACGAAAAAGGAAGAGGTTAGGGGTATGTTATCCGATTTCTGCGTCAAAACACACGCTATCCGGGTTCGCTTATCCAAAAATATCGCGCGGAGTATATCGTTTTAAATCTAACTCTGACCAAGGACGCCAGTTGCTTTTAAGTTTTGAAGAAGAGATACAAGAGCAGAAAACAAACACTTCGACGTTGAACGAAATGCCCCTAAAACACTGTTTGACGACATTGTATAGCGCCAAACTTTTCCACTTATTTGATGATGTTTTTACCTTTACATCGTAAAGGTTTTGCGATTACGATGTAATGACCGTGCGATTACATCGTAAAGGGTTCGCGTTTACGTCGTAAACACACTGCGATTACATAGCAAAACACAAATGTTTGTTCCTATTTATAAAAAAATCTAATTATCAGCAACTTACAAACATAAAAAAACACCTTTTACATCGTAATTAAAAATAATTACGTCGTAAAGGCATATATTACATTTTATCGGCTCAAAAATAGCCCTATGTTCTATAAGAACAAACAACCTACTTGGAACACAACAGCCGATACCACCCATGCTAATAAAGTAGTATAACCTGCAGCGAAAAGAGCCCCATTTCCACGAGCCTGTCTCTCCTTAATAGCAGCAATAGTAGCTATGCAAGGGAAGTAGAGTAAGACAAACAACAGAAAACAGTAGCTTGTAAGTGTGGCTATAGGTATAGCTTCTTCAACGCTAAGTCCATGCATCTTTGCAATATCATTCGTTATATACTGGTGCAAATGTTCGTATTTACCGCCTTCGTCGTTATACGAATTATCGTCGCCAAAGCTGTCATCGTTCGAATAAATCACACCCATTGTTGAAGCTACAATCTCTTTTTGCTCCCACACCGGCCAGCAGACCTACATCTAACTTCAATTAAAACCTTGTAGTTGGAATACAGGTTCAATCGTTTTCCTATACGTGCAATATAGCTTTGTTCTTGCTGTTGCTGGTTATCAAGTCCCTCTGGGTGCGGAAAGTATCCTAAAGCCCATACTACAATAGAGGCGACAAGAATGATACCTCCCATCTTTCTAAGATATTGCTTGCCCTTTTTCCCATGTATGACGCAGTAGGGGCTTTTGTAGTAGGGAAGCGGTATGGCGGAAGCTCCATCACAAAAAGGTGTATCTTCTCCTTTCACCATAAACTTAGTAAACAGTTTGCTCATCACCACAGCCATGCCAATACCCTAATACATATAGCGACAGCATTATAAGCCATTGCGGGTTACGTGTAAAGAAGGTACTGATTACCATTATATAAATAGGTATACGCGCTTCGCAACTCATCAGAGGCAGAATAAGCATGGTTACCAATCAGGGAACGGCGACTTTCAATAGTTCGAGGTTGACATAACCGCTGGCACGTTACAGCCAAATCCCATAATCAAAGGTATAAACGACTTTTCCATGTGAAAGCCCATTTTGTGCATGAGCTTATCCATAATAAAAGGCGGCCCTTGACATGTAACCCGAGTCTTCCATAAACGAAATAAACAGGTAAAGTATCAAGATTTGTGGTAAAAAAATACGATAACAGCGCCAACACCTCCTAACACACCGTCAATAAGCATTGCTTTAACAGGTCCGTCGGGCATAGGCTGACCAATTGAATTTTGCAACCATTCTATACCAGCTTCTATCCAGTCTTGGGGATAGGCACCAATATAAAAAGGTGGCTGCAAACATAACAACCAGAACCAGAAGAAATATAGGAAAGCCAACGTATTTGTTCGTCAAAACAGCATCTAAATTGTGAGTCCACTCGTAAGTATCGGCGTTATTACCCGTTCTATACTTAGCTTCTTTCAAAGCACCATGTGCAAAACCATACTTCGAATCCATGATAGCGGTTTCCGAATCTTCATTTATTTCCTCCTTAACTCGTTCAGCAGCATCGTCCCTATGCAACATAATTTCTTGTGCATCAGAGCAAGCTATTCACCAAGTTTTCAACCTCTTCATCGTGCTCTAAAAAGCTTAATGGCAAGATAACGGGTAGAGTATCGGTTCGTAAGATTGGGCACCTGCTTAAGATGTTCTTGAATTTCCCTGATACCATGCTCTAATTCGTGGCCATGGTTAATGTGGATATGGCGATAGTGTGCATCAGTATCTTCAGTTCCTTCATAGGTTTTTATAATTTGGTTGAAAAGGTTTTCAACACCTTTTCCTGTAGTAAATACCGTAGGAACCATAGGTACACCGAACAGCTCTGAAAGCTTATCATAGTCGATATTGTCGCCTCTCTTTTCTGTTTCATCAAACATATTGAGGGCCACAACCATGCGCAAGTGCATATCAATAAGCTGTGTGGTAAGATAAAGATTACGTTCGAGGTTCGACGTATCTATTACATTAATAATTATATCAGGCGTTTGCTCTACCAGTTGCTTACGTACATATAGTTCTTCTGGCGAATAAGCCGACAAAGAATATGTGCCTGGGAGGTCAACAATATTAAATTCATAACCGTTAAAAGAGCGTGACCTTCCTTTGCATCTACCGTAACACCCGAATAATTTCCGACGCGCTCATGTGCCCCTGACACAAAATTGAAAAAGAAGTCTTTCCACAATTGGGGTTTCCTACAAGCGCAACGTTAATAGTTTTGCTCTTTTTCTCGGCAAGCTGCTCTAAGTTTCCAGCTGTTGTAAGTTCGTTATCAGTGTCTTCTATGCCCAAAAGAGCCTCGTTGTTATTATTTATTTTGTTTTTCGTTGATGTTATGAGCTTCCTCTTCTGATAACCTCAATCATTTCAGCCTCACTATGGCGAAGGCTCACTTCGTATCCCATGATTTTATATTTCACGGGGTCTCTGAGAGGAGCGTTAAGAAGCACGTCCACTTTTTGCCTTTAATGAACCCCATTTCAACAACACGTTTGCGGAAACCACCATGACCAAAGCACCTTTTACAATAATTCCGCTTTGGCCTGTATGCAAATCTGATAATCTCATACGATAATATTTTATCAATGCAAAATTACGAATATTATATTGCAACAGTGTTGCAAAAGCAGTTTACTGAGGAAGAATACCTAATTATGGGGATATAATTCCGAAGATATTTTTATTAACTTTGCAGGAAAAGCAAAAAGGGCATGAAAGAAATTGTATGGGGATTTATTGGTTGTGGAGAAGTGACCGAGAAAAAAATCGGGTCCTGCATTTAATGAAGTTGCAGGATCACGCGTTGAAAGCCGTCATGAGCAGAAGCGAAGATAAGGCTCGTTCTTATGCCGAACGCCACCATATTAAGAAGTGGTACACGATGCCCAACAGCTTATAGATGATCCTGATGTGACGGCTGTGTACATAGCCACACCGCCTTCAAGTCATGCAACTTTCGCAATGTATGTCGATGCGAAGCGGTAAACCTTGTTATATCGAGAAGCCTCTTGCCGCAAGTTATGAGGATTGTATTCGCATAAACCGCATTAGCGAGAAACAGGCGTGCCTTGTTTCGTAGCATATTATCGTCGTTATCTTCCATATTTCAGAAAGTAAAGGAAATAATTGATACCAATACTATAGGTAAAAGTGCTGAATGTTCAGCTTCAATTTGCCGTTCCTCCTCGCGAACTCGACTATCATGCAAGTGCTAATCTTCCGTGGCGTTTGCAGCCAGACATCTCGGGCGGCGGTTATTTCTATGACCTTGCACCGCATCAGTTAGACCTGTTACAAAGCTTATTTGGTGTTATTATCAGGGCACACGGCTATCCAACCAATCGCGAACATCTCTATCCTGCAGAAGATACGATAAGTGCATCTTTCATTTTCGACAGCGGAATATCGGGTAGTGCATCGTGGTGTTTTGTAGGACATGAGAGCGCTAGGAAGATAGAATTATCGTTATTGGCGATAGAGGAACGCTCACATTTTCGGGTTTTTAACTACGATCCTATTCGTTTGGTAACAAGCGAAGGCTTACAGTATTATCGTTCCTAATCCACCATACGTACAATTACCAATTATCACGTCGGTTATTCAATATTTACAGGGAATAGGAGAGTGCACATGCTCAAGCGTTAGTGCAACACCCGTCAACTGGGTTATGGATAGAATACTCGGGAAATTTTAATAATTAATTAAAGATAACGTCGTAAAATGCCAGATAAATTGGAACAGTTTATCGATGAAATGGCTTTAAAAAATTAATGTTTCTATAAAAATATGAGGAAGTTTTATTTGTTGCTTTTTACTGTTGTTCTGTACTACTAACGTAGTGTTATCTCAGGAGGATAGCATGGCAGTTTCAACGCAAGCTCTATCCTCTAGTTGTAAAGCCTCGTAAAAATATATTGCAACGATTGCGTAATTTTTGTAGAATCATTTTCTGATGTCGACACGAATTATGTTGAAACCACAGGCATATAACTACACGGTAATGTTGCAAAACACCAATACCTACGAAGTATATCACGTGTGGAATAAGGCTGGACAAGAGTTCGTTTTTCGCCAAAACCTTCTTATAAGCTTGGTCCTTACGTTGGATGGCGATGGGTTTTTCTGGGTTATACGATTGATTTAACTCACATTGGTGGCAAAAAGCACCAAACAAGATTTCAATTTGTTTATACAGTAGTAAATTAGGTGTTGATCTTTTTACAGAAAATTGGGCAATGATTATCGTATAAGCAAGATAAAACTGGGCCCAATCTACAACACTGACCCTATGGACAACATATCCTTTAATGGTTTTACATACAACATTAAAGGCTTTAATATTTACTATATCTTCAATAACAAAAAGTTCTCATCATCCAGCAGCTTATAGCCAAAGTACGATACAGCGTCGCTCTTGCGGAAGTGCGCTTGCAGGAATAGGATATACCAAAGCACAAACTTGGCATTAATTGGGCGCGCCTTAACGAACTTGTCGAACAGCGTTTAGGCTCATATTATGCGCATCATGTTATTGATTCATCTATGACATCAGCCAATATCGACTACACGATTACTCAATTAGTGGCGGTTATGCTTACAATTGGGTATTTGCTCACAATTGGTTATTTGATGCTCTTTGCAAGGAGCGATAGGCTATAAGCACAGTAAGAGCGATGTAACAAATAAGAATGATATACGCTCAAGAGAATTTAATTTTCGTAATTTCAACCTTGACGGCATACTTCGATTAGGTATTGTATGGAACAATATGCGCTGGTATGTGGGTTCGAACGTTGTTTTCCATGGATATAATTATCGTAAAAAGCAGTTTTCTACAACAATTATTTTGGAAGTCTCAATTTTACGTTGGATATAACTTTGGCCGACGCCGTTAATATACTGTATTATCACTTGATTATTTAAAAAGCCTAACTATATGAAAAAGTTTTTAGTTTTTCTATTCTTCCTTGCCTCTACAGGCAGTATTTTCGCAAACAACTGGAAAAACCGACTATCTACCTGATGACTCGATAAAGGTAGTTTCGCTGCTTAAAAAGCAGCAACGCAAAAAAATATTGGCAATAAAATGCTATATTTTGCACGACAATTGGCTGGCGTTCCTTATGTAGGCAAAAAACACTTGAAAAAGAATAAACAAGAACAGCTTGTGGTGAATTTGCGCCAGCTTGATTGCACAACTTTGTGGAAACAGTACTTGCTTTGACACGTAGTTTAGAACAAAAACAAACTTACTTTTTGACGCTTTTTGTTATAACTTACGCATGATAAGATATAGCGAAGGTATTGTATCTTATCCCACACGACAGCATTATTTCACTCTACTGGATTCAAGAAAACGAGAAAAAGGGCATAGTAAAAGATATACAATTGCCCAATCCACCATTTACCGCTGTTCAAAATGTGAATACCGATTATATGACAACCCACATTGATTTATACCCTATGATGGTGCAAGACAAAGCGTTAATTAGTAATATTAGGGCTATGGAGACGAGTATTAATGGTATGAAATGCAGATATATTCCTAAGAACAGCCTTAATGATAGCAAGCTTCTTCGTCAAACTATACAAAATGGAGATATCATCGCTATTATTACATCGATTAAAGGTTTGGACACAAGTCATATAGGTATTGCGGTGTGGCATAAAAGACGGTTTTACACATGATCGATGCTTCGTCTATTCATAAAAAGGTTATAGAAGAGCCAACATTAATGAAAACTTACATGTCAAAGCACCTATCTCAGTTGGGTATACGTATTGCTCGTCCACAATAACAGACGAATAAGAACGCAATAAGAAAAAGACCCATTAACACTAATAATAATTGGTCGCTCGCAATAAAAACGAACAAGGACGCTATTAGTAGCTTGTATTTTCAAAAATTAACATGGCGTCCTTGTCGACCTTTATATAGATTTGTTATTTTTGCAGCTATATGAGTGAACCTTTAGCTGAGCGCATGCGCCCACGAAAGCTCGACGATTACGTAGGGCAGGAGCACATTGTTGGCGAAGGAGGTGTGTTGCGAAAGATGGTTTCATCGGGACATATCTCTTCTTTTATCCTCTGGGGACCGCCCTGAGTAGGAAAAAACTACGTTGGCAGAGATTATTGCCAACATGCTTAACGTTCCTTTTTACCCTCAGCGCCGTTACGAGTGGCGTTAAAGATGTTAGAGATGTTATTGAAAAAGCACGCAATGGACGCTTTTTAATAGCATGTCGCCAATACTTTTATTGACGAAATACACCGCTTTCTCAAATCACAACAGGATTCTCTACTGGGCGCTGTTGAACGAGGAGTTATTACGCTCATCGGCGCCACCACTGAAAAATCCCTCTTTTGAAGTCATACGTCCGCTGTTATCGCGTTGTCAGGTTTACGTTCTTAAACCTCTTGACCAAAAATGCTTTTAACAAACATTCTGCAACGAGCTATTAATAAGGACGTTGAATTATCAAATAAAAATATCAAATTAGAAGAAACTGCTGCAATATTAAGGTATAGTGGTGGCGATGCACGCAAGTTACTAAACATACTGGAACTTGTTGTTGACGCATGCGATTCGGACGAGATTATTATCACCAACAAGATGGTAGAAGAGCGTCTTCAGGAGAACCCTATTGCCTATGATAAAGACGGCGAAATGCATTACGACATTATTTCAGCCTTTATCAAAGAGCATTCGTGGGTCAGACCCCGATGCCGCTCTTTATTGGATGGTTTCGCATGATAGAGGGTGGAGAAGACCCTCAATTTATAGCACGACGTCTTGTTATCAGCGCTGCCGAAGATATTGGTTTGGCTAATCCTAATGCACTTTTTGCTGGCAAATGCAGCCTTTGACGCTGTAATGAAAGTAGGGTGGCCTGAAGGACGCATTCCGTTAGCAGAAGCAGCGGTGTACCTTGCCACCAGCCCCAAGAGCAATTCTGCATACATGGCTATCAACACTGCACTTGAAGTGGTTAAACAAAGCGGCAACCTCGCCTGTACCGTTACACTTACGTAATGCTCCAACGGCATTGATGTCACAGTTAGGTTATTCCGACGGGTATAAATACCCACACGATTATGCAGGAAACTTTTGACTGAGCAACAGTATCTCGCCTGACGATTTACGCGATGCGCGCTTCTGGCACGGTCAGCATAGCCCGCAGAAGAAACGCTATATCAGCGTATGCTTAAATGCTGGGGAGATAGATATAAGGACACTGAAAAAGAATAATTAATTTTTATAAATTACAATAGAATATGAATATTGTTGTATTAGACGGATACACCGCCAACCCCAATGACCTATCTGGGAACCGCTTGAAGCGTTTGGCAAACTTACCATATATGATCGCACTTCAGCCGACGAACCGATTAATCGCGCACAAGATGCCGATATCATTTTGACAAACAAGTGTCGACTTAAAGAAGAAGAGCTTAAGCAATTGCCTAAGCTAAAGTATATTGGCGTGCTGGCAAACAGGTTACAATCAACATTGATACTGAATATGCTCACAACCACGGGATTGTGGTGAGTAACATACCTTCGTACAGCACCGAGAGCGTTGTGCAGATGACATTTGCACATATTTTTAATATCACAAATCAGATATCGCATTATGCTTCCGGAAGTAGGGCTGGGCAATGGAGCCAAACCCCCGACTTCTGTTATTGGAATACGCCCTTGCAAGAATTAGCTGGACGTACCCTGGGTATTGTAGGATTAGGGAAACATTGGCATGCGTGTGGCTAGGGTTGCCCATAGTTTAGGTATGGACGTTTTTGCCCTAACATCTAAAGAAAAAGACCAGTTGCCCACAGGTGTACAAAAACAACCCTTGAAGGACTGTTGGGAGTGGCCGATATTTTAACGCTACATTGCCCACTTTCACCCGATACTTATCACCTCATTAACGAAGAACGCTTGGCGATGATGCGTGAAGGGGCTATACTTATTAATACCAGTCGTGGTGCGCTTGTTGACGAACAGGCTGTGGCTAATGCTCTCGAATCGGGTCGATTGCAGGCCTATGGTGCTGATGTTATGTCGAAAGAGCCACCACTTGCCGACAATCCGCTGTTGTCACAAGCCCATGCTTACCTTACCCCACATATTGCTTGGGCTACATTAGAAGCACGCCAACGCCTCATCAAAACGGGTATTGAGAATGTAAAAGCCTTTGTTGAGGGTCAACCACAGAACGTAGTATAATGATATATTCTGACGCAGCCTTTTCTGCATCATGTGCAGCAAGTTATCGAAAATTCTGGGTACATTAGCTTTTGCCATTTCTGGAATCAGACAGGCCGCCTATAAACATTACGACTGGTTTGGTGGCTTTGTCTGCGGTTTTGCCGTTGCCATTGGTGGCGGAACACTGCGCGACGTCATGCTCGGCGTGATACCATTCTGGATGACTTCGCCCATGTACATTCTGTGTACACTATTGGCACAAGCTATCGTTATTCTGTTTGCCCGCTACATGAAGAAGCTTTGACAACACATGGTTTGTCTTTGATACCTTAGGACTTGCACTGTTTACGATTGCTGGTATACAAAAACACTACAATGCGACCACCCATTTTTGGGTTGCTATTATTATGGGCTGTATAACAGGTTCAGCTGGTGGCATTATGCGCGACTTGTTTCTTAACCGTCCGCCTGTTATTTTTCAAAAGAAATTTATGCTATGGCCAGCATTGCAGGAGGCTTGCTATACTGGGCGCTTTATATGTTTGAAATCAACATAGCATTAACGGTTATTGCCAGTTTCTTACTGGTTGTAACCATACGCTTTGTTGCGGTACGCTATCATATTTCGCTTCCCGTTTTTAAGATGGGATAAATAACATACTACTTATAGATCGAATCCCTTTGCACCGTTATGATGCAAGGGTTTTTATTTACTGAATTTTTGCTGATTGTACGATGTCCGCAGTACACGTTATACTACGACCGCAGTACAAGTCGTATGACGGCCGCAGTACGCACGTATGACGGCCGTCGTACAACGACCAAATAACCCAAAACAGAATATCACAATACTGTTATTACATTATAAATTAATCATTTACATATAACCCATTAATGCTTTTCTTTTTAAACATAATTGCAGCATCATATTTGTAAAATGATTTACAGACGTATAACGTTCATTGAAAGGTAATATTGAAAAATGTTTTCTTCTTATGAAGAATAAGGCTTTAACTTTTTTTCTGCTCACTAGTAACTTTGCAGGGCATAAACAGGTATTGTTGCGTAGCTGTTTAAAGGTCACTAAGAGCCTTTTGACAACAACAGGGTTACACCATGTAGCAAACGAAGTTTACAGACCCGCAAACAATATACCTGCTGCGCAACAGTGCACAAGTAAAGAAAATAAAAATCATTATATAATGAAGATTTCATATAAATGGCTTAAGGAGTATGTTGATTTTGACCTGACGCCACAAGAAACAGCCGAAGCGCTTACCTCAACAGGTTTGGAAGTTGGTGCATTAGAAGAAGTACAGGCCGTAAAAGGTGGCTTGAAAGGTTTGTTTGTAGGTAAGGTTCTCACCTGCGTTGCGCACCCTAATAGTGACCACCTGCACGTAACAACTGTAGATTTAGGCAAGGACGAGCCTCAACAAATTGTATGCGGAGCGCCTAATGTTGCCGAAGGACAGAAGGTTATTGTGGCTGATCTGGGTTGTGTTCTTTACGATGGTGATGATGAATTCACCATTAAAAAGAGCAAATTGCGTGGCGTTGAAAGCTTCGGTATGATATGTGCTGAAGACGAAATTGGTATTGGCACCGCGCATGATGGTATTATTGTGCTGCCCGAAGAGGCTGTACCCGGCACACCTGCTGCCGAATACTATCAGTTAGGAAAGCGATTGGCTTTATCGAGATTGATATTACAGCTAACCGCGCCGACGCTTTAAGCCACTATGGTGTAGCACGCGATTTGTATGCGTGGTTGGTTCAGCGTGGATATAAAACCAGCCTACACCGTCCTGATTGCTCAGCTTTCCATGTTGACAATGAGAACTTACCTATTGACGTTGTAATTGAAAATAACGAAGCTTTGCAAACGTTATGCTTGTGTCAGCATAACTGACTGTGAAGTAAAGGAAAGCCCTAAATGGCTTCAAGATAAACTGAATACGATAGGCTTGCGTCCGATTAACAATATTGTTGACATCACAAACTACATTATGATGGCCTCACGGACAGCCAATGCATTGCTTTGATGCCGACATGGTTAAGGGCCATAAGATTGTTGTTCGCACACAGCCTGAGGGAACGAAATTTGTTACCCTTGATGGTGTTGAACATGTTTTAGGCGAACACGACCTAAGTATTTGTAACGCCGAAGAGCCGATGTGCATAGCTGGTATTTTTCGGCGGTAAAGGTTCAGGAACCTACGAAACTACAAAGAACGTGGTGTTAGAAGCGGCTTATTTCCACCCAACATGGATTAGAAAGAGCGCACGTCGTCACGGACTTAGCACTGATTCAAGTTTCCGTTTCGAACGTGGTATTGACCCTAATGGTACTATTTATGCACTGAAACAAGCAGCTATACTTTTGCCAACAGCTTGCAGGCGGTAAGATAAGTATGCAGATTCGTGATGTGTATCCAAACCCATTACCCGACTTTGACGTTAATCTGAAATATGAATACTGCGACCGTTTAATCGGTAAAAAGCTTGGAACAGATACTATTAAAAAGTATTGTTACATCGCTTGATATGAAGATTAAACATGAAGATGCAGAAGGCTTTGCAGCTTGATGTACCTGCTTTCCGTGTAGATGTTCAGCGTCCATGCGATGTGATTGAAGACATATCTACGTATTTATGGCTATAATAACGTTGAAATTCCTACACAGTTAAAATCGTCGTTAACCGCTACAAAACGATTTTTGACCGTGAACACAAAAATAGAAGGTGTTATATGTGAACAACTCGTGGGTTGTGGCTTTAACGAGATTCTAAACAACTCTCTCACAAAATCGACATACTATAACCACGACGAATTTAACGCGTATCCATGGGCTAACACTGTTAAGGTGATGAACCCATTAAGTACCGATTTGGGTGTGATGCGCCAGACAATGGTGTTCGGTGGCCTCGAATCGTTGGCCCGAAACATCAACCGTAAGCGTGTAAACTCGAAGTTCTTCGAATTGGGTAACGTTTATAAATACACACCTGAAAAAGACGATCAAATCAACTCTATTCGCGCTTATTCTCAGGAAAACGCACCTTGCTTTTGTGGATAACAGGAAAGCGTGTACAAGGCAGTTGGGCGCATGCTGACGAAGAAACTTCCTTCTACGAACTGAAAGCATACGTTGAAGACATCTTCCTTAGAGCAGGAGTTCCTGCAAGTTTAGTAGTTGAAAGCAAGACAGATAATAATATTTATGCCCTATGGCTTTGACTAAACGTAATCGCGGTGGAAAGCTTTTTAGCTGAATTTGGTAAGCTTGCAAAGAAGGCCGCACATAGCGTAGGTGTTGAACAGGACGTTTATTACGCTGAAATAAACTGGACTGAACTGATGAAAGCTATCAAGAAAAACAAAAACTCGAATTCAAGGAATTGAGTAAGTTCCCATCGGTTAGTCGCGACCTCGCTCTGCTTGTTAACGAACACGTTGAGTTTGCAGAGATTGTGGAAATAGCACGTCAAACAGAGAAGAAACTTCGAAGAAAGTTGAACTATTCGACGTTTATACAGGCAAAAACCCTGCCTGAAGGCAAGAAGAGTTATGCCGTAAACTTTATTCTTGAAGACGAACAGCGTACATTAAACGATAAGCAGATTGATGCTATTATGCAGAAACTGCAACATAATCTGACAACCAAGTTAGGTGCTGAACTTCGATAATAGAAATCGATACAACTAAAATTTTAATAATATACTTTTCAAACAATGGGAAGAGCATTTTGAATATCGCAAGGCTGCAAAGCTCAAAAGATAGGGGTCATATGGCTCGCACATTCACCCAAATTAGGCAAGGAAATTGCTATCGCTGTTAAAGCTGGTGGCCCTGAACCTGAGAAAATAATCCACGCCTTCGTGCTATTATTGCAACTTGCAAACGCGAGAATATGCCCAAAGATAATATTGCAAGGGCTATTAAAAATGCAGTGGGAAAGGATACCAGTGACTACAAAGAGGTAACGTATGAAGGATATGGACCTCACGGCGTTGCTGTGTTTGTTGACACACTTACTGACAATACTACACGTACTGTAGGTGATGTTCGTTCGGTGTTTAATAAGTTTGACGGAAACTTAGGCACAACAGGCTCGCTCAGTTTTCTCTTTGATCACAAGGTTGTTTTTACATTCAAGTCGAAAGAAGGCATTGAAATGGACGAACTAATCCTTGACTTAATCGACTATGGAGTGGAAGAAGACTACGACGTTGACGATGAGGAAGGTGATAACTATCTATGGTTCTCCTACGAGTTTTTGGAGAAATTCAGAAGCATCTCGAAGAAAAACGACTTCGAAATTACAGCTGCTGAGTTTACCTATATTCCAAATGACTTGAAAGATGTAACCGAAGAAGAGCGCGAAACCATCGATAAAATGGTTGAAAAACTGGAAGATTTCGAAGATGTACAAAAACGTATACACCAATATGAAACCTGCTGGCGATATTGATTCGGAATAATAACAAAAACAGTATAATCGATTTTTAAAACCTGATTATTAAGCATTTTTAATCAGAAATCGTTATAGAACTAAAAGAACCATCATCAAGCAGTTATTACACTGTGATGATGGTTCTTTTTGAATATTTTTCCCAATAAAAGGTATTGATTTTTACTTATACTGCTTTTCTTGTAAAAGTATGTTCAAGAAGTATGTTTCCTTTGCTTCCTGACCCTAAATATATAATGAAAGTTGTATCCTTCTGTCTTTGTAAAGCTTTGCAGAGGTGTTTTCTTTTAACTGTTTGAGCAAAGCATCGGTAATTTCTTGACGTTTTTACCTTAATAATATCCGCATTATCCGCCTTGTCGACAAGGGTAAAATAATAATTAAAACGTATGAGACGAACGGTCAAAAAGTAAGGCTATCCGTACGTTGCATGTCCTGAACAGGAGTAGGGCAGAACCGTTCGGTATAATCTTTTGTGTACGCTTCGGCTCTGTCTTCGAGAGAAGCATGCTGACATGCAAATAAACACACGGAGAGAGCAGTAAGTAAAAATATTTCTTTTAGCATTGTAAAATTGTTTGTTATGTTTTATGCAAAGATATTAAAAAAATATGTAGTGAACGGTCCTATTATCCAATCTTTTTATTAATCTTTGCCGTTAAAAGCATATAGTATATTTGCATGGATAAAATAAGAAATTTCTGTATCATAGCCCATATTGACCATGGTAAATCAACTTTGGCTGACCGAATGTTGGAATTTACCAAAACAATCAAGATTACTGAAAATCAGATGCTTTGATAACATGGACCCTTGAACGTGAACGCGGTATCACTATCAAGAGCCATGCTATTCAAATGGAATATGAGCATAATGGGGAGAAATACATCTTTAATTTAATTGATACTCCGGGACACGTAGACTTTAGTTATGAGGTGTCACGAAGCATAGCGGCGTGCGAAGGCGCTCTGCTTATTGTTGATGCTATCATCAGGAGTTCAGGCTCAAACAATATCAAACCTCTATCTTGCAATAGACCATGACCTTGAGATTATTCCAATAATCAATAAGATTGATATGCCTAACGCAATGCCTGAAGAGGTAGAAGATGAGATTGTTGACCTGATTGGATGTGACCCCTGACGACATTATTCGTGCAAGTGGTAAGACAGGAGAGGGCGTCTCTGATATATTAACGGCAGTTGTTGAGCGCATTCCTCGCTCCTGTTGGAGATAAGACAAAAGCCACTTCAAATGCTCATTTTTCGATTCTATCTTTTAACTCATTTCGTGGCATCATCGTGCTTGGAAAAGTGCTAAATGGCACTATACGCAAAGGCGACAAAGTGAAGTTTGTGCAGACGGGTATGGAATATGCTGTTGACGAAGTGGGTGCTTTGAAGATGGATCTTGAGCCGCGAAAAGAGCTTTCTGCAGGCGAAGTAGGTTACATTATCTCTGGTATTAAGAATGCAACTGAGGTAAAAAGTCGGTGATACCATTACACATATTGACTGTCCTTGCGACAAAGCTATTGCTGGGTTTCCAAGAGGTTAAGCCGATGGTTTTTGCGGGAGTTTATCCTATTGACCCTTCCGAGTACGAGAACTTACGCACATCATTAGAGAAGCTTCAGCTGAATGATGCCAGTCTTACTTTCCAACCCGAAAGTTCACAAGCCCTTGGCTTTGGTCTGCCAGGCTTTTTAGGATTGCTTCACATGGAAATTGTACAGGAACGCTTTGGATAGAGAGTTTAACATGGAGGTGATTACGACGGTGCCTAACGTTTCTTACATGGTGTATACTAAACAAGGAGACGAACTCGAAGTGCACTAATCAAGTGGTCTTCCTGATCAAAACTGAAATTGATCATATTGAAGAACCATATATTAAAAGCTTCAATAATTACTTCCTCAACCTTTATTGGTCCTATCATGACATTGTGCTTAGAAAAGCGCGGTGAGCTTATAGACCAACAGTATGTATCAGGTAATCGCATTGAGCTTAACTTCATATGCCGCTCGCTGAAAATTGTGATCGACTTCTATGATAAGTTAAAATCAATCTCAAAAGGCTATGCTTCGTTTGATTATCACATCGATAGCTATAGACCTTCAAAACTGGCTAAGCTTGACATTCTGTTGAATGGCGAACCTGTTGACGCACTATCGTCGCTTATTCATCAAGAGAATGCTGTGACAATGGGCCGCAGAATGTGTGAAAAATTAAAAGATTTGATACCACGTCAACAGTTTGATATCGCTATCCAAGCAGCAATAGGTGCGAAGATTATCGCCCGTGAAACGGTGAAACAAGTTAGAAAAAGACGTGCTCGCTAAATGCTATGGAGGTGACGTTAGCCGCAAGAGAAAGCTGCTTGAAAAAGCAGAAAAAGGGAAAGAAACGCATGAAACAGATTGGTAATGTGCAAGTACCTCAAAAAGGCTTTCCTTGCAGTATTAAAATTAGATTAACCTTTCTTACAAAACAATCTAAGAGATTTTTATAGAGACAATGAAGGAAACTTCAAAACACGACAAGAGATATTGCGCGTGAGCTTGTCTCGCAAGTACAGTACAATGACACATGAAGAACTTGATGTGTTAGAAAAGCATCTTGGTTCCTAAAAAAGTTCGTAAAAGGAGAGATGATCCTTCAAGAAGGAGACATCTGTGAGAATATTTACTATATTGATAAAGGGACTTGTTCGTCAGTTTTATTTTAAGAATGACAAGGAACTTACAGAGCATATTGGTGCTGATGGCGAAATTTTCATGTGCATTGAAAAGTCTGTTTAAGGAGCAGCCTACGAAGCTCCAGGTGCAGGCTATTGAAACAACAATGGTGTATATGCTTCCCAAACGTCGACTTGAACAGGTGGCTCTTCATAATGTAAACATTCAAATTCTTTTTCGTAAGATATTAGAAGAGAGCTCTCATCATTTCACAAATCCATGCTGATTTGCTTCGATTTGAAACAGCACAAAACAGATATTTACGTTTTGTGCAAGATGAAACCGCAGGTTGTTTTGCGCGCTCCGTTAGTATATATTGTAAGTTATTTACAGATGACGCCAGAGACTTTAAGTCGAGTTCGTGCTTCATCTCTTTAAATTCTACATGATATAGATTCAGCGTAAAGGCAAAGTCTTTACGCTGATTTTTCTTTATAACACATCACAAAAATGCCCATTTCATCGAATGATATCGATTGAAAATGGGCATTTGTTATTTTATCAAAAACTATTTTTATAATATAATTTATCGCATTTTTATGCCTCACCATTGAGATGAAAAGCTACAACTTTACCCAACTTTAAATCTATAATTACATTTCCAAACATTATACTCCATCAAAAATATAATGTACTCGATTTTTTCAAGCTTTCTAATTCTTTTTCCTATTGAAAAAGAACCTCTTGGCCTTCTAAATTAATTAAAACCATAATATGTCCATTTTCTTTATAGGCAATATATTGTTTAAAATATCTTTTTAATGGTAAAGGCTTACGTATTTCTATCTCTTCTTCACCCGTTTCTTTTCCCACGCTTATCTACTTTCACAAAGTAAATCGTATCGCCTCCACCACGATTAACATATTCTGTAAGAAGAAGTTTCGCTCTTTCCTGCTCTTGTTTTTGTGATTTGATGATAAGTTTTTGCTTCCAAAACGCAGCATCAAATCCTTCTTTTGAAAGAACATAATCAAAGAGAATCGAGAGCTCCTTTGTATTTAAAGGTGAATTTAAAACACGTGCATTCTCTCTTTTTATTTTTGTTATTGCAATTACATGCTGTCAAGGACAACAGAATTAAAATAGATATAAGTAATATTTTCATTGTAATATAACAATTTATTAAATTGCGTAAAAATAATATTTACTAACATTTTTACTATATTGATTTGTAAATATGTAGCCACTTAGCGTTTCCTGTACACAAACTGGAATCCAATTATTTACTTCACAACCACTAGTCGTTCTTCCTTCTTTAATAATGTATGTTCCGGAGCAGACATATCGTTAACACGTGTACCAGAAATTGTAAATATCTGACTATTATGTATATTATCGCTATTCACTGCATTATAAATTCCATTAGTAACTTGAGCATTTTCAACCGTTATATTGTCAATAACAACCTCCGAAGCTGTACCATGGAATATACCATCAAAAACGAATTTGAATTTTCTGATTGTTTTGATTGTAAATTTAATTGGGAGAATAATCTCACGCCATTCAGCCTTATCTCCCTCTGTATTTAATGAAGAGAAAATATACTGTCCATACTGTATCATCATACTTAACTAATACTTTTAATTCGTCTTTCATACCTTCAACAGGGATAAACCAGTAATGAAACTTTAAGATAACACTATCTTTTCCCATAACGTTTATATGTGGAGAAATAAGACTTTCTGTTTGACCCTCCTCGCAATATCCATAGAAAAAGACACGCCGCTAAACCACCATCTTTATCATGTGGTTCCGTAGTTAACGTCTCATCAGTAGGAAAATAATAAACTGATGCTGCATTAGGAACATCCATGCCTTGTAAGTATAATAGTCAGCTCTTTTGTGTTGTAACGGTAGACCAGCCCTTATGCTCGAGAGAAGAATTTGAAAACGATTCTTTAAACGGTAATGCAGCAGGCTTTCCTACTAAAACAGGGGCATGTTTTACATCTTTAATGCTTTCACCAGCTATATTAACAGCTGTCATGCGATAAGCAACACTTGTTTCTTCTTCTGTCGTAGGCTTATCAATATAACTATTCCCTTGAATACCACGTGCGGCAATTTCTTCAGTACCATCAGCGCTAATTCGGTACAAATTATATGATGTCATTTCAAGGCGCATAGCTGCCACCACGACCACCTACTGCTGGTTCCTTCCAAGTAATTTTTACTTGTTCGCCTTCACTTACACAAGTAAAGTCTCTTGGTGCACCTGGATAGTCAAGACCAACATACGTACTAGCATCAACAAAACCGCTCTTACCTTCAGTACCTACAATAGCTATGGCACGGAAATGATATGATTTACTCATTTCAACTCCTTCGAATTTCCATGTGATGCTTTCCTCGGCTCACATCTGTAAAGCTATGAACATCAATATAATCAAAAATATTCTGTTTAGTTGAATACGAATCGTAAAGAGGCTTACTCAATGCTTCGCCAGTCACTGCTGTATCAGGAGCAATAACCGAAAGGTCAATTGCATTGGTATTTGCATCTACTGTTGTTGCAGTAAAGCTCTTAACAGGTGCTGAGTTTTACCTGTGTAGATATGTTCGTATGCAGTTTGGCTTGAAAGTGCATCAACATGAACCGTTAAAGACATATTCATAACTCTTGTCAGGCAGTACATTTGTATCAACAAATTTGAACTCTTTTCCTAATGCAGGCGATGTAATTCGGGCTAGTTCTGTATCTGGCCACGGTGTGCCCACATCGTGCGTTTAATTGAAATGTACGAAATATAAGACAAATCATGCTGCTCATACGTATCCCAACTCATATTCAGTTTTGCTGGGTGCAACTGCATGGTTATTGTAACAGTGTTAGTGATCAGCATCGTATATTGCTTTCTGATGGATGGGACGCTCTGGTTTAAGGTTTTCGCCCATAGCCTGTACAGAGAAGGTAAAAGAGAAATGGCCGAAATGGTTATCGCTAATAAATATTTAATTTTTGTCATATTTATATGATTGTTATTATAGGAAATTTTCAAAGTAAATCTATACCATATTAGGGTATAGTTTACGATATTAATATTATTTGGATAACCGTTTTTACCGTTAATAATGTATACGCCTTTCTTAAGTTTAGTAGGAATTTTTGTTCCCATGTAAACCTTTTTCCCCTGTTAATGAAAAATATCAATTACTTCTTTAGCTTTTAATGAGATCGTTTCAATAGCATTGGGGAGAGTTTCTATTATCTCTATATTATTGAGGAAAATAGCAGATTGTTTCTTTAGGACTAATTTGCATGGAACCCCACATGGTATAATCGATCTTGTTTGATAGTGAAGGTAACGGAATGGGGAGTAGGATATTGTATTCAGGATGGATACTGTCTGCTATAATCTTATAATCATCAACATTCATGCTTGCTCCTAATCCTACCGACATAACCTCTTCATAACGCTTTTACATCGCGATAAGTATCAAATATAAGTTTGTATGTCTTATTCTTTTGAAGATTAAGTCCTGGTGTAATAATCCAATCGTTGGATCAGTCATACTTACTACGATACAGGTGAGCTTTAGAGTTTTCTCCCCAATAACCAGATTTTTCCACAAGATATCCCCATAATATCCTTGTCGGGTTTTATCACCGTTTACATCAATAAGTATATTCATGGAATGCTCTGTCCGTACAAAAATCCCTCCTTATAAGGAATGTCATAAGCTGGGCCAACAGCTATTTTGTTGCTATAAGCTGTATCAGAAGATATTCCACCATTGACAGCAACGATACTATATGAAAAATTTTTATATGAACTTGAATTAAGCGATTCTTTTGAAGATATTTATGTTGGAAACATTGCCAACAATCACACTGTCGGGATAACGAACTATGTTATACCTTATGTTGGTTGCATCCATATAACCTTTATGTATAGTCGAGTCAGGTTTATTCCATGCTAATAGTAGCTTGTCCATCGATATAATTGAAACTTACATGAGTAGGTATCGAAGTTTTATCATATCCTATCCATTTTTCACCTCGGCTTTTTGGACTTATCCCCTGCTACATTAGTTGTACGGACAGTAAAACTCTTTTCACATCCTTTTTCAATATTAACGGTAGCGGTACAGATACTTGCTCACCAGCATTACATGTTCCTTTTGATAAAGTATCTTTACCTATTGTAACATTGTAAAGCAAGTGTCTCCTGTAAGAGGTTGACCAGTATAGGTTTGTGAAGGCTGTAAAAGTGATATAACCGTGTGATGAAGGCCCATTAAACAGAGCATTTACGTTTGTGGCCGCTGCCGGAGCATTATCCTCTGCTTCAGGTTTAGGAATATAAGGGCTACAACTTGCGCAAGCTCTGGGAACGTAACAATTAGTGTGGCCTTTACCTGTTGATGTATTGATTTCGTAAAGTCCTGTTCTATATTCTTTTGCTTTATTATCCCAAAAAGATAGGCTGACCAATACATCTTATTTGTTCGAGAATCGATAGTTGCACTTTGTACCCGGTCCTGAACTGTAAGTCCTTGTTCTCTTAATCCGAGGCTACCTACAAGCGTTTGTTCTCCATTCTTTGTAATTTTGAATAAACTTCCTCCTTCAATTGCATACAGCTGTCCTTCATTACTGCAAGCCAGACCACAAAATGCAGTATCTGGTTTTGAAATAAAAGTTTGTTTTGTACTGTAGTCAATTGTTCCGAACTGATATCCTTATCAGTCATGAAGAAACCATAAACAACACCATCTGTTGGGTCCTGGGCCAAAGTCGAAAGCCCTAAAATGAACTACTAACGTCTTGGGGAGAACCCTGCAATTCCCAAGTTTTAACATTATAGGTATACAATTGTGTATAGTAGGAGTATGAATAATCATCAAAGTCATAAACTACAAAAATGATAGAGTCCGTCAGAGGTTAATTCCATTCCTGTAGGGTAGAAGTTTTAGACTTTTCTTTGATTTAGACAACCAATTAAATGTTTGAAAGTCATCTGCTTTTGCAGGAAAAGAATAAACACCATACGGTTTTGAGTATTCAGACATAGCATCCCAACTTGTCATTTCAATGATGTTTCCCATACTTCTGGCAATATAGTTGTTGGCATGAGAACAAGATATTGTCATTAGCATGATGGTAGTAAGTAGAATCTTTTTCATACGCAAAATAATAATAATTAGATAAATTAAACTAAAATATCAGTGCAAATATAATAATTAATAACGAAAAACAAAGCTGCATTATCTTTAATTTGTTATCAATTATAATAAATATAGTGTAAAAATTGAAATATAAATTTAAAAATAGAAGATGATAACAGGATATTTTATGTTATATCAAAGTTATTTTCCTCAATTTTCTTGCTTTTCATTCATTATTATGCTTAAAAATGAACAAAAAAATATGCCTATCGGGTATTATTTATTATAACCCGACAGGCAAATAAGCTATTTAAGCGTATATAAAAACTATTTTACTAGTTTTGTATAGCTACCATTATGCGTAGTGATTTTTACGATATAAGCTGCACGAGGTAGGTAAAAGCTTTACATAATTCTGACCTTGTGCCAATTTGTTTGCTACTAACACACCACTTAAATTGTATATCAACACCTGTTGCAAACCAGCTTGTCGCAATTCCAACAATCCGTCATCAAAGCTAATTGATGCAGTTTCGCTCGTATGATGAATACTATTTGTTACGTCATCAGGGTATATATTGTATGGCTCCATTAATAATTGAAACATAGAGAGAGACTGGCTGTTTCAGGCCACAGATTTACATCTTTGCCTTCAACTTTTCCCATTAATGCAACCTGATAGCGACGATTATTTATAATTTTCAGACTGCTTTGCACGCAACCACCCACTCAATAATTTGAACCGACTCATTGCTCGAATTCAGTCGAATTACAGAAGGGAAGGTGTTTAATATAATCTCACAGCCATCTTCTGTATCAATAAGTTGGAGTATCGAAGGACCATTATAATCTACATTTTCTTTCTTATAGACAATACAACCTATTTTTAAATACATTGTTATAACGCATGTCAATATTCTCGCTTGGTATGCTTGCGCCCTGAATTATCGCTACAAAACCTAACACGTTAGCCAACACGGCCGTCGCTTCTTCTTGTTCTAACACCTTCACAACTGTAGCTTCTCCCATATTGTAATTGCGCACAACACACTCTTTCATTCGTATCTTTTTAATGATTGTTATACGTAATGAATAGTCGGCAGGCTCATATCGTAAGGCAACTGCAGCGGAAGTTTAATCTTAGTTGTAGCAAACTCTTTCGAAGTCAACAACGCTCTCGGTTGTAAAACTGGCTGCTACCGTTCCGTTGCTATCAATAAATTCAAGTTTAACCTTGCCGTCAAAGGGTAGCCCATTCAGTTTTCTCAAAGCCAAACGAGCCTTATTTGTTTCCACCCGAATAAAGTGGTTTCTCGAATGTTGGAGTAGCAAAGAGTTGGAAAGCAGGCGCTGTTGACGGCATTTCACGATAAATACTATACCGTCTTTCACCTCTATCACCATACGCGGAGCCTTTTTATCTTTTGTCCATGTTCCAAATTGACCAGATTCATCACGCGCTGCCGCTATAGGCACAGCGTATATGTGCCATCGGTTAAACCTGTAAAATCAAGCTTAAAGTCAACATCTTTCAACAATAAAGACCACTTGGAGACATCTCGCCATTATAATCGGCATAACGCGATACCGTCATATCCACCCGCAGTATGATACGCTGACGGACAAGCGCGAACTAAAGAACCTTCGGCGAATAAATACCAACGCCAAAGTCGCCACGAAAAAGACTTTTGCACCTGATTGGTAAAATTCTTGTACACAATGTGGCTTTCAGTGCTTATATTTGTAGGGTGCATCACCCACAAAATGCATATCACCATCTCATACCAAACGCTATATTGGGCGCACTTGAACGCAACTGTTCATCAATAGGTTCAACACCTGCTTTGTTGGGATGAGCCGCAATAACCATTAGTTGCCTGTTAAAAGACAATGGCCGACCATTAAACTCTTGTCCTGAAGTAGTCAAACTGAGCGCATAAAGCGGGAATAATATCCATCAGCCTGACCGCTCCAACCAAAGTTCATATGCACCAAACCTTCGCGATCAAAACCATCTCACTACCCATGCGTGACCACTGGTACTATATTTCGTAAATCCCGATATATAAAGCGGAAAGCCTTTTCGAAGCTCACCTGTATAATCTCGAGGAAATGTGAGTGCCCTCATCTATCTTGCTTATTGTGGCTACATCATAATCGAAATTATCGCGTAGAGCCTTTGCTGCCGAATAATTTGAGCACTACTGGCGGCATGAGTATATTGCATATATACCGAAATACCTGCGTCGTTCATCATAACGCAACCGCATCAGCTTGCACAGGGGTATAAGCTCCTGATGAATAATCGGGTAACATCTGCGGCCACTTATACTCTGATTGCGAGAAGTCGGCCGAACGTGCGCTCTGATCGGTTGATAATGTATAGCTATTCTGCCCACGTCCACGCTTAGGCCACTGATGAAAATACATCAGCTGGGCCATAGCTGCTGCCACGCAGCCTGTTACATAACCTGTTTTTATTGAAAGGTTCTCTTTGTCCCCAGCGCGATTTTAAAAGAGGCTTCACCTCATCGTTCGCTGTATGTGGGGTGAAAGCACGCGTTTTGGCAGCAGGGGCTTGTTGAAGCTCTTCATAAGCCTGTCGATGGTTTTGACAACAAGAAACGTGCTTCGGGGTTCTAGCTTGTAGTATCTAAAGTTCCATTGTGGCTATAACCTCAACACTTCACCATAGCATCATTGCCCGAAACAATAACGAAGCTTTCTGCCTTGCGCATCGTTATAAATATAGTAAGGCGAGTGGAGGCGCCTTTGCTGCGCCATCTTCACGTTTCGCTGTACCTGTTTATCTACATGAACATAGCGTTTTGCAATGTCAGAGTGCTGCAGAAAGGCGTTATCACCTTGCCGCTACTTGTGTAGCAAACAACAGAAGCGTAAGTAAAAAGCAGTATTTGAAAGTTTATGAAACAGCTTATTGTCGCCCGTATGGGTTGATTTTGCAACTCGTCTTAATATCATTTTAATTAATTATCATGAAGTTTTTATCAGAATATACTGTGATTTATATTGATTACCAATCAATTATAATCCTATTCTGTTCTTAATTACGAACTACAAAGTTACTCATTTATTTTTGTTTTCAGTACCTTTTCGAAGGTATTTTGGTAATAATGATTGTAAAAAGCTGGTTATTTATTCTTGAAAGAAGCCAGAATACAACGTTTAAGATTCCCATGAGTTTCGGAAAGGTTTAGTTGTTTGCACATAGCTATATTTCTACTTCTGTTCGGGCAATTTTACACGTTGATTTTGCTGATCAGCCCATCAATCGTGTTACGATTACGACGTAACGCATCGTGATTACGTCGTAAAACGTGTTGCTCTTTCCCATCGTAATCGAATTGCGAAAAGCCCGTAATCGAGAAATATTTTATTTCATGATAAACAACTGAAAACCAACATAATATAAATATCATTTTGTCATTACGTCATAATCGATATTCGATTACGACGTAATCGTAACACCACAGTGAAAACTGGCAAACGTTATGACAAATAGGGTGAAGAGCGAATACTGTCAACAAGAATACCATCAAGAACAGAAGAAATCAGCTATATATATTCCACTTCAGATTCATCTTCATACAATTTACACCAATAGATTAAGTATTTTTGCGGAATAATCGCTCCATAATCAATAAAACTAACTATATTTGCATTGAGTGTTATATACAATGAATATTACGCATACATGGCGTACATTCAGATAAATTAAATCGTAAAATAATTCAAAAACATGTTTGAACATATTGCAGATTTCACGGCTTAGCCAATTTTAACAGGTATTTTTCATCGGTTACATCGCTAATCGCATTATGAGTGGCGAGGAAAAGGATGCTGTATGAACCTTTTTATCGGTATTGTGGGCAGCTATGCGGGTACATTTATCAGCCACTTATTAAATATAGAACTATTTGGCACAGGCTATCTCACCAACTTCATCTTCTGTGTTCTTGGTGCCGTCAGCTATTATGGGTTTGGAAAAAGCTCTTTGATTAATATCTATTATTCCTCTATTTAAACTAAATATATGGATAGATACAACAAATATGTGTCTCGCATTTACAAAAAGAAGCTTCTCGATGAAGAAGGAGTATATAACCATATTTGGAAAGCGATGCAAAATGATGACGAGTTAACTGCGCAGTGGTTCGCTCACGACAGCTGTACTATCTATCGCAATGCTAAAAAGTTTTTAGTGCTTGCTGGTAAGGCTGCACCAAAAATCATTCGAGATGATAAGATTTCGTAGAGATGATTAAATGAATAAGAAATCTCACACAAGAAAAACCATAGTAAAACTGAAAATACTATTATATTTTATTCCTTCTTATTTTTCTTTGTGCGAAGCAAACTCATGCGAAGCAAATAAAAACTTTCCACGTAATAAGCTATAAGTAGATTACGGCTATCAATATTCAACTGATATTATTAAATGGAAAGGAAACTATTATAGTCCTTATTTATATGAAGAGTATAACAAAGGAGTAATTTTCTAGTAGGAATTTATAAAAAGTGAAGGAATATTGTTTTATTCACACGCTGACTTAATAAGGATAGTCTGCTTCGAAATTATTTCTCTTTAAGCATTAAAAAGAAATATCTATCTTAAAAAGAACTATATAATAGATAAAGGAAGAAAATATAAAGTTAGTTTCTATAAACATAAATATTATTGGTATTCTGGCAAAAGCTTAAAGTATACATTATTGATAATAACAAAACACAATAATATTAGTTTAAGAAGTTTATTTTATATCTTAAATTAGTCAGTTTGAATATATAAATGATGTCAGATATGCACGATTTTTCGAGTATCATATGCACAATACATTACCCTTTTCTTTTTGTATAACTTTGCAACTAAGTTGCAGCAAAATATAGTTTTCTTTGTTCCATATAAAAAGTTATAAGCTATGTTTTGGGATTATATTGCAAATTTCTACGACTTCTTTTGAGAACCTATACAACAGCAAAGTGAACCAAGAGCTGTAAAAAGGTTGCTGAAAGGATGCCTTCTAATGATAACGTATTGGAATGTGCATGTGGTACAGGAATGATTAGTGTTCACATTGCAACTAAATGCGAAGTCTTATTGCAACAGATTTTTCATAAGGAATGCTTGCAGTAGAAAAAGATGCAAGAAAATAAAGAATATTAGAGTTGAAAAGGCCAATATTTTGCAGCTTGAATATCCAAATGAGTCATTCGATAAGGTAGTTGCAGCAAACGTAATTCACTTATTGGATCAACCAGACAGTGCAATATCCGGAGTTAATTAGGGTATGTAAGAAAGGTGGAAAAATTATTATTCCAAACATACATTATAACGAAAAGAACATGGAATATCCACAATATTAATTGAAAGCTATAAACCACTTCACCAAAAACATTTCTGTATCAGTTTAATGAACAAAGCTATAAAACTATCTTTAACAAACAGGGCTATTCACAAAATAGATTTTGAAGTAATTAATGGCAGAACCGCATGTTGTATTGCAGTTATCACAAAATAATTTTTGGATAAAAATAAAATATCAGAGTAAATAACTATATTTGCAGTTGTGTACTTTTAGTTTGACAATAAACATTTAAAAACCACGTCTATCTCTTTCACGAACAAACGTACGGTAATGCTATGAAAAGCAAGACATATACAACTGGTAATGAGGTTAGCCTACGATTGAACTACCAGCCGAAATGGGGGAAATATTGACCTGTCACGCCAGTTGGCAACGCTATCGTTCCCACAACTCTGCTGACGGACACATCTAGGGTAAATACCATTGACTACGACTGTGGAATCAGCGGCACGGTGGGAACTGCCCTACGATGTGGAGGTATGGGGCGGTGCGAACTGCCATCTGCGCCGAGGCACTTATGCAACCGCCGATGACGACCAGTGGCTGTTGAACATCGGTGTGTCGTGGCGTTTTTCAAAAAGAAACAGGCGACACTCTCGTTTCAAGTGGAATGACATTCTGAACAGACATAGCAACCTTATTCGCAATGTTACAGAATATGGTTATCACGAGAGTTACCGCCCACAAATCGAAGCTATAGTGCTCCTGTCTGTGAGATACCGTTTTAGCGATGAACAAGCGCAAATTGGAGAAAAATCATCGAGAGTGATTTTGTCCTCATTTATGAGGATAAAAATATGCATAAGAAGGAAAAACACCTGACAAAAATCCCCTGTTTTTGGGTATTGTGGCACTCTGTCGAAAGACCTACCTTTGTAATTCAAAGAGTTTTAATTAATTATAAAATATACAATGAAAAAGTATCAAAAAAATCGCATTGCCAGTAGCGGCGTTCCTTGTGTTGGGGCTTGCCTCATGCAACAAGGATGAGTCAGTTAATTACAGTACAAAGTCCCTTAAAAACACAGAGTTAATGGACATTCTGAAAACGAGGGGCTTTACCTTTGACAAAGACGGCAAGTTGGAACTCAACGACTTGCGGAAAAACCACCACATTGGATTTAAGCGGAACCAAACTCAAAGATCTCGAGCGGACTTGACATTCTACCCAACCTGAAGGAGGTGAAGCTGTCGAACAATGGATATGGACCAGTATTCGACTTTGCCCAATTACCAGCACAAATTACCGGTGTAGATTTGACGGGCAACGACATTTATGACTTTGAAGGACTGGTGAATGTAAAGACGGAAGAGAATGGTGATGAAACCGTAACACAGTTGCACAAAATCACAAAATTGTACTTGCCACAGACAGCAAAGTTCAACATCAAAGACCTTGTGCGTTTCTATCGAGAGAAGAAGGCAGAGATTGAGTCTGGAAGTATAGACGTGAAGATGGAAACAGCAAAAGGCGACTTGCAGAAATACAATACCATTCGCGAGATACCTGATGAGAATATAAGGGCTAATTTCAAAAAATATTTTTCCAGCATCTTTGATGAAGACGGTATTCATATTGACATCAGCAAGCGGTTAAGCAACAAAGATAGGTCGAATGCCTGTGTATTTAATAAGTGGTATGGAGTAGCCACTGCTGAAACACTGGAAGGGGTACAATATATTGTGAACAATCCTTATTGGGACGGCAAACTTCTTACTGTAAACCTGACAAACAAAGCGAAACTCCCATACCTGAGACCCTGTAGCGGTCTCATGACCTTGTCATTGACAGACGTGGATGCCTCTGAAGGCATCAATCTTGAGGATGCTACAAACATGACAGGTCTCCTATGGGTAAAGGTTAGCGGTATTAGCGAAATAGATTTAAGCCATAGTACCCTGTTTGGTCAGAGAGCGATTGAGCAGGAACAGGATGGTCCCGGTGGTTCCTCACTTGTTTTTGTAGAATGCCCGGATTTGAAAAAGATAGCTTTACCGGAAAAAAGCGGATTGCGATCTTATATGATAACATTTGCGAATATGAAGAGTTTAGAACAGGTAGATTTGTCCAAAGTTTAAGATGATATCCAATTTGGAACTTGGTGGTTTATCTGCGAATTGTCGTGTTACCTATCCGGAATTGACGGAATTTCATACCTACGATAAAAAAACCTCTTTTGCGTGTACGCAAGACGTGTTTGACAGACAGGAAACAAAAGACTTTATCAAGAAGTATCTCGAGGTCTTGACCGGTGGTGGTGGCTACATGAAGATGGAGTTGAATGGTCATCACTAATTAATAATTAACATAAACAAGGCGACATGCGATTAAAACATTTGTTTAAAATGTATCCTTTGCCTCTTGGCAGTGTTCTCATTGGGTTTATCTTCCTGTAACAGTGATGACAATTTGGAACAAAAAGCCCCGCTCAGGAATACCTAAAAAGAGGCAAAGGATATTTTTGTCAGGAGATATTGTTCTTTCCACAAGAGCGACAATGAACACGGTCGATAAGACCCTCCTGCTCAAGGATGTCCTACTAAATTTAATTTTCAATTGGGAGAAGGACAGTCTTCGTCTGATGCTCGATGGCTTTACCGTAGGCAAGATGCCATTGATTGTGTATTTCTCATGCAAATGTAAAGTTTATGCAACTCAACTCTTGGGAAAAAGACGAATATAAAGGGATGGCTGGATAAAGTTTAAGGGTAAGGACGGTAGCGTTACGGGAAATCCTAAAGATGATTCCGGAGTACAGCAAGGGAAGTGGCGCAGGTGTGAGAGGCTATCTGAATGTGAAAACAAAACCAGATTACATTCATAGTCGATTACAACATGATGAACGTGCGTTCCGAGTGTTTCTTGCAGACCATCGACAAGAACCGTATCAACAATTACGATGCCGAGTTTGCCCAATACGAGAAGGACTTGGCAGCCTATAAGAAGGAGCACGGATTGTAATACGTTACAAATATGACAATAAAGGAAGTGAGGGCTGTGAGTGCTTTCACTTCTTTTTCAAAAATAAAAAGAAATGATGCAGAAGAAAGTATTCTTATTTCTTTGCTCCTTTGCCTGCTTTTTGGCGATAAGCGCACAGGCACAGCGCAGGGTGAGATAACCATACTTGAGAAAGATACGCAACAACCTTTGGTAGGGGCTACTGTGCAATATGCCACGAGCAAAGAGATGTTGGATGTTAAGAATACCATTACCGACATTGATGGCAAGGTGATATTAAGTATAGAAAAGGGAAAGGAACTATACTATAATGTCCATGCGACGGGCTTCGTCCCCGTAAAGGAAGTGTGTCGCCACAGGAAAACAACATAAAGATTGTTATGCGCGAAGACGTGCTGCGCCTGAACGATGTCGTTGTAACAGGTTCACGAACAGAGCGCCCTGTAAAACTGTCGCCCATCACCACACAGGTATTGGGCGGAAAGGCAGCTCGTTGATGCAGGATACAGCGACCTACAACATGCCCTGCAACAAGAGACGCCAGGACTCAACATTCAGAAAGTGGGTTTCGGTAACGAAATCTCGCTGCAGGGACTCGACGCGCGCCACGTTCTATTTCTGCAAGACGGTGAACGGATGACGGGCGATATGGCAGGTAACCTCGACTACGAACGCTTTAACCTGCACGCCATCGACCGTGTGGAGATTGTAAAGGGTGCCAGCAGTACTCTGTATGGCAGTCGCTGTCGGGTGCGGTCATCAATCTCATTTCTAAAAAAAGCGACCAAACCATTGGATATTCAGGCAGGTATGCGCTGGGCACAGATGAACGAACGCAACTACAAGACACCGTCTCCAAAAGATTTTCTATATATGTTTGAGAAGAACAGCGACCGCCCCTAACCTGCAAGCATGGCTTTCGGCGGGAGTGAAGCACAAGGCTTTCACCTCACAAACCGACGTATGGTATAGCGAGAGCGATGCCTTTTATCATGTATCAGGCGGAGAACGACAGCAAGACCTACACAAAGGAAGCTAACCCATTCCTCCTCACGACATCACGCTAAACGGCATTGCCGTCCGTTCGCCAATGGGTACTGAAGGAACGGAGCATATTTCGGCAGCGCGAGTTCTATTACGAGGCTAACAGAAACCCTGTCGGTACAGGTGTATGGTTCGATGTTCTTCATGAACTCATACGACCCTGATACAAGATACATGACCTTCTCGCAGAGTCGCGACTTCATGGCAGGCGTTAAGGCGAAATATAATGTAAAAAGACTGGTTTACTCGTAAACCTTAGCATACATAACGATTTCTACGACCGTTTCAAACGGCACGAGCGTATCGATGAACGCAAGAAGGTGTACAAGAGCAAAATATTCGAGCCACGTCTCACACTGACAAGTACCTACTTTTAGCGGACACAGCATCATACTTGAGTGGAACATACTTCGGATGAACTCACCAGCGACCGATTTGTAAACCGTAAGATGACCACTGGCACTGCACGAGACGGAATACTTCCTGCAAGATGAATGGACGGCAAACAAGCATTGATGCTGTCGGCAGGCGTACGCACTAACTTCCTCGAAGGCGTTCGGATTTATGTGGATGCCCAAAGATTGCGGTAAAATACTCTCCCTGATGACCACTGGGCAATACGTGCCAACTACTCCATGGGCTATCGTGCGCCCAGCATCAAGGAACTGTTCTTCAACTGGGATCATCTCGGAATGTTCCAGATAAGGGGTAGCGAAGACCTGAAGCCAGAGAAGAACCATTATTTCTCTTTGGGAGCAGAATACACCCATAATGGTTTCTTCATGAATGTAAATGCTTACATTAATAAGTTCCGTAACAAGATAGAGGGCGTATGGCATATTTACGATATGCAGTACAACTTCGAATACACCAATCTCAGCAGTCAGCGTCTGTACGGAATCGAGGCTATCCTGAAGTGGCATTTCCTCGGCCACTTTACCCTGAACGGAACTTACAGCTATGTAAACGTGAGCAAGCAAGAAGGCATACAAGTGAATACCACGTCGCCACATGCTGCCACGGCAAGCATCGACTATGTATATAACAAGCCTAACTACCGCTTGAAAACCATCTTCAGTGCATCGCTCATGGGCGAGAAAAACTTTGATGTGCAAGATCGTGTGTGGGTGGAAGAACATCATAAGAGCTACGATGCCTATTTCCGCTGCACGCTGCCTACCTATGCACTCTGTAACTTGGCAGTGGTGCAGACATTCTACAACAAAGTGAAAGTTACGCTCGGAGTAGATAACATCTTCAACTATGTGCCCCACACCTTGGGGTCGGGCATCACTATGTTCAATGTTCCTGCCACCAGCGGTGCAAAGGGATATGTGCAAGTGGAGTTTCTTGTTGATGACATTGTAAAATCATTAAAAAGAAAGAAATGAGAAAATACATATTCATACTTTTCGCTTTAACGACAGCATTGTCCTCGTGCGTGAGTTACGATGCGGAGGAGTTTACGGGCAAAACGCTGCCAAGAGTTACGGGATACACCACTGGCATTACCAACGATTGGCTGTACATCAATTTGCGCACAGGAAAAATATTCAACCTTGACAAGCCCAATGGCGACATTAAAGAGGGCGAACAGCGGAACGTACCGACTGGGACATTGCCTTTTTGCGGCTACCGTATGCGAACGAATAGCGGAACATCGGGTAATGGAAAAGGCGGAGCCGCCGACTTAGGATACGGCAGTTACGACACTTGGAAAAACGGTGGCGCAATTGCCAACCAATTTACAATGGGTGGTGGATGACCATTCGGTATATATCACCATGTCGCAAAACGACTGAACAAGTATCTCATCGCCAATAAACTCGACTTTGAACAGAATCCTTGGTTCGACCCCAATCGCGGTCCTGCATCGACACAGACAGGATGCTAACCCCATATTGGCAAAAAGCGATGACCTTCACAGGTCCGCCACCTGTATATGCACCTCGTTCCATACATACGTTGTACGCACTGCCGACGGAGAGCGATATTTCAAATTACAGATCATCAGTTGAGTACAAAGCCGATGTCGAAATAGGCGACACGGTGGACAGATGAGCTATTATTGTGATGAACTCCGATAGGTTTTTAGGAAGTGTATTACCAATCAACGAAAAAGTGCATTATGAAAATTGAAAAGTGCATTATCAATCAGACAGGAGTTAATGAGCAATTCTCGAGGAAAGTCAATAGGCAACAGAAAAATAGCTAATGAACATCCTTCAAAAAGCTCACGACCAATTTTGAAAAAGCTAATCACTCAATCTGAGAAAAAGCTAATGAGCTTTGCACTATCTTCTTATCTGTTGACAAACAACAGATTGACTAAAACGAAAGAAAAGAATGAAAAATATACTATCCAAGGCAAACCCTTATAGCCTTTCTGTTAGTTCTCTTCGCCATGCCATTGGGACACGCACTGATGATACTCATGGAAAAATTCATGGGCAGGGAGCCATGCACATCGTCTGGTTTTATGATAGGCTTTGTAGGTTTAATCTTGTCATTATCGGCGTGTTCGTAAAGGGAGATACTCAGCATGTACGTTGTCAAACAAAAGTACACTTCTCGGAGAATAGTGCCAATTATAAACGTATAGTTTTGAGGATTCACTTTGAGGATCGAAATACTTATTTTTGATATTAATTACATCAGGAAATTTAGATATTTCTTTATAGTTTATTATATATAATACTGTTGTTCACAACGGATTATTTTCCGATGCAAAAATGAGAAAATATATTATATAAAGTCTCCAGTGGATGTGATTTGCCTCCTGTAATATCATGCAAGTTCTGAAAGACAAATCCGAAGATCTTCAGCAAGGGAGGGTCGCCTGATAGATCCAGAGGTAAGACCAATAATAACCTGCTGAATACTATCATGAGCGCGAGAAAGGGCCTCGTAGTGACGGGCAGAGTTATAATAAGACTATTCTCATTTATTTCTGGAATATCTGCCGCTTGATAAATACGATTCTCTAATTCTTCAATACCTAAACCTAATTTTGCCGAAATAAATATTGGATTTAATGACTTAATATTATTAAAGGAAGTAGGTATATCAGGTTCAAATTCTTTTTATATAACTTTCTTTATTTTCTACAGTCAATTTATCCGTATGTAATTTTCCTGGAACCTTATCAATTTTATTAATAACTGTAAGCAATGTCTTGCCTTGACAACGACTTGTTATATCTATAAACTCCTGCTGCGTAGGGTTAGAATCGAAAGCCATAAAACAATTGCGGCTTCTTCAAGCTTCTGAAAAAGCTTTTTCAATACCCAATTTCTCTATTGTATCCCTGAGTTTCACGGATACCAGCAGTATCAATAAATCGGAATGTAACACCTTTAATATTAGTAGTATCTTCTATTACATCGCGTGTGGTTCCATCAATATTACTAACTATTGCCTTTTCTTCATGCAATAATCGATTAAGGAGTGTTGATTTGCCAACATTGGTTTTCCTATAATAGCAACGAAAACGCTTGCTTTAACGCATTACCGTCTCAAAACTGCGAGTAAGTGTTGTTATAGCGTTCATCTATTTTTATTGCAAGCTCTTTTAATTCATCGCGGTCAGCAAATTCAAGTTCCTCATGGTCGCAAAATCAAGCTCTAATTCAAGTAGAGATGTCATTTTTAGCAACTGCTCTCTAAGCTTTGACAACTCACTACTAAAATGACCTTTTAATTGACTAAGAGCCATTTGGTGAGTAGCCTTATTCGAAGCTGAAATTAAATCGGCAACAGCCTCAGCTTGGCTAAGGTCCATTTTACCATTTAAATATGCTCGACGTGTATATTCTCCAGGATCTGCCTGGCGTGCTCCTGCAGCAATAAGTGTATGCAAAACTTGCTGAAGAATATATTGGCTTCCATGACAACATATTTTCGTCGAATCTTCTCCTGTATAACTATGAGGGGATTTAAAAACCAAAACAACGACATCGTCAATATCATTACCTTCCATATCATGCAGAACACCATAATGAATAGTATTAGGCTTGGCATCTTTTAAGCAATATTGAGATAGGGTGGAGCCGTTTTTTGTAAATACCTTATCTGTTATATCCAAAGCATTTGGACCAGAAAGACGAATAATCCCAATTGCTCCTCCTGCTGGAGTGGCAAGTGCACAAATAGTATCTGATGATATCATAGAAGTAATAGCGAAATAATTAAGCTGCCATAAGATAATGGCGGCATAAATTTATAGCGAAAAATATAATTAAATACGATCAAGAACACGAGTTATTAATCCGTCAATATCATTTTTATAGTTAGAGTCCGCCTTGTGAGCGCGTCTATTAGCAATAACCATACAACACGTCATAGCTTTATGTCCCATCAATGTACTTAATCCTGCCAGAGCTGAACTCTCCATCTCAAAGTTTGTAATTCTTAAGTCTTTATACTCAAAATTCTCAATTTTCTGATTTAATTCAGGATCCATAAGGGCAATCTAAGCTTACGACCTTGCGGACCAAAGAAACCTCCACAAGACAATCGTTACACCACGCACCATATCATCAGCAGCAATTTGCTCAATTAATCTCAGGGTCAGCTGTGGCTACATAAGGATTTCCTATTTTGTCATTCCATTTCACTTGTGCCTTAGAATTCACGCTCAAAATCAAGATCTGAAGCTTCGTCACGACCTGCTAGAAATTTAACAAGCCATCAAAGCCAATACTTTTCCACTGGCTACATAGGTTCCTGTGGGAGTATTTAAGTTCGTAATCCGCCACATGTACCAATACGTACAAGTGTTAATGTTCTATGGATTACTTTTTCGGTACGAGTTGAAAAAGTCAATATTAGCTAATGCATCAAGTTCATTCATCACAATATCAATATTGTACATGCCAATACCTGTTGATACAAGAAATACGTTTCCTTTATAAATTCCTGTTATAGTACGGAATTCACGACTTTCTACTTCCGCATTCTTTCGTCTCAAAATGAGAAGCAACCAGCTACAAACACGTCCAGGATCACCTACCAATATTACTTTATCAGCTAACTGTTCTGGTTTTAAATGAAGATGAAAATAGAACTATCACCATTAATAATCAATTCTGATTCAGGAAAATAGTTGTTCATAAGCTTTTAGTTTTATATTTATTCTCTATATTTCTTATTTTTCTTTTCAATTATGTCTATGTCGGTTCGTTGTCTTTGTAATGTCTGTTCTTCTTTTTAAGATTACTTGACGCAAAGTTGAACGATTTGAAAGTATTGCTCTCATATTGCAATCTATACTTCCCTAATCGTTTCTCACCTTCAGATACCATTCGTTTGATTTCAACCAATTGTAAGAACAAATTTTGACTCTCACCAGTGCAGAAACTCATCAATTTTATTAATTACTCGCGCATCATTAATCAGCAAAGTTTAAATCTGCATCTGGCAATTGCTCTTTCATCCTTTCTTTCATCTTATTAAGACGTAACATTGCAGCCTGACGGTTTCCAAACTTCCATGTGTTTTAATACTTTTTAATATCTGCATACGATCTAAGCGTTGCATCGCTCAATCCATCAGCTTCAAAATTCTGTCTTACAGCTGTTGGTACAAAAGTATAAATACAAACCATACCTTCCAGGCTGATTACGATCTGTCACCAACCAACCTAATGTATCAAGATCTGAAATAGCCAAGAGATATTCATTAGAAGGAGAGTTAAAAGGCAAACCATAATTTTGCGGTTGTAACCATGTACCTTGTCCGAATCAAAACTTGTCATAAAGATATCACGTCCACCCATTGAATATGTACTTTTTGCAGAAAAGAAAAGAGTAATACCATCTGCAGCTAAAAACGGATAGTTTTTGAACGAAAATATTCTCTATTATTAATCCCAACCAAATTAACAGGTCTCTCCCCAAGAACTTCCTAAAGAAGTCTGAATCTTTAAATCTGATGCAGCCGTATCACCTACTGCAAAAATCTACGATCTCCTAATTCATTTTTGATATTGAACTAAACTAAAACTATCCTTAGATAGGCTTATTGTGCCCATCTCTTTTGGCTGAGGAATAAACTCGAAAAAATTATCTTTGTCAACAACTATACTGTCAACAAACATAACTTTTGCTGTAGATTGTAACAATGACTCATATATTCCGTTCCTTAGTGAAACAGGTATAGACGTCTTGGTTTTAGCAATGACATTCTACGCTGAGCTGGAGCTAAAACAGCAAATAAAAAAGAATAGAAAGTAATATTTTATATTTCTCGTATTAAACATTATGTCTATATTTACTTTATCAATTGTTCAGCCATGCTAGCTGCAGCCTCTTCTACCGTCACCCATTGCAAGAATAACGGTTGCACCGCCACGCACAATATCACCTCCGGCATAGATATTCTTTCTTGACGATTGCATGTTTTCACTCACAACAATCGTGTTTTTTCGTCCTAATTCCAATCCTCATATACTATTCGGTACCAACGGGTTGGGGATACCAACAGCTACTATTACTTGGTCACAATCAATCATTATAGTTTTACCTGTCGAAACAGGAATACGGCGTCCTGATGCGTCAGCTTCCCAAGTTCCATAACATCTAAAAACAGCAGCCTTTACTCGACCTTTCTCATCTGCCAAATATTCTTTCGGATTATGAAGTGTTGGAAATGTATACCTTCTTCTTTGGCATGTTTAACCTCTTCCTAAGCGAGCAGGCATCTCTTTTTCACCTCTTCGATATACCAATGTAACTTCAGCGCCCAAACGTCTTGCAGTTCGCACAGAGTCCATTGCTGTATTTCCTCCACCCACAACAATTACTTTTTACCTATATTGAGCGGTGTATCTGAATCAGGATTAGCAGCATCCATTAAGTTTACACGGGTTAAATACTCATTTGATGACATCACATTAATCAAATTTTCACCAGGAATACCCATAAAATTAGGCAAACCAGCACCCGAACCAATAAATATCCCTTTGAAAACCCTTCGCTTCTAATTCTTCTATTGTAATAGTTTTTCCCTACTATTGTATCCGTAATAAAATAAACTCCCTCATGTCGAAGATTATCAATTTCAACATCAACTATATAGATTTGGCAATCTGAACTCAGGGATACCATATTTTAAAACACCCACCTATTTCGTGCAAAGCCTCAAAAACATAAACCTCAAAAACCTCGCTTCACCATATCTCCCATGAAACTTAATCCTGCAGGTCCCGAACCAACAGCTACTTTTATACCATTAGTTGGCTGCTTTTCAGGTAATGAAACTTGTCCATCTCTCGCTCATAATCAGCTGCAAAGCGTTCCAGATAGCCTATAGCAACAGACGATGAATTCATTTTAAGATGAATACACTGACTTTCACATTGCTTTTTCCTGAGGACAAACACTGCCCACAAACTGCAGGTAGGGCAGAGGTCTGTTTTAACACTTTGGCAGCATCAAGAACATGCCCACGTTCAATGTTTTTTGAATAAAATCAGGAATTTGAATATTGACTGGACAACCTTTTACACATGATGGATTAGCACAATCAAGACATCTACGTGATTCTCGAATAGCCATTTCTAAGGTCAAACCCGTATTTACTTCTTCTAATCGTTTTGTAGCCCTCATATTCAGCATCAAGTTCTGGCATTCTAACCCTTGAAAATAGCAACTCGTTCCTTTGGTTTAGTAGATGTCCGTACTCTTTACGCCACTCCGCATTACGGTCATTAAGTAATAATTTGTCTAATGAATTATTATCATCTAAACTATTGATATTTGACGAGTTTTCTACTGTTTTTACATGATGAAAAAGCTTGTTGTTTATCATCTAAAGTATCTCGATGCGCAACTTTATCTTGTGTTTGCGAGTGGGAGAGGGGTTTCAAAGCATCAACCTCCTGTTCCTTAAAAGTTCCCCATACGCTCCATCATCTCAGTCCAATCTACTTCATCACCATTAAACTCTGGCCCATCAATACATACAAAGCGTGTTTTACCGCCAATAGTTAGACGGCACGCACCACACATTCCTGTACCATCAACCATAATCGTATTCAAGCTTACATAGTTTGGAATATGATACTGTTGAGCCAACAGCGAAGTGAATTTCATCATCATAGGTGGACCTATGGCCAAAACACGGTCTACATGTTCACGTTTAATTACTTCTTCAACGTCCAACTGTTACAACACCTTTCTGTCCATAACTACCATCATCTGTCATAATAATTACATCATCAGAGTTAGCTCGAACATCTTCCTCCATGATGATTAATTCTTTTGGAACGACCAGCTAATACGGAAATAACACGATTACCCTGCCTGATGAAGGGCCGTTAAAATAGGAAGTATAGCCGCAATACCTATACCACCTCCCTGCACATATTACTGTTCCATAGTTCTCAATTTCAGAGGGTGTTCCTAAAGGGCCTACAATATCATGTACTGAATCTCCTTCATTTAAACGACAGAGTTTTTGAAGATGAAAGTCCAACTTCTTGCACTAACCATGGTAAGTGTTCCTTTTTCAATATTGCTTTTCGCAATAGTATAAGGGCACACGTTCACTGTGGTCATCAACACGAATAATAATAAAGTTGCCCGCTTTGCAACTACGTGCAATTAGCGGTGCTTCAACTCTCAAAAGCAATATACTTTTTTTCTGAAAAACTGCTTTTCTTTTTATTATTTTATTCATCTCTCAATATGCTGTTCGTTAATGTTTTTTGATGGAGCAAAGATAAGATCATGAATTTACAATGTATTTTATAAAAATCCCATAACACATTATGTTCAAAAATCATAATAATAGGGAACATTTCGATAAATATTATTTATCATAATCATGATTATGTGTTTTGCAAAAGGTATGCATAATATATCATCAAATAGAACATATAAAATAATAAGAAAAATGCAATTTAATGCAATTAATAACCTCTATTTCTAATTAAATATTATTTATTGTTTAAAAACAAAAGAAGTGTAAACAAGAATAAATACGCTTTTATATAAATACTGAATCCCATACACTGTATACGTAGAATATTTTGATATTCCCATTATACAGTGTATGGGTTTTAAGTGATATTACTTCATCGCTACTAAAACATGATAGCGCCAAGTAAGTTTTATTTTCGAATATAATCTTTGGCAACGAGGTCGTAATAAAGTGCTTCGAGTTCGCCTAACGTTAGTTTTTCAACACTATGTTCTATAGTACGTATCAGCTCTTCACGCCTGCTTTCCTCGTCTCCACCAAAGTGAGTAAAAACCTTTTTCGTGTTTACTCCTGCTCAAACCTATATTTACTCCCACTCAATTGTCGATGGTGGTTTTGAAGAAATGTCGTAACAAACGCGGTTTACGCCTTTTACCTTACGAATAATCTCATTCGAAACATCTGCCATAAAGTCATAAGGCAAGCGTGCCCAGTCGGCAGTCATGACGTCCATAGATGTTACAGCCCTTAGTGCTACAGGGTGTCTCGTACGCTACGTTCGTCGCCCATCTACACCCACCGAACGTATGGTTGACAGCAATACTGCAGCCTCGCTCGCCATACATGATCGTACAGACAGCTACCGTCTTTCCATCTTATATTGGTGCATTTTTCGATGTAGATATCGTCAGCATCTTGCAGAATGCGCACCTTTTCACGTGTTATATCGCCTCAATATGCGCACAGCAAGGCCTGGACCTGGGAAGGGGTGACGCTTAATCAAACGTTCAGGCATTTGTAGTTCATAGCCTACACGGCGTACTTCATCTTTAAACAACCACTGCAACGGTTCGCACAGTTTAAACTGCATATCCTTTGGCAAGCCACCCACATTATGATGGCTCTTAATGGTCATTCCTGTAATACTAAGGCTCTCTATGCGGTCAGGGTAGATGGTTCCCGAGCAACCATTTAGCATCAGTTATTTTACGCGCTTCTGCATTAAATACCTCCACGAAGTCTCTACCATATAATCTTACGTCTCTCTTCAGGATCAGTAACGCCTTCAAGGTCTTTAAAGAACTTATCGCTGGCATCTACACCAACCACGTTTAAGCCTAAACCCTCGTAAGCTTCCATCACCTTTTTAAACTCGTCCTTACGCAACATACCATGGTCAACGAATATACACGTCAAGTTTTTACCAATGGCTTTATTCAACAGTGTAGCGCAAACCGATGAGTCAACGCCTCCTGAGAGACCTAAAATTACACGATCGTTACCTACCTGACGGCGCAATTCTTCAACCGTTGTTTCAACGAACGATGCGGACTCCACTGCTGCTTTACTACCGCAAAATATCAACAACAAAGTTTTTCAACATTTTGTGCGCCCTGCAAGCTGTGATATACTTCAGGGTGAAACTGCTACACACCAAACAGGTGCTTTGTCGTCTAAAGGCAGCATACTTTACGTCGGCCGTTGAGCCAATAATATGAAAGTCTTCTGGAATTGCAGTAATGGTATCACCATGACTCATCCAAACCTGCGAATCGGTTTCAAAACCTTTAAACAAAGGGTTTGTAGCGTCAAAAAGACTTTAAGTTAGCACGGCCATATTCGCGCGTGCCAGTTTGTTCTACTCTACCTCCATTGGCATAGCTAATAAACTGTGCTCCATAGCAAATACCAAGCACAGGATACTTGCCCACTAAACTGATTGAGGTCAACCTTAAAGGGCTTCTTTTATCATGAACCGAATAAGGACTTCCACTGAGAATAACACCAATTACGTCAGGATCATTCTCGGAAACTTGTTGTAAGGCAAAAATTTCGCTAGAAGGTATCCATTTCACGGATTCGGCGACCTATAAGTTGTGTCGTCTGTGAACCGAAATCAAGAATGATGATTTTCTGTTGCATTGTATTGTTGTTGATAAGTACATCAACGATTAAATATTTTTGTTTAAGTTCGTTCAAAAAAGGTTTTCGCATCGTGCAAGGAGTCGAAGTTTACCAACGTCCATTAGTCGCAAATCGTCTTTTACAAACACCCAGAATAGGTATATCTTTGCAATGATTGAGATAGAAATCAAGTATAGGAAACTTCGCGGGATAGCTGTCCATATGACGAGAACATACGCGGATAGAACACATGAGATACCACTGAAAACGCATAGATGGCAAACATGCTCAGTTATTGGCGTTGGCGTATCACTGATAGTGTAAGGGATAGCTTACTGTTTCAAGTTCTTGGCGCACTTCGTCAAACGGTGTCTTAATTTCGCCCGTTTGAACATTTACCCATCCCACAAGTCGCATGGTCCTTATTAAAGACCAAATAGCGACTTGTTTTTGCGCCAACTTCACAACAATCGGGCCCCAATCATAAGATGAGGCACGCCGCAATCGGCACATTTCACTTTCTCATCAAGCGTATAAAAGCGAGGCTAAATCAACATTAGCTCAGAATGTCTCACATTATGAATGAGAATAGGAAAACGTTGATCAAACAGTGTGTTAGCTATTCCTCCACCCGTATCAAGCAAGCCATTGCTTTCGTCGTTAATACGAATATCCAAACCAAAAATTCTGGTTTTGCTTCAGATATGATTTGATCTGATCGGCAAGTGAAACACATTAACCACAATACGCTCAAAACCCGCATCTCTCAAGCCAAAGATAACATGTTTTCAGCAGCGGTTCGTCCCCCACTCTAACCAAAGCCTTAGGCATGGTGTCAGTAAGTGGTTTAAGGCGTGTTCCTAATCCCGCTGCAAATATCATGGCTTGTTTCATAGCTTTTGCTTTATTGTGTTTTATCCTGCTATTGTTGTTTCGTGTTTTATGTTGTTGCTCTGTGGTGCTTGCTGCTGGCATAATTTGCTCGATGTTTTGCTCACGATGAATAACGCGCACTTCGATGCCAAACTTTCTGATGTATGTGTTCAGCGAGGTGCTGAGCACTGTATACGCTGCGGTGCTGACCGCCTGCTACAGCCAAAGCAGAACATCAGATGGGTAAAGCCGCGCTGAATATAACGACACGTGTTGTCGGCTAAAGCATATACATGTTCAAGGAAGGTGATAATTTCGCCGTCATCTTCAAGGAAACGAATAACAGGTTCGTCCAGTCCTGTGAGCTTTTTATAAGGCTCATATCGGCCAGGGTTATGTGTCGAACGGCAGTCGAATACATATCCTCCTCCATTACCCGACGGGTCTTCAGGTATACCACGCTTATATGAAAAGCTGTACACGGTTAATACCAACGGACCTTTGCCATCGTATTTTGAGAACGTTGGCAATCCGTCTTGAGGGTTAAGTGGATAAATATCAACCGATGTGGTTTTTAAACCGTCCTTACGAGGTTGTATGGGTGTTTCGTGAGGGGCAAACTGTGGCATCTCAGTAAGCCTTCCCTGCAATACATCACGCAGATAAGGATAAGGTAGCGCTGTCTCACGCAGTTTTCAGCAAGTCGCGCAGGTTCTCCATGGCAGGAGGTATGCTGTCTATAAAGTGTTGCTTTCTTCTCAAAAATAGCCCTCTAAAGCCATAGCGCCAAGCACTTGGAGCGGTGCGAACAGTGCACAAAACAGCGTCAAACGGTCAGCAAAATGGCGCAGCGTTGGAACCTCAATGTAATCGTTTTTAACGAATGATAGTATTCAGCAATTAGTTCACGACGCACTTTGAAAGGGTATTTAGCCGATGCTTGCCACAAAAAGAGGCCAAATCATAATAAAACGGACCTTGCGCCCTCCTTGAAAATCGATAAAGAAAGGGTTCCTCTCGCGTCGAGCATTACATTACGAGCCTGGAAAGTCGCGGTACAAAAGCATTCGCTTGGTTCTGATGTGAGGTCCTTAGCTAAGTCGTCTAAAACTTGCCTCAAGCTTTTAATTCGTGGAAGTCTAACTCCGTGAGGCTTGAGGAAACAATACTTAAAAATAGTTCAGGTCAAAGAGCACACTGTCCTCGTCAAACACAGGTTGTGGATAGCAGTTACTCCAGTCAAGGTTCTACCGCTCCTCTTATTTGGATATTCGGAAGCTCACGTATTGTACGCTTCAAAAAGCTTCTGTTCGGCCAAATTATATGCGGCCACCAGCCTCGCGACCACCCTTGATAGCATCGAAGAGCGAGAGGTTACCGAGATCGCTTTGCGGTATCGCATGTTATCATCGCTCACTGCAAAGCAATTGTGGTACGGGCAAACGGCGTCGCATAAAGTGCTTGGCAAGGTATATAAAAGCCTTGTTTTCGTCCTTGCTGGTACCTACAACACCCATCACCGTTGCCCCTTTTTCATCGGTTAAACGATAATACTGGCGATTGCTACCAGCGCCAACAAGCTTTTCAACATTCGTGGGTTGTTTGCCCGCCCAACGCACATATAATTCGGTTAGCTCTTTTCCATCTTTGCTCGTTCTCGTCCTCGTTTGTCGCTTTCGTCAGTGTTCTCACGTCGCAATTCTTCAAAAACGACGCGTTTGTTGGACGATATCTCGTAATTCAACAATGAGTGCGTCAACAACAAAAAGCAACATCATAATGACTCCATCGACATCAATGCAGAGCGTCGTTAAATAAAGCAAACCTGCTGATACCGACAGAAAGATGGTCGCTCCAATCGAGACGAATTTTAAATTTCATGATGCAAAGATAACATTTTCTTTTTATTCTTATTGGTTCTGACTTACAAAATACAGATTTTACAGTGTAATAAAATGCGCAAAAAGTTGCAATGCCATATTCTTTGCAACATCATGTTATTGCAATTCCGCCATAATGCTAACAGCATACCGCCCATTAAACGCTTGTACGGCTACCGTCGTACGCTTTTATACTACGGCTGCAGTACACGCTGTACGACGGCCGTCATACCCGATTATCTGACGACCGCCGTACTTTTTGTCGTTGCGCCATAATGGCAGAACTGTAAAAATCGTAGCGTTGAAAAACAAAAAGGACACAAGCAATCGGCTTGTGTCCTTTAAATCATATGATGTTATGAATAATTACATCTGTGGAGGAACTGGCATCTGTGGAGCGCGCTCCTCAGGCTTATCAACGATAAGACATTCGGTTGTTAAGAACATTCCTGCAATAGATGCTGCGTTCTCAAGAGCCACGCGCGCAACCTTAGCTGGGTCAATAACGCCCTTAGCACGAAGGTCTTCGTATACATCAGCACGTGCATTGTAGCCAAAGTCGCCCTTGCCCTCACGTACCTTGTTGACCACTACTGCACCCTCGCCACCAGCGTTGTACACAATCTGGCGTAGAGGCTCCTCAATAGCGCGGCAAACGATGTTGATACCTGTCTGCTCATCAGCGTTAGCGCCCTTAAGGTTAGCCAATTCTTGCTGAGCGCGGATATGAGGTGAGTTCCACCGCCACAACAACACCCTCTTCCATCGCAGCGCGATGTAGCACACAGAGCATCGTCAACACGGTCTTTCTTTTCCTTCATCTCAACCTCTGAGTTTGCACCTACGTAAAGCACAGCTACACCGCCAGCAAGCTTAGCTAAGCGCTCCTGCAGCTTTTCTTTATCGTATGAACTTGTGGTGTTTTCAATCTCATTCTTGATCTGTGCCACGCGAGCCTCGAATGTTTTCCTTCTCACCTGCTCCGTTAACAATAGTGGTATTGTCTTTCGAAATAGTAACTTTGGCGAGCTGTTCCAAGCTATTTCGAGGGTAGCCTCGTTCGAGCTTCAGACCCTTATCTTCGCTAATAACCACACCACCTCGTCAACACTGCAATATCTTCGAGCATTGCCTTACGACGATCGCCAAAAGCCAGGAGCCTTAACAGCACATATCTTTAATCCGCCGCGTAAACGGTTTACAACGAGGTTGTCAGCGCCTCCAGAATCAACGTCTTCAGCAATAACAAGCAATGGGCGACCGCTTGTGCAGCAGGCTGTAATACAGGAAGGAACTCTTTAAGATTAGAGATTTTCTTGTCGTAGATGAGGATGATAAGTGATCGTCCATCACGCATTCCATCTTGTCAGTATCAGTTACAAAGTAGCGAAAAGGTAACCACGGTCGAACTGCATGCCCTCAACCACACCGATAGATGTATCGCGAGTTTTTGCTCTCTTCGATAGTAATAACGCCATCTTTTAGAAACTTTGCGCATGGCATCGGCCAGCAATTTTCCAATCTCTGGGTCGTTATTAGCAGACACTGTAGCCACCTGCTCAATCTTATCATAGTTATCACCTACAACCTCAGCGTTAGCTTTGATGTATTCAACAACCTTATTTACAGCCTTATCTATACCGCGTTTCGAGATCCATTGGGTTAGCACCAGCGGTAACATTCTTCAGACCTTCGTTTACAATAGCCTCGTGTAAGAACAGTGGCTGTTGTTGTTCCATCACCTCGCATCATCGCCAGTCTTGCTGGCAACACTCTTAACAAGCTGTGCGCCTGTGTTCTCAAATTTATCCTCTAATTCAATTTCCTTGGCTACAGTTACGCCATCTTTGGTGATCTGTGGGCGCCAAACTTCTTCTCTATCACTACATTGCGACCTTTAGGACCAAGTGTTACTTTTTACGGCGTTGGCTAATTGGTCAACTCCCTGCTTCAGCAAGTCGCGAGCATCAGTATTGAATTTTATTGTCTTTACGATGATATATTTTTCTTTACAATTTAAGATTTTAAATAGTTTTTGTTATATAATCAGCTGGTAATGAGCTGCTGCTTTTTAGTCTTCTACCACTGCAAGCACGTCGCTTTGACGCATCATCAAATACTTCTCACCGTCACATCTCGAGTTCGGTTCAGCGCATTTGCCATAAAGCACAGTGTCTCTTTTTCAGCACCATAGGCTCACTCTTTTGTACGCCTCCGCCACCAGCGATAACGGTTCCACGCTGTGGTTTTTCTTTAGCTGTGTCAGGAATAATGATTCCGCCTACCTTTTTCTTCAGCTTGTGCAGGAAGTACCAGCACCTGTCTGCTAATGGTTTAATCTTCATAATTGTATTAATATTTAATGTTTAGATATGTAATTCGCGCTGAAATACACCATGTATTTAACGAAAAACGTGCCAATTGCAGCCTAAAGGGCGAAAGTGACATTAGTCAGTCGATATTATGACAGCTTTTGTCACATCAAAATAATATATAGAGCTCATAATAAAATATGATTTTTCACACTACAATTGAATTATTTGCTGTATATTTTGCAAAGCAAACACCTTTTAAAATAAAAATTTAACTTTATGAAAGACTTCTTGAAAAATGTAGGTGCAAACCGTTGCAGGCTTCTTTTCTCAGTTATTGCAACCGTCATTGGAATCATGGGTATTATTGGTATGGTTGCTTCAACAGAAGCTACACAAACGACAAGTGATAACTCTGTTTTGGTGTTGAAACTTGATGGTGTTATGGAAGAAACAAAGTTCGCAAAACGAAAATTGCCAATTGGTTTCTCGATAATGAAGATGGTGTGCAAGGCCACAAGACACTGGCTGCTATCAAGAAGGCAAAAACAAATAAAGATATCAAGGGTATTTATATGGAAGGTGGCTCGCTTGCTGCCGATATGGCCCAGATGCAAGAAATGCGTGATGCGTTGGTCGACTTTAAGAAATCGGGCAAATGGATCATTGCTTATGGTGAAGCCTTTTCGCAAGGAGCGTACTATGTGGCCACCACAGCCGATAAGATTTATTTAAATCATGTGGGTGTGATTGATTGGCACGGTATAGGCGGTCAGGTTGCATTCTATAAAGATATTTTAGCAAAGGTAGGTGTGAAAATTATTCCGTTTAAGTGTGGTAAGTACAAAAGCGCTACTGAACCCTTTACGGAAGAGAAGATGAGTGAGCCAAGCAGACAGCAGACGGAGCGCTATATTGGCGGCTGGTGGAATACTATTTGTCAGGCCGTAAGCCGAAAGTCGTGGTATCAGTGTAAGCATTGAACACTTTATGCAGACCAAGTTCTATCAATGGAACCTGCAGAAAACTTGGGTAAAATACAAAATAGATAGATGGCCTACCTATAATGATGAAAGTCAGATGTGATTAGCGTCTCGGTTTGGGACAAAGACGATAATGTTAATCAGCTTTAGTGTGGGCCGACATGGCGAACATGAAAAGAGGAGACCACTTTGGCGACGTGGGTGTATGCTTTATTATACCTATGGAGATATAGTTGACAGAGTTCCGAAACAAGAACCTATGCAAAACAATCATTTCGTGCCAGCGAAGATGTATGTGATGACCCTCGTTTCAGCCAATGATGATAATATTAAAGCGGTGGTTATTCGTGAAAGCTCAAGGCGGTGGTTCAGCATACGCGTCGGAACAACTGTGGCATGCTGTTCAGAAACTGAAAGCAAAAGAAAGCCTGTTGTTATTGCATCTCAATGGGTAGGAGCTGCAGCCTCTGGGCTTACTATCATCCGCTGCGCAGCTGACTATAGTTTTCGCCGAGCCCACAACAATTACAGGTAGTATTGGCATCTTCCGGTATGGTGTTTAACAAGTCGGAACTCATGTGACCTGCAGAAGCTCGGAATTAAATACGATGAGGTCAAAAGAAACTAACCGCAATTCAACATTTCGGTTCTGCCGATACTCCAATGACAACTGAACAGATGAGAGCTGTCCAAGCAAGCATAAACTGTGGCTATATGCCTTTTAAGAGCCGTGTTGCAGAAGGTAGAAAAGCTCGTCTGGAGAACGTAGCAGGAAGTGGCTCGGCACATGTCTATCTGGGAGAAGACGCTTTAAAGATTAAGCTTGTTGATGAATTGGGCGCACTTGACCGCGCTGCTGCTAAGGCTGCAGCGCTTGCAAAGGTGAAGACATGGCACGCAGGATCATATCCCGGCCACAAGGCTTCATGGAACCAGTGGTAAATAGCGAGACTGTTGAGGTAATTCACTTGACGAACAGTTGCGTTTGACATTAGGTGTACTCTACGAACCATTTATGTTAACACGCGTTTGCAACAAATGGACCCTATACAGGCCCGCTCGCACATTTTAGATTACAGGTGAACTAATAAACTATGTTTATATAAGACTATACGGCTTTTGGCCATAACATAACGACTTATTTTTGTATAAAGACGTAAGGCTTCTTGCCATGATATAATAAGGAGATGAGAACAGAAAGGCGATTTAATAAAGATAAACCAGAACTGGTTACTGCCACTAAGTTGGTTGGCACGGCTTTTATTGTGTCACTTCGCAACGAACTTTTTCAACATGTGAAGTACTAAAAGAGCGAAACCTTTAAGATACCAATTATATCGGTTGGCAATATAACGGTTGGAGGTTCAGGAAAGACTCCTCACGTCGAATATCTTATACGTTTGTTACATAACGATGTAAAAGCGGGTGTGTTATCAACGTGGTTACAAACGAAAAAGCCATGGATATATTTTAGCTAATGACAGTAGCACCATGCGTGATTTGGGAGATGAACCATTCCAAAATGAAGCAAAAGTTTCCTAATATTTACGGCTAGTTGACAAGAATCGATCGTAATGGCATTGAGCATCTTACACAAGATCAAGAATCTTCTGATGTAGACGTTATTCTAGATGATGCTCTTTCCAGCATCAGATATGTGAAACCCGGACTTAATATCTTGCCATAGTCGACTATCATCGACTATTTATTTCGACCGCCTTCTGCCAGCAGGACGCCTAGCGTGAGCATCTTAGCGGTAAACGAAAGAGCCGATATTGTCATTAGTTATCACTATGCCCAAAGGATCTTAAACGCATGGAATTCCGTATCCTTACAAAGGCTATGGATCTCTTCCCTTTATCAAAAATTATTTTTCTCTACCATTGATTACGATGTGCCTTATGCGCTCTTTTCTGATGCAACCACAATCGTTAAGTAAACCAGAATATACTCTTATTGACGGGCATTGCATCGCCAGAACGGATGGAGAATGACATGACAAAGTGTCGTTCTGTAACATCGTTGGCTTTTTGATGACCATCATCTATTCACTCCTTAAAGACGCAGAGCGTATCAGTGATGCTGTGCGGCTTTACCTTCACCTAAGATTATTCACTTACAACAGAGAAAGATTCTACACGTCTTTTATCATTTAGAAGTGACTCAGTACAGAGGCTCTCTCGCGACGCCCTCTTTGTGCTGCTAATTACGATTAAATTTTTACTAAATCAAGCGAGTATCACTTCAATAATAATAAAATTATAAATTATGTACGAAAAAGATTCAAAGAAACAGCATCCTGGCTAAGAGAAAGGATGACAACAAGCCCCGCAACAGCCATAATTCTCGGAACAGGTCTGGGACAGTGCTAGTCTGAGGATAACTACTGAATCTTATGAATTTGCATGTAAGGATGTCCCCCAACTTTCCAGTGCGTCAACGGTAGAAGGACACGCTGGAAAGCTTTATCTTCTGGTAAGTTAGGAGGCGAGGGATATATTATAAGCCATGGACGCCGCTTTCCACACTATGAAAGGTTGTAACATACGAAGGAAGTAACGTTCCCCGTTCGCATCATATGTACGAACTGAATTAAGACACTTTTTGTCCAGCAATGCTGCTGGCGGAATGAATCGAGACTTTAAAATTGGTGACCATGGTGATTACAGAGACCACATCAATCACTTCCCCGAGCCCATTAAGAGGTCGTAACTTCCCTACTGGCCCACGCTTTCCTGATATGCATGAGGCCTTATGCTCACGAGCTTATTGCACCTAAGCTGACGATATCGCTAAAGAGAAAAATATCAAGGTTCAGCATGGTATCTATTTGGGAGATATGGGTCCTGCTCTCTTCGAAACTCCTGCAGATTACCGCATGTATCGCATTTTAGGCGCTGACGCAGTTGGTAAAGGAGCACAGTACCAGAAGTGCTTGTGCCCGTCACTGTGGTATTAAGGTTTTCGGTATGAGTATTATTACAGACCTTGGTGGTTTTCGATGTACCCGTTGCTGTGTAGCCATGAGGGAAGTACAGATTGCTGCAAACGAAGCACAGCCCAGAATGACCGAAATCATGCGCGAAATGATTCGTCGTTCATAAGAAACATTACAACTATGGATATTTCTAAGCTGGGTGAGTTTGGGCTTATTGACCATCTCACTGAAAGACATTAAGCTAAAACGCTTTCTTCCTTGCATACGGCGCAGGTGATGACTGCGCCGTCTGCGCACTATCCTGATAAAGGAGATTCTTGTCACCTCCGATATGCTGGATGGAGGGCGTCCGCTGATCTTACCTGTATTACCTTACAACAACTGGGATATAAAGCGGCTATGCAGAATATCTCTGATGTTTTTGCCATGAATGGAACACCACGGTCAAATGGTTGTGTCTATCGCAGTAGGTAAACGTTTTAAAGGTAGAAGATCTTGAAGATTTACTACGGACTGCGCATGGCATGTGACAAATGGAATGTGGAGAATATTGTTGGAGGCGACACCACATCGTCATATACAGGATTAATAGCTATTAGCATTACCTGTATGGGTGACGCTGACAAAAACGATATTGTTTTATCGTCATGGAGCTATGAAACTGACCTTGTTTGCGTCACGGGAGACCTCGTGCAGCCTCTATGGGATTGCAAATTATTAGAACGCGAAAAGAGCGTGTACTATCAGCAAATTGACGATATCAACCAGAAGATATCTGTGAGCAAACGCCGAAGGTAACGAGCTTTAGCTGAAACATTTGCAGGAAGAAGGCATGAAGATTAATAACTTTCAGCCCGACTTTGCTGTGGCCGAGAGTACCTCATTATTCAACGTCAGCTCACGCGGGGCAAGAGGAGATATGATTGCTCTTCTCAAAGAAAAACAACTTATTCGTCCTACGGCTGCTGATGCGCGGATACTTTCTGCTGGCTTGTCGTCAGAACACACCTGCACATCTGTCGTCAAAGTCATTGCGGTTGTCGCATCTGCGAAAAAGAATATTCCTATTGATTATCAGACTGCGGTCACGGCCGAAGAGTTTAATATGAACGTTACGACTCTGTGCTAAGGAATGGTGGCGAAGACTATGAATTGCTCTCTTTGCTTGCTCTAGTGGCGACCATGAGAAACTGAATGCTTTAGAAGATAAAGGTATCAAACAATAGATGGGATAAGTATTACGAAGGAAGAACTGGGCATCACGCCTATTATCGCGCGATAATCAGGAGTTTGACATCACTGCTCAGGGTTGGAAAGCTTTTATAGAGCATTCTGCGCCCATATTCTATGGACATTTTAATTGGAGCCCACGTTCCTACATATTTCGAGCGTAGGCTCAATTATTTATTAACGAAAATCAAAGAAATAATTTCGATGTTAACACTATAATTATGCGGAAGATTAAGTTAACGGATATTAGCTATATTTAAATACGGTTACATTCTTTGACTTTCAATCGTCATACTGCTACCTTTGCATTCACAAACAACATAGGGTACCTTAGCTCAGGTGGTAGAGCAATGGACTGAAAATCCATGTGTCCTTGGTCTCGACTCCAGAAACACACTTTCACTTTTAACGAAGACAGTTTCTTATAGGACTTGTCTATTCTATTTTATCTGTCTTCATCTTTTCGATATTGACAACATGTTAACTACAAAGCAATAATTTCGCATTGTCGGTTTCATGCTCAAACGATGTGGAGAATACAGTGCTTATGTTTTATAATCCTGAATTAATCACCTTTGCTTGAACATGCTTGTACTTCGCGCCGATCTCACAGTAACGTGACTCGCCCTTACCTCTAAAAATCATGCGATTACAGGTCCCAAACGTACACGAGTTGTGGCACAAAGGTGCAAAGATCTTACCACTGATAAAATACCTGTGAGATAGACTATTTACTTACATTGTTTAATCGTTATGATTGCGTCGTACCGCAACCCGCTTTACATCACGTAATCACTAACCCTTTCACATCGTAATCGAATCGCGTTTGCGACGTAAACGCAACACGATTACCGCAGAATCGTAAAAGGTGGTATATTTAACGCCCATTACAACCACCCTGCCTCTGTCGTAATTGAGTACGGCTCCAAAAAGACTGTTTAAGCTATACTACCATAAAAGACACAGAAACACGCACAAGTATAAGAAATAGTTTTGTAAATTAGTTGCATAAAAGCTTTCATGGCGGTGTTTCTATCAGTCGTAAAAATAATAGGTGTGAATCCAAATTCTTTAAAATTCTCGCTCTAGACTGTGACAGTCTGCAGCAGGAATACATAAAGCAACCACTATGTCATATCAGCGTACTGTTTTAAGTATGATGTTGTGCGTACCAAATGAGCGGTCTGGCATAGCCAGCAACACCCATAAACAAGAAACCAGGAGCACGTACAGCCCCACTCCGCACCCCCATATATAATAGATGCTACAAACTGGAATGCTATACACGCAAAAATATGCTCATAAAAAGCGTATCATTTAGATACATGGAGTTTATAGATTATTTTAATTTTACGAATTTGTAGATGAAAAAACACCAGAAAGGGAAATATACGACATGATTCGTCTCGAAGGCGATACCGTTCTATTTGTAAATCATTAAAAAGTAGGTAAAACGTGTTCTTCAAACGTATATCAGAATATCAGAAAACATAAAACAATTATACTGAGTATTTTAGTCCGTTTTTAGAAATCAAGGAATTACTATTGGTAAACAAATTCCTGTTTTACGCCCTGTTCCTGCGGTAAAGGGGATTTATAGTTATTTTTGAATGCATTTATATAAGTAATTATTTGGTCTCTATATCACAAGGGATTGTATTGGTATTCAAGTATATTAAGAGAAATCAACAAGGTCTGCCAGATGCTACTGCAACCATTATGTATACTAAAGCCGACGCATATAAAGATTTTTCAGGGCAAAAATAGTAGTATTCGTGCACGCCAGTATGGTATTCGCCCATATAATGGTTATTCTGAAGCTGATGAACGGACATCGTTGTGATACCGTTCAGACAGGAGGAGGAGTTGATTATCTCCAGTTGCCTAACTTATAAACAATATCCTCTTTATGTTGGTTTCAACTATCATGAAGATGAAATTTTCCTCATTTATACATATAAAAACGGAGGCATTGACATTAATAACTATGTATCAACTCACAGCTATAAGCTCAGTATGACGATTACACAGGCGATTTTGCTATATTTACAGATGGCACGATCTATATAAAAAGAAACCAATAGAAACACGAATTTACGCTTATCGTATAAATAATGACGGTGATTTTTATGAATTAAAGTGAGGTGAGAACTCAATAGCTTGCAATACTCCATATTCTAATCTGAATACAATTGATAGTACCACTAACATGTTATACAGATGAAACGCCTTCTTATAACTTTTGACACTAATCTTAATGCTGATAAAAAGAGGCCTTAAACTTAAGGATATTTGTATTAACAACAAATGCTTTGAGCTAAATGAAAACGAATTAAAATGCCGTTTTCTGATTTGCAAAATATATTGTAAGTCAAGCTATATTACAACTCAAAAACGATGTTGTCGATATGGCAGACAAAGACATTTTCTTCTGCATAAAACACTATTTTCTATTTGTTGTGCATCGAAGCGAAGAGACTTATTGTTGGTATAACACGTATTTAAAGGCTATTTATGAAATAGATGTAGATGAATCGAACAGAAAAACAAAAAGTATACAGTACTACAATTGCTAAGGCACTTCTTTTTCTTTATCATAGTGCTGAGCTTTATAGTATTTAGTTTTACTGACATATTTTTATTTATTCTTTGACCTTCTCACCTAATATATACGATAAGCGAACTTAAACAATTGCAGATTGATATCAGAAAATAATTACCCTTTCATTTGCTATGGCAAACAAATGAAAGGTATTATAAGCATTAAGTTTACTTTTTGCAGGTGAAGTATAGAATTTTTCTATCTATCTTTCCATTAAAAGTACGTTGAATTATCGACACTTCCTCATAAAGAATAGGTACTTTATAAGGTTCAAGTCTTTCTTTAAGAAAAGCTATTAATACCTTTCTATTATAATCATTGTTAGGCACTGATAATAACTTTAAAACAGTGCTATATAACAGGGATGCGAAGCCGAAATACAGACACAATCCTTAACACCCGAAAAAGGATAACACAACATCTTCTATCTCTGATGGTGCAACTTTATAGCCACCTATATTAATTGTGTCGTCGCCCCTACCCTGTAAAACGCAGCCTTCCCATATCATCAATATACCCTAAGTCAGCCGTAACGATAACATCCATCACGTAATATTTGCTGCTGTGGCTTCAGCGTCATTCCAGTAACCCTGACATCAGCGTCGTCCCCTTTACGCTCACATGTCCGCTCATCGGTAATAAAGAAAGTTGAATGTCTCAGTGGGTTGTCTCCACTGCAGCCAGCTATACAGTCGTTAGCATTAAAATTGTAGTGCATATAATACCTGTTTCAGTTGAAGCATGGGTATTATACAAAACGGCTATTGGGTAAAAGTTCGCAAAATTGTTTCATATCTGATGCCGACAATGGAGCTGCACCTGTTTCTATGAAATCAATTTTGTCGGCACTATTTTCTAATTCTTTCCTCCATAAAAGTAACAAGCATACGAATAGCCGCAGGCACAAGGAAAGTAGCAACCTTTGTTGGTGCACTATCAACAGCATCGAAGAAGCATTTAATATCCTTCATTCCGTCAATAATGCTTATTGTTCCGCCCACATAAATTGTAGGATAGACCTTTGACAAACCGCCAATATGATTTAAAGGGCCGTTAATAATAAACGTAAGGTCACTACTAAATTGATGTGCAAACACAAGGTTTCTGCATTTGCAAATATAGTTTGATGACTTATCATTACAGCCTTTGCATTGCCTGTAGTACCCGTAGTGAAAAAGAATATCAGCTATGTTCTCTAACGATGGCACTCTGTGATAATAGTTCCGTGTACTCGTTCCATTTCTTTTCTAGGTATATCTTTGTGCAACGGCACAGCAACAGCACCTGCAAGGTGGTGCAAAAATATGTGATAAGAAACTCAACAGTTGACATGGCAAGAATAGGAATAGGTCGTCCTTTCATGCCGTCAAAAAGAAGTAGCTTTCTCTTTACCGCATGATACAACTGTGCATACGTGTATGTTTCGCCATTACATAGAACTGCAAGCTTATCGGGATAAAGCTCTGCGTTCTCACGTAACTTATCTTCAATCACCATTCTGATTCAGTTTTCTTTTACGAGTTCTACCAAACTATCAAGAGTTTTAAAGTTTTGGCGTAACATCTGAACGATATAGCTCGATGCCATACATGTCAGAGAGAACCATTAAAATAGTTGTTATGCCCAGATGAATCAAGTTCTTGGAACAGGAAATCAGAGTCGAAATCGACAATTGGCAATACCTTCTAATTTTTACGAATATCTTCTTTTCATATTTATTATTATTTTATTTGAATATACGTGGTAGAAAATCTAATAAATACTTACGCCAGTTTTTCCCAACTATGCGCACCTGATGTTTCGTTATAGGTACACACACAGCCTATATTCGATAATTTTGTTCGATAAACATCGACAAAAAGGCTTTAAGGGATCTTCCTTTCCTATAGCAATATAGTACAGTACAGGAGGATTAGAAAATTGATTTATAAGTTTGTTATCAATATCTTTGTACATATCAACATCCGTCAACATTAGTCTTTTTCCATCGTAAAACCTTCTGGAATAATGACGGCATTTTATCCATAAACTTATCTATACCGCTTGTAATCTTATCAATTCTTTTTGATATTATTATCCGTTAAAAATATTGACTGATTGCGGTGAAAAATAACCCAATATAATCAAATAGTCCTGATTATTTGCAGAAATGGCAATAGTATGTAAGCCCCCATTGACAAGCCTGCTATTGCACGGTGTTGCTTATCATTTATTGTGCGGAAATGTTTTTCAATAAAAGGAAGAACCTCTAAAGGGCAATGCCTCGTTCTGTTCGGCCCAGCCACGAAGATACATTAACATGTTTAGCTTTTCCCGACATATAAGGACTGTTGCCCTGAGCTGCATCTAATTCGGCTATTCCATTGGGCATAACAACAATCATTGGGACGGTTTTTCCTTCTGTAATCATATTATCCATTATTTGTGCTAAACGTCCCATACCAAGCCATGTAAGCTCATCGCCACCTGTTCCGTGCAGAAGATAAAGAACAGGATAGCGTTTTTCAGGATTCTGATTGTACTCAGCAGGCAAATAAACTGATAAACGACGTTGTGGCATATCCTTATTATACTTTGAGTTATACCACAATTGTTGTACCGTTCCATGCGGCACATTATTGTCTATATAATATGATCCGGGATTGCCACCTACGATAAAATAACTAAGTGTGTCATCAATGTCATAAACTATATTCTTATTTAATGGATCAAGTATTTTTTTGATTATCTACAATATATTTGTAAGTATACATCTCAGATGCTAATGGATAAGTTGTGAAACTCCAAGTACCATTATCACCTTTCATAGATGTTGGTTTTAGCAAAAATACCTTCAATCAATACCTGCGTAACCTCCTTATTTACATAATTAAATGTAACCCTATTCTGATAATCAATAATAGGACTTTTGCATATTTGTTGTTATCTGCGCTGATACAAACAGAGATAAAAACAATTAATAAGAAAAAGCCAAAAACTTCTTCATGTCATCAGCTATTATTATAAGGTTAAAAACAGGTATTTGCAGCTACGTATCCATTATCATATCTAGTACTATCAACAACCTGTAAAATTATTAGTTATATCTTTAGCACAATATGTAAGTAGGGCACGTTTATTCTCATCTTCTTCTATCACTGTTACCTGCGTTGTACGATGTACCAAAGCATAAAAGCAAAACAAAGTTCACCATATCCACTATTCTTAATTATGATAGAAGAAAGCTTTTTCTTTTGTATCTATTAATTGAGCATAATTGTTATTTTGCTTCATGTTTTTGCAGACACTGCTATAAATTTCAATTCCCTTATAACGATAACGATCTCGTACAAGACTTGAAAAATAGTTTGCGTTCTCTGCTTGTTCCGAAATAATAGAATACTCTTGCTTTATAAAATCCATACATCTGAGGAAGTACGCTCCGAATATGGTATTTGTTGATCAGGGTTTATACGTTCTACGTGCTTTTACCGTAATATCCCCCAGAGAAAACCTGAATACTATTTCGAGGTAGAATCATATTTAAGCCATGAATGATGAATGGCTGAATATCAGATTGATAACGCTCTGCTAATAAGAACGCCCCTTTGTGGAAACGACAAATTGATGAGCAATTATTCCGTATTCCTTCAGGGAAACATGACGAAAGCTGTATCCATGTTCAATATAATAGCGCATCACATCATCGATAATAGAATCCTTATCTTCTAAAGTGATAAAACCGTTCCATTTATAAATATTTCTAATAATAGGATTACGACTACTTTTCCATTTGATATTAGAATTGTTTTAGGACTCAATGCCATAAATATCGCAGCATCTAACATTGATTGGTGATTACTGATGATGATAGATGAGGTAGCAAAGGTGCGATCTGTAATGCCTGACACATGAAACTTTTACACGTGGGATATGGCGTAAGTCGAATAGAGAACAAACGTTGCTGATAGCGTCTTAACCACGAACGACGCTTTTCAGAACACGGCAACAACTCTAACAAGATGAAACCTAATATGTATACGGTAAGCAATTGTATAAAAGAATACCAAGGCGCTAGAGTCCCATCACTGAAAGGTTTATTAAAGAAATAGGACGTGCTCTGTACTGTTCTCTGGTCTTAACTAAGAAATTAAAAAGATCAAGGGAGGGAAAATATATGCCATTAGTACAACCGAAAACATACCCAGCAATAGTGACTTGTGCTAAAGAATGTAATGCAGGATGACGTGCTACTATCAATGTGCCTATACCAATAAAACATGATTAAAGCCGATATAATGATAGAGCGTTTATAAGAAGCAAGCATCTTACGACGGTAAGCATACTCGTACATAGCACCTTCCGTCATAAATATGGTATAGTCGTCTCCTTGACCAAAAATAAACGTGGCAAGAATGATATTGACAATATTAAATTGCATATCAAACAAGGACATAATACCTAATATCCACAACCAACTTACAGCCATTGGAACAAATGAAAGCAAAGCCAATTCAAGATGCCCCAAAAGATAAACCATAAGAAAAGGAAAACAATAAGTCCACAAGCGAAGCCCAATATAATTAAAAGTCATTAGATAAATGATTGGCTAGTGCGCTGTTCATACTACAATATCAAAGCTGAAACAATCTTTATCAGATAAAGCTTGCTTGACCTTTTTGTATATCCTTACCTTTGACCGAAAAGAATATTAACAACATTATATTGTTTACTAATACTATCAATACTTTATATTTTTCAGCAAAAAGCGACTTTGAAAGTAAATTGAAATAGTAAATAGGTTGCGGGTGGTAACTTCTATGAAATAAATCGAAATAATCATTAAAGCTGTCAGCTGCAAACCCTTCTGACAACATGGCTGCACGTAAAGAGGAAGTAAGTTTCTCCTGCTGTCGCATCAAGAAATTATTCCCAAAGCTTCCAGCCTATACTTTTGTTCGGTTTCAGAAACTAAGAACTGACTACATGAACTATAATCGTGTATTTGCTTTGATTTAAGCAATTTATTTAAAGTTGGCTGTAGGCGAAGACTCTTATCCAAAAGCGCCATTCATTGTAGAATCTGAACTAACGGCATAAATCTTCTGCATATCACCATTTGACGTCATCATGCGTTGGAAATATACCATATCAGCTTTTTGCTCGTCAGTCATATAGTTAATGTTAGCTATATTAGCATCAAATTTAATTTGAAAGCTAAAATAAGCCAAGACAATAGTCATGATAATAACAAATGAAACAAAGAGCAGGTTTATTTTCTAAAGAAAACATTACTCAACTTATCTAAAAGGTATGCTTTTACCTCTTTTTGTTTCCTTTGACAGATGTGGTAGATATATCAGTACAAAGAATATGGTACCAATCAACAGAAAAGAGCTAAAAAGCCCCAAGTCTCTTAATGCAATTGAATCTAATGATACTAAAGCTAAGAATGCACCTACAGTTGTTACATTACCAACTAAAAGGGGCATAATAATCTCGTGTAAAGCTTTTTCTTTTTAGGTGTATGCGATAAATGGGCTATAAAATGCAAATGGATAGTTTACAGCTATTCCAAGAATGACAGAACTAATTCCGATAACTATAATGGAAACACTGTCGCGAAATAGAGCTAAACCACCTATTGCAAAGAGCCAACCCCATGCTATAGATAATACGATTAAGAAAATATTACGGAAACTTCGCAAAAGTAAAAAGAAGTAATGCCATGATAAGTGTCACGGCAATAATAACAGAAAGTATGCTATCCGATTTAATTTGCGAAGCGTTTCCTACTGCAATAACGGGGCCTCCTATAATATGAACATCAATATTCTTACTGTGTGATTCGGTTTTCTTGGCACATGATTGCAACAATGCTATAAGGCGTGTATTATTCTCTGTCTCACTTGCACCATATGGAGAATCAATCATGACAATAGCTTTTTGCATATCAGAGAGAAGATATGCCTATCGTATAATTCATACTTTAAACTATTGTCAGCACGTTGTAACTTCTGTACAACAGGTGTAAAGAGATTAAGTGGGTCACGTTGTATGTTATCTGAAAGAAAGTCTCCTGCAGGGAACATCAACAATTGCTTATCCTGTTGTAACTGTTTTGTTATATAACCAGGTGTAGAAAGCACACTATCAATTCGAGCATAATCCTTTTCTGTAAGGAAATAAGGGATATGATTATATACAAAATTTGTCACATTTGATATCTTATCCATGTCAACTTGTGACATCATATTGGATATCAGTGTGAAGTATCAGCTTGCTCTACCCTCTCAACAAAAAGCATCTATGCTTTCAACCATTGCATCAGGATCTGACTTTGTTGTATCACGATATTGAAAGATTGCAAAATATTTTTATTTGCCCCTGATATATCCTGATAAACCTTTAATGCATGATGATGATTACTGTCAACAGGCAAAAATCAGCTATATCTTCTTTATAGTTCAGTCGGAATACTGAAACTATTAGCAGCAAAGTGATAGCCACGAATGAAAGTACACCTATTATTTTTATGTACTTTCCTATAATCATATAATCTCAGTATTATTCTTATCATCTTATTTGTTGGTTACAGGAGTTGAATAAATTCCTAAAAATATATCCTTGAGTTTTTTTCTATATCACATGTATCATATTGCTCCAACGTGTGCAGACGGTTTAAAAGACGTCCTTCTGCTCTTGTGTATAACTAATCATTATACTTTGTTGTGCCATAACGCAAATCGTAAGCAATATAATTGTTTGGATAAAGACGATAAGCCAGTGTAATACGACTATCTAACAAGCGTGCAACATGTTTATGATACTCATTGTTAGTTAAATCTTCAAACTTTAACAACTCTGAATGAGAAATAGGCTCACAAAGTTCAAAAATGTACCCTTCCTTTTTCTTGTATAATACCAGTAAGTATACTATTCAAATCTTCGCCAGGCTTTTTTTAGTATATTTCGAAAAACTGCGATTCATAAAGTTCAAGTGTCTTTAAAATATCACAAGGCTCCCATTCGTATGAAACAGCAATTGGAACTATGTGCACTGGTCAAGCGCAGCTATCTTATCTTCAGGATATGACATACAAAAACATCTTTATAATACCTTGATCAGTAATATCATTACCGTCTTTTTTGTTCTACCATTACGCTGGGCAATCCATACCGACTGGCACTTTTTCTGTAATGACATAACGAATATATTCTGACAGATGCATCGAACTACGATAAAAGTCCTTGATATTATTACCTGACGTTCAACCTTGAACATCTTATTGCTCTTTCCTATATCAATAACCAATTGATTCATCATTAGATTTGCACCAAAAAGTTATTTCTGTAGTATCGAAGTTATGTGTTACTAAAAATATTGCAGTAAACTGGAATCCAACATATATATCACGATGATTGGATACAAAAAAGATAATGTTCGTTAGGATTAAAGCTTATCTAATCCTGAACAAGAGAACTCCGATATACTACGTTCAATAACACGCTGATTAACCATGCGCATTGTTTCTATCTGAAACTCACGTACAGTTTTATAATTAGAAATACGTTCACGCACCTTTTCTAAAGGCTCATCAGGATAGACGTATGATGCAAGAAGCGGAAATGATGAACTATTTGCAATACGCATCATAGCCGCAGGAATTTCCTCGACATTATAAGGTCTGATATCATCAAATTTAGTAGTCTCCATTAGTAATTATTTTTTAAGACTTATTTTTATTATGATATATTCTTAGTTTAAAACTAAAATAACTCGTTTATTTTTATGAAACCATTTTATAAATTCTTCCTTCCATTGTCGACTTTCATTGGTTCCTTTATAATTAGAAGCTCCAAAACCATGTCCTCCTGTTTGATATTGAATATAAAGATGTGGAATCTTTTGCTTTGTCAGAGCAGAATCTAGCAAAACCGAATTTGATACTTCACAATTGGATCATCTTTGCAATTCATCAAGAATACAGGAGGACAATCTAAGGAACATTTCGTTCCAGTAGAGTGAGTCAGCAACTTATAATCCCTTTTTCTATTATCGCCCAAAAAGAGCTCTACGAGAACGCTTGTGAACGCACGCATCTATCATTGTTACAACAGGGTATATTGGTGCGACAAAAATATGGTTTCATCTCTTTTTGGTAACAATTCAGCCGCTAACATAACTCAGTGACCTCCCTGCAGAAAATCCCATTGCTGCTACTGATTAGAATCGATTCCATATTCAGTAGAACGTGTTTTTAACATACTGTATTGTTTGTTTTTAAATCGTCTAATGCATCAGGATAGCGATTTCCTCTCAAAAATAAATCGATAAGGTGTTAAAAACGCTCCCAATCCAGCTGTACGATAACGAAGCACGAAAGCTGATATGCCATTTTGCTGTAACCATTTACCAACAGCTGTTCCTTCGTTATTCATGTCGTGCCAGAAATAACTACTCCAGGACACACTATAACGGCAACATTATTCCTTCCGTGTGCAATATAGGGAGTCATATAAACTTTCTGTCGCTCGGTTGTTCCCTGCCAAATATTGAGGTGTAGAGGTTTCTTTTTCATTTGCAACAGCAAACAAAAAGAGAAGGTGACCAAAAACAAAAGTATATAAAAACCTCTTAATCATTTGTAATTTCAATTATTCTATGTAGAATATAGTTTCTACCCAAAATAGCTTCTGCTGTATTAATTGCTGTCAAGGGAACACCCACAGAAACCAGGGAGACTATTATTCTGTCCTGTTAATATAAGGTTGTCAATCTTTGTAACCACAGGCACTTGAGATAATGGTATATTCTTATAATCTTTACTAAAACCACACATTGAACCTTCTTTGGTTCCATAGTAATCACGTATGGTGAGTGGTGATGCAGCATTGATTTTATCAACACAGGCTGCAAAATCCCAGGATGAAGTTCTTCTACATAATTCAATAGATACTGTGTTTTTTCGGCTTTCCAAGCTTCATAATCAATGCCACGCTTTCCAACAGTAGTATGTTCCCACTTTTACGACGTCTTCAAAAAGCATTGAGAGGTTATAAGAGCTTTGTCAGCATATTTTTCCTTGATTGATTTCTGGAGGCGTCATGAAGAAAGCCTAAAAGGCCAAGTCTTATTAGGTTTACCAAAGTTCCAGATTTCATCATATTTTGTCATATAATACTCTGAATGATTAATATATGGAAATGCATTGAGCTTAAGCTTAATATATACGGAAAAAGCTGAATAAGAATTAGGAATGCTGTTAAGTCTTGTACGATACGCTTTAGGAAACGCATTTTCTGGCATTAATGTAAATAAGGTACAGGGGTGAATAGCAGAAATATAATAGTCAGCTTGATAACTATTACCCTTGCATGACCTAACATAATCAACATGGCGATTATTTACTTCCACCCATTCTACACCTTCATTAACATTAACCGTACCCCCATTTGCTTCCAATAACAGAAACCAAAAAGATCTGCAAAACTATCACTTCCACCAACAAATCTATAAGTTCCCTGCAAAATATAATGAACTAATAATAGCATGAATATAAGCAGGACTTTCATCACCTACTCCACCATAGAGTGGATTCATATATGCAACTACGCTGCGTAACTTGGGATTGGTAATATATTTAGCAATAAAAGCATCTGCAGCAAGAAAAAAAGTCTGTAGAATGAGATGGAAATATATCTGAGGATGGGCGAGAGATGAAAAAGATTAACTTCTTCTGTCAGGGCCCAATACGGCATCTACATATTTTTTTAGATTATCAGCTCCTCTGGAAAGTGTTCAGATAAAGAATCTATAAAACCTTCTTTACCTTTACCTATACAATAAGTTGTTTTATCTTCTGAAAAATATAAGCTATCTGTACAATTGTTATCAACCTCTTTCAACGACACCTTATCAATAATACCTAAATATTTACATATACGATAGATATTGCCTCCTCGGTGCATTCCTCCAATGACGTGCATTCCTGTATCGAACTTCATTCCAAAAGCGATTGAAATTTTTGAAGTCCCACCTCCTGCAGTCATAGTTTTTTCTAATACTGTAACTTTAAATCCTTCCTTGGATAATATAGCACCAGTAAACAGGCCACCTAAACCTCCACCAATAATTACTGCCGTTTTCATTCGTTTTGCCTGTTTTTATTTGTTTCATAAATAACTTTTGATGTTAATAACTCACTACAAGTTACAATAGATCCAACGAGAACGCCTAACATACCGTGAGAATTAATATTTTTGTCCTGTAAGATAGAGGTTAGGAACTTTCAGTACGATGTGGGACTCTACATGCATTACCTGCATTAATATCCTTTGCATTTCCGTACATAGATCCTCCTTCTGTCCCCGTATAATTAAGATAAGTAAGTGGTGTCGAAGTATAATAAGTCTCTATCTGCGAACGTATGCCTGGAAAAATGTTGTTCTAATACATCTAAAAGTTTCTCTGCCTTTGCACTCTTAAACTCTTCATACTCTTTTCCTCTTCGTCCTACAGTTGTACCTTTTCCACTTCTCAACATCTTTCATTTGCATATATGAGAGTATAACGCCTGTAGAAGCATATTGTTGATCATTCTCTGGACAAAAGTGCATATAGAGAAATCCTTTTTGGCCAATCCTGTTCTGTATATTTCTCACAGGTCCAAGGAGTATCTCCCTGATATCCATAATAATTATAATTAAGATACGGAACAGTATTCTTTTTGAAATGTAGATAAACAGAGAACCCTCCTACTGTTTGCGGTATATGATTTATGCGTTTACGAAAGGCTGGACGGATTAATTTTGTATCTAACAATTCCAAAGTGCAGTACTGGATGTGCATCAGAAATAATAATATCACAATATATGATATCCTTGCCATTAACTTCTACACCCACAGCATGTGTATCATCACAAATAATCTTTGTAACTTTTCGTTTTGTTTGTACATTTCCTCCATAGCGATTAATGGTATCTACTAAAAGCCGATGCAATCTTATCACTTCCTCCCTTTACACGAAAAAGCACTTTGATTATAAAAATCCATAATAAAAGCATGGGTTGAAAAAGGTGTTTTATCCTTTTCTGCTGCATAAAGAGGAAGATTGCCCACCAAAACTTTTGCCAATATAGGATCACTGATTACTTCATCTATTACTTCACTAATAGAGCGAAGCTGATACTCCATATTAAGTGTAGAATCAGATTCTGCATATTTAAGAGAATGAAGGGAAGAAGCCGTTGATATATCTTCTATTAAGTTATAATATCTACATAAATTAGAATGTTGATCAGGAAAAATATTCTGTCATTTTCTTTATGAAAGCCTCCTTACCATTAGCAAACTCATATCTCTTGCCATCTAAAACAACGACATCATGAGCCCAAAGGATTCAACTGAGGAGAGCTTAACTTTCCTATCTATCTCAAGATATCTCATTAGTTTATTTAAAGTTTGTCCATGTGCTGCACTACCAATAAAATGCATACCTGTTTCAAACTTTTGCACCACGCCGAGTAAAACATTGCAGACAACCACCTACCTGAACACCTTGCTCTAAGACTGTGACCTCATAGCCATTTTTAGCTAAGATTGCACCTGTTGATAATCCTCCTAAACCGCTTCCAATAATTATAACTTTCTTTTGCATTGTCATTGCTCCATGCTATTAGCTATCTCTTCGTATTTTTCTACATAACGTCTGCGCATAGTAGAAGCTTGTTGTTTAAGATCACCCTATTGCCAACAATTCTATTTGTGTTAAAGGTTTATCAACTTCAACATAAAAACTCCCTTGTGCAAATAATAACTTGTCTTAGGGAAGAACCTTTCCTGGACCATAAAGATACATTGGAAGAATTTCTAAACCAAGTTCTTGTGCCATATAGAATGCTCCCTTGATGAAATCTACCTATTCGACAATCTTTTGATCAGTAGTACCCTCTGGATAAACAACAATGCTATAACCACGTTCTATAAGTGAACGTAATTGAGCATAATATTTTTCCAGTCCGTCCGTTGTTGTAAATATTCAGCATTACTGGATAAGTAAACCATAAAAAGGATTATTCCACACCCATGTATTTGTCAGGAAAACCATTTTTAGGTGTAAAAATTAACTGACACATTAAATCAAGATGTGACTGATGATTACAAATAATAATACGTGGTTTATTAAAATCTACGCCTTCGGCAATCTTAAACATATACTTTGTGCCTGGAATGCCATGATGAATCATAACTAAGCGCGATGAATAATAAATTAGCTGATGAAGACGAAATCTTTTCTTCTCCGTCATTTTACCGAAACTTTGTATAGACCCAAACAAAAAGGTGTAAATATAAGTAATGTAAAAACAGAAAAACAATAAACTATAAGCTGTTCTTATAAAAAGTAAACAACGTACGTAATAAACGAAGCGGGAGTCCATAAACAACAGCTAAAAACAAAGGACAGTATTTAAAAGACTAATACGTACAAAAATCAAAGCTCTGGTCGAAAGTGACTAATCCTCTCTGCCCTAGGAGGATAATATACTTGAACAGGAATAGAAATTATTTTAACCCATGCCATGAAGCAAAAACTAATAACTCTAATTCTGCTTCATAGCGTGATGTAAGCAAACTCAAACCAAATAATTTCCGCAAAGGATAAAGACGATAACCAGTCTGTGTATCCTCTAATGCTTTACCTGTTTGAATGAAAAACCAAAAATTCGAGAAATTTGTTAGCAAACGAACTTCCCTTGGAACGATCAGTATTTTTAATTGGCGGCTTCCCTATAATTAAGGAATGAGGGTATTCTTGATTAGCATAAAAGAAAGTTTTCTATATCTTTTTGGATAGTGTTGTCCATCTGCATCAAGTGTAATTGCATATGAAAAAGCCTATTTCTAAAGCCTTTCTAAAGCCCATCTTAAGTGCATGTCCTTTACCTTTGTTCTGTAAATATGTAACAACTGTTATATTATCAATATCTATTCAGAATATCCATTGTTTTATCTGTACATCCATCTGCTACAACAATAATATCATCACAGTAGAGAAGGCTATTCCTTAACTACTGACTCTATAGTCTTATCATTATTGTAGGTAGGAATAACGAGTACAGATTCCTCTGTAAATCTTTTCTTTAGATCAAAAATTTATCATACAACTTCAGCACTAAAGAGATTTTAGCCATCGATTTATCATCTGAATTCACGACTATCTGCGTTTCTATTGTCATATTTATCATCAGAAAAACCAAGCTTTCTTACCTGATATGTAAGAATAGGCGTTTCATTGGGAGAAATGATAGAAAGAAACTTTATATTCTTTTGGCTTTAATAATTTCCAATCTACGAGATGCTGATGATTGTTCTAATAATAAATCTTCAATAACTTCCTTGCCTATTTGTACAGATGCAAACACCTGGGGTAATTGGTTCCCCAGGAAAATGAGCTCGATAAATCACACAAGATGGATTTAATTCAACAGTATAATTGAATATTGAATTAACTTCTTCTTTGCTAATTATCTTATATAGATTATTCTTCAGTTTCATGAGTATCTTCTCCTATTACTACTTCTGGTTTATTGTCCATCAACGAAAAATTGATAAATGATATGATATTTCTCATTCTTATATGTTGATATACCCTCTAAATAAAGTTTTCCATCACATAACAAGTCCTTCTTCTAATAATCGACGAATATACCACTTATTTAGCATTGCTATCAGTTGGACAAATCTAATCTTCTTTTTATACGGATCATATGTAAACTCAAAGTGCCGTAATACCAAATTCATTAAACAAAACACCACGATAGCAAATGAGTTTCTCTTTTTAATTACAGAAATACCACTAAGATATCCATTTGGCAATTCTAATAGTAGTGGCATATTTTTCTTTTACTCCCAAGCTATCTAGTAATGGTTTTCTGATTTACCACTACACTCTCCTGAGCTCTCGTTATATTTAAAGAAAGAGAAAAGATAAAAATATAAGACTAATTAATAGTAAAAACCTTTGCATTGAGTGGATTATTTACTTTTACATTCTTCAATTCTATAATAGTACGATCATCGCGTTTCTCGATGAGTTCAACCTTCGAAACCATTGCACGTTGTTTATTAAAAATGAAGAATTATTTTTGAAACATCTGTTGCAGTTGTTTTCTTGTGGATAGAGTGTAGCAATATACTCTGTTGTTGTTGTTGAAAAACTTACTTTTAAAAATCACGTTTATCATTAAGAGCTTTACCAACTACACTATTCATCATAATCCGAGCTATCTCTTTAAAGAATTTACTCTGATTTACATTAATAATGTTATTACGGTTTTCCTTTACTAATTAATACTTTAGATCCATTCAGCACAAAAGAATAAGAATAAGGAGAAGTATATTCCCAAACATAGTTTATCGCTCCTGTTGATAATACATCTTACCATTTGATACCATTTTTATCATTAAGCATACGAAGATATTTCGTTTGCACAAAGTCGCATTGCATTGTTTTTCATATTTGTAGCAGACTAATTCTATCTGCTCTCTCTATTTTATCTTCGCTAACCGATTGTGCAGAAACATTATCTATCGTGGCGCACAACATCATTATAATTAAAAATAGCTTTTTGCATCTCAAATAATTTTTACATGGCAACTATACAACATCCTAAAATGATAAGACTTTACCCTATCCATTTCATCATTGACACAGACTCATGGATATTGCTGATAAAAAGGCCAAGAAATATAACTTAAACTAATCATAGGGTAAGCTACACTCAGAGGATAAATGTTTAACAATATACATCCAAAGAATAGAACTTGAACTAAAGAGAAGACCACTACAAGCAAATTGCCAATTAAACAGTAAACTCCCCAGAATTCACGTGTCCAAGAAAAAGCAGGCATTTTTGAAGTGCAAACTTCAAAAAACTTGTCCACCTACCAAAAAGGAACTTTGAATTATAGATAGAAATACTACTCGCCACATGACAATACCATTGCTATTGATTTTACAGAATATAACTGTTCTATACCTGCACGTTGCAAGAGAGAATTAAAAAGATCAGTGCTTTCATCATGACATCCAACAAGAACAGTCTTAGCTTTTTCCCTCTTGTATGAGCATTTCTGCATCACGAATTGCCCAATCTAGGATTCCATACATTGTGTATATGTCACATTATATCCATGACATTTAGTTTTAATAGCTATATTACCACCTATAGTATTATGAGTACTTTGCATAAAAATAGGTTGGCTTTTAACATTACTTCTCCATCTTGCTTCAAACTTTCCAATAGAAGCTGGCTATTCTCAAGACAACCATACATTGTGCCAGTAATGATTGCATCAGGCTTATCAATACCAGCTTTTTCCAAGGCTTCCAAGGAAGAAACAAGAGAACTCTTCATAATCTTTCCCATTCGGCGTACTTCTAATGGTTTAAAATATTTTTTATACCATCCAATTCTGTATCAGAAGTAATCTCTACACGTGATAGAACTTTAATATCTTTCTTCGTATTCGACATTTCTATATCATCTTCTTTTATAGGATGAGAAGAAAACAATAGAGATGAATCATTGCCACCAAAGCCAAAAGAATTACAGAGTACATGTTTCTAACACAATATTTTTCAACACCAAGTGTTGGAGTGATTCCGTTTGTCATTTGATACTTCCAACCCAAATTAGCAGGAACAAAAATGATTTTTAGCATAGCTAAAATACAAATTACAGCTTCTATACTTCCAGATGCACTTGTTGTATGTCCCGTGAAAGATTTTGTACTTGATATCAAAGGTAAATTATCGCCAAAGAGACGCTGTATAGAAACACTCTCGCTTTGGTCATTATTAGGCGTACCTGTACCATGGGCATTAATATATTGAATATCCGTAGGTGCAAGGTGAGCCATCTCCATAGCTTCCTTCATTGCAAGATAAGCACCTTCTCCGTTTTCAGAGGACGCTGTTTGATGAAAAGCATCGCAAAGCATTACCATATCCCGTAAGAAAAACATGGGGATAACACCCTCGCTTACATGCCATCTCCTCTGATTCTAATACAACAAAGGCTGCACCTTCTCCTAAATTAAGTCCAGCACGTGTATCATCAAAATGGACGACAACGGTTCTTATCAAGAATCATCAAAGAGTTAAAACCATTAAGATGAAAACGAGGAGAGCTTCAGTACCACCTGCAATAACAATATCTGCACGACTAGCTTTTTAGAAGTCGAGCGCCTAACATAATTGCATTTGCAGCAGAAGAACAAGCAGTTGATAAAGTAGTTACTTCATCAAAAACACCAAAATAATTAGCCATAAAGTTGGTGCAACTTCCACTATCATGATGCTGTAAGAATTCTACATCCGAGTCTCCTCTATATGATTAAAGTATTGTTCTGTGATATCCATACCACCAACTGTTGTACCCGAGATAAGAACAATCTTTAAAAGCTTTTACCTTTTTCTTCTGAGCTATTATTTCATCAACATCAATACTTGCATCTAGAAATGCTTGGCGTATAGCAATCATACCCATCAGAGCTGTACGACTCATCATTTGAGAAGTTGGAATATTTAACATATCCTTCATCTCTTCATTTGACAAGTTTACTTCTCCTCCAGGCAACTCAAGATGAGTTGACTGGAGATGTTTCATCTCTCTAATACCACTCTGCTTTTTGCAGTGATAGTAACATCTCTTGTTTATTAAAACCTATAGCAGAGATAACTCCTTCACCAGTAACTGCAATATTCATCTCATCTGTTCTAGCTTTTTAAAAAAAGTAAAATTACTTCTTTCGGTTTTTGCTTACAAAATCAGCAATGGTTACAATACTTGTAAATATTTTTTCTTTTCTTCAGCAGGATTAGACAACTTAATACCATACTTTTTCTAAAAGCACTATTATCTCCAAGGCGTCAATTGAATCTAAACCTAAGCCATCACCAAAGAGCGCTTCATTTTTCATCAATGTCGTCAACTGTCATTTCTTCGAGATTTAACGCTTCAATGAGTTCTAATTTTAGTTCTTTAATTAACTCTTCCATTGTTATATCTATTTTTACTATAATATTTGAAAATACTTTTAACTACCATATAATATCGACAAGTCTGCTTCAAAATGTTTACTATCTTCATAATCGAGCCATCCTGTTAAAAGACTCTTTGTCTTTTTATCAACAAATGCAGATCTCAATTATTGTTTGCATCTGTTCTTCATCTTTTTCTCAGGGGAGGATATAAAACGAAGTTTCCCATGATAATTATTACGAGTGCTATTTCACCAGTAACAATGTTGGGCAATGTATAAACAAAGACCGATGGACTTGGGAAATAATTATCCTTATCTGATATTGACGATAAATAACGTTTATCAGATGATATTGATGATGAACGATTGAAGAGCATAATTGCACGCTCTTTATCAAAGATATGATCTAACTTATTCGTTGTTTTCTCAACTTGTAATAATAACTCTGAGGCCACAAAACCTAAAACGACATAATCCATCCATTTTATAATACTTAGGATAATTGCCAATATATTTCTTATAGATAGCTGTAAGCAAACTATGTCCATTATTTTTCTATTATCTAATGCGCATGCGTTGCCATCAAGCCAAAACACCTTTAGGCGTAATGAGAACTTGATGCGCTTTTTATGCTACCTAAATTGTTATCAATTACTTTTTGGATAACTAGTCACGGTACCATATGATGCATCTTCTAACTTAGCATAAATTGTAGCATTGCATCCACCAAAGCCCGACAACATCTTAATAAAGGAAGACTTTTCTGTTGAATAATGATTTGAAGATATCAAAAACATTACTCGACACACGCAATTCTTCGTATCCACGTGTTCCTAAGATGGTATGATCGTCTACAGCTTTCATACTAAGAATCGTTTCGAAAACACCAGCAGCACCCAATGTATGTCCTATATATCCTTTCAATGCATTAACAGGGACGTTTGTTAGTCCTGTTTTTTGAAACTACAGCCTCCATTTGATCATTAAATAATGTTGCTGTTCCATGTGCATTTATAAAAAGCAACATTATCAATATCAATTCCTTCTAGAGTTTGTTGTAAAGCATCACATAATCCATCTGCAGTTTTTGACGGAGCACTGATATGAAATGAATCATTTTTACATAGCCATGACTTAATTGCCATACTCGCTTATTGTTTAGATTTCCATTTGGTAAAAAGCCAGATTACAATTGCTTAATACCATAGTAGCCGCTGCCTCACCTAGGTTTAAGCCCTGTCGCTCTATATCAAAAGGACGACAAGACACGGGCGACATCGCATTCAACGATTGAAACCCAGAAATAATAAAACGACCAGGACAATCAGCGCCACATACTACCGCTTTGTCATATGTCCCCAACTGTAATAGTCGACAAGCTAAAAATAATTGCAGCTAAACCTGATATGCATGCATTACATACAACAATAGGCTGTGTTTTAAAACCCTAATCGATGGCTAACACTGAAGTGCAGTTTCTCCAAGATATAAATCTTTATCGTCGACCTTTCCTAGTTGTTCTATAGCACCTTTGTAGAACTCAAAATAAAAATTGTTCGTTTATCGGATACATCAACACCCGATACTTCAATTGCTTTCTTGGCAGACTTAAAAGACTAGATCCTCAAAATTTGATGAAAGCAAAGGAAGCCATGAATCCATCAGGAATACCATCTGTCATCGGAATATAGGCATGGATAGCTGACCTACCAGCCTTAACTGCCTGATAGTTTTTTCTTCAGATGTTTCTCCCAAAGGAGAAATTACATTATCAACTAAAACATAAACCATAATATTCAGATTCTTTAGCACCTATTATTTTTGTATTCACTTGAGACCATCGCTCTTTCCAATGTTGATAGAAAGGGGGATTATCCCAAAACCAATTGGTATTCAAGATCCATAAATACCTGTACAGAACGCCCCGTTGCTATTAAACTTTCATCCTCTGTGTCATGTATCTCATAATCAAAGACTATTTTTAGCAGCCTCTGTTGGACGATAAATAATATCAATACGAGGTATCATACCATATTTTGTGGCTTTTTGTAATGAAAGTTCAGGTCAACTAATGGCGCAAAATATCCATGATCAAAAAGCTCATGTACTCTAACCCATATTTTTTTCCCGAAAGCTTCTCGGGCATCTTCAAAATAAAGTGGATAAGAGCCATGCCATACTACGTTCATAGAATCGACTTCACTAAAACGTATTGCGAACTCTTTTGATGCTTTCAATTCTGTTATCTCCATACTAGTTTTTCTTTTCTAAGCCTCATGTTGTTGCTTAACAGCAATCTTCATATCTGATGTAACTAATACTTTATTGCCACACATAATGACCGCCTCAGCCAATGTCATACCGAACACTTCTTCTTTTACTTCAACACGAGGTTGTTATCACATCACCGACCTCTGGTAAACTTATAACTTCAAAGTTACGCACGGCGCCAATAAAGCCCTAACTGAATACCTTTCTTTAAAATATATTTATTGATGTATCCAATACGCGCAGCACAAGTTTTGAGCTATATTTTCCATCAAACCAGAAGCAGAAAAGTGATTTTTGATCTACAAAAAAATATTATCCGCCTGTACCTCTGTTTCAGTTACTGTCAGTATTTTATCGAGATGTACAAGCGAACCAATCATCACAAAAGGTTCTTGTTGTGGCAATAAATCATGTACGTCTATTGTCCGCAACATTTCTTTAGAGGAATTCTCAAAATCAAAGATTCTCCAATTTATTCATCATGTTTATTACGACCAGAAGTCATAGAAATTAAACCATTGTGAAGGATACTGACGTACTCTACGCTCAAGTTCTTCTACAACAATTAGCTAACTGTTGCATCTGCTGCTTTCGAGGAACTTGTGTATCATACGAAAGTCTTGTTACATATACCTTATAACGTTTAGCTGAGATCTTCATTACATTGACAGCAAGAGCATCAAATCCATTCATTGTTGTCACAGAAAAATGGTCCTGCTGGTAAAGATGCAGTTTCGCCAGAAATTAACTTTAACAACCTTTGCAGAACCAACAATACGATCAGCTGGCATACTCATTATTTCATTGTTACTGAGCGCTTCATTAACAATAAACAAATGACTCATATCTTCTCTAACAGGAATCATACGAATATTATGTTCGCTCAACGCCTCTTGGCGTCCTTTCATTACAGTAGCCTTCTCTCCACCAAAGACCAAAGCATTAAATCGCTTCGATTTAGAAATAAGAGAATATCCTGCAACTTCATAGCAACCAATATGAGAACTTAAGATCACGAAACCCTTTGTCTCCAATTCAAGCTGCTGAAAAATATTCGTAACCGTCTATATCCAGCTTAAAAGCGTTTACCAGCAAAAACCGCAAAGCGGTCAACCACAACCTGCGCAAACAGACAATGGTTAACATAAGTATACCATGATGCACGCAGGCACCCATAACCTAATCGCTGGCGAAAATATCGATACGCCGTTGTTCGGCTGTGGTTAAGGTTTAGCAGTAGACAAACTGGTATTATAAAGATCGATGTAAACACATAAATCAGACGAACATCTAACCAGCGTAACGATCCTATTAACGTCCGATGCATCCATCCACTGCCGTAAAGTTGTATTAGCCAACCTTACTCTCAATATAATCGTAGAATTGTGACAACGTTACTACACCTTGCATTTCTTCTGGCTTAATTTTTAAAACCAAAGTTTTCTCTACAATAACAACGATATCAACAAAGTCTAAACTATCAATACCAAGATCATCTTTTAACTTTGCATCTGGTGCAATGTTTTTTTCTTCGTCAATCTCAAATCCTCTATGAGGAATTTAATTACTTTTCTTCAATTTCTTTTCTTTCCATTATAAACTATAATTGTTTATTATTTCAATTTTTACTTCTAAGATTGTGTGTCCTTGCCCAATACCATCATAAGTATTAACAACTTTCAATCCTGCACTGGTCAATTTGCTGAATCATATCATCAGAGTGATACATTTTTACTGTTACCATTTGCCATAACCGTAAAAATAAACACTTGTCATCGTCAAACAAAGCGAGGCGGGTTCATATTTCTGGCGATCCCAAAATGTTTCCATGATATACAACGTTGTATCAGAAGACATAACCTTAGCAGCACGAGCAAGAATACTATAAATCTCTTCTTCTGAGAAACAGTCTAAAACTGATCTCATCAAATTGCGTCCCAACTACCTTGTGGCAATTCGTTGTGCATATCTAGAATATTTGTAGGAAAGCCACTAATACGGTCAGCTCCATCTTTACCTACTATATTCTCTTTCATCATGCCTATTTGCCCAGGTAAATCAACTATCGTTACGTTGACATCATTATTGTATCCCACACAGCGCAAAGCAAAACGCCCAGTATTTCCACCAACGTCCATTAACTGTTTTAGGACATTTAGAAAACACGATCTCTAAAGCTTTATCAAAAGAATGATCACTATAGAAATGGTCAAAGCCAAACCAACTATTCTGTACTTGTTTATCCAATTTTTGACAAACCCTCATAGATAGTTGGCCAATCTGCCAAGTGTCTTTAATCCAGCTGGCTTTCCGTCTTTCAAAGCCTCATCAAGATAAAACATGCCACGATAGTTAACATCATGATTAAAATCAATGTTAACACGCGTAGCAGGATCGTTAAGTAAAAACCAACCTGTTTTTTGAAATTGTATAGCGGTCAGTTTCTTTATTAATTAATACAGTGCCAGCACTCAACGATGCTTCAAGCAAAATCTTCATGGCATACTTTGAGAGTTGGCACTGTTTAACTAACTCTTCAAAGTCATTCCTTCTAAGCTATCGCGTAGTGCTTCAAGTACACCCCACTTCACCATCGGTCGAGAAACCTGAAAGATAATAGGTCCCCAAGCAATATACTCAGCAAGGCGCTGTGCTTCACGAGCAGATAGTTGCTCTTGTGTATATCTATCGCTCTCTGATTGAAATAGATTCATTCTTATCTGTTTCTCTTGTTATATTCTTTATAACTAAATGTACAAAAGATTTATTTTTCACTTCGCTTTTTGATCAGCTTTACAACTTGTTCAGCTAACTCACGATAAGTTTCTACGACGCTTCTCATTACCATAGCCTGCACCAGGAACACCATCAACATCAATAACAGCAAAAGGCTGTTTTACGTTTTTCATAAATGTTCATAAGAGCATTGAGGTGTGCATCACCAGCACCAAAGCCTATCATTACAGAAGCTCCTGTACTACCATAACGGAAATCTTTAACTTCAACAACTATAGTATAGTCAGCTTCACTCTTATTGTTTGTGATTGTAACACTCTTTGTTTTGTCATTAAAACGCTCCATAAAGTTCACTTCAGCATGCTCAAGTTCCTTTTTGTAGTCGCGTTTCCCAATCAGGACCTTTTTCTTTCAAGAAAGTTTTTCACATCTCTACCTTCTAAGGTTGCGTGGCTGTAATCCCAAACAACATAAACTTTTTCTTTTGAGGGTTTTCAGTTTTGCAAGTGAGGCCACTCTTTAAAGTTACGTCTGCCTTGGCAAAAACTCAGCTACACAACACATTACAAACGATAGTAGTAATAAGACTCTTTTCATAATATATAAAAATTAAACTTGTAATTAATAGTTTTATATTAAATATCTACAGCTACTGATATTTCTAATCCACTAAATTCAGTGGTTAAACTTCCCAATCCTTCAGTTGGAATATTAGCTCTGATACGTATAACCCACAGCTGCACTTACACCCACTTTACTATGTCCAAAGTAAAAATGACAACCTACTTGTGGAGTAACATAGGGACCTTGAGCATACCCAAAGCTATATCCTACTTTATTTGCGACATATGGTGAAAAGTTTTTGCGCAACAAATGATGAAATTCTGCTCTTGCGTCTACAAATAATGGGACACTTACATCCTTACCATTCCACCAATAATTAGCTGCGACACCAGCACCAACAAAGAAAACGGAATTAATTTGAAAGCCATGAGATGTATAGATAAAGCTGCTATAATCATTATGGTCGGATATACGAAATCATAATCCTTCACCAAAAGCTCTATAACGAGAAGCTTTCCCAACCATAAAGTTCAGAATTTTTGAGCTGATACAACAGTACTGCATAAAAAGTGCAATTGCTAATACTGCAAATGATTTTCACATAATTTTTCATCATTTAAATATTAAAGTTTCTATTAAGCCTTACATTTCAATTACTAATGCAGAGTTAGTTCCACCAAAACCAAACGAATTGCTTAGCACAGGTATTTACTTCTATCTCTACAGTAGCTGTAGCAAGATTCATTTTTCTGAATGATCATCGGCATTTTCAAAAGTTAATATTAGGTGCCACAAAGTTAGTTTTTGCATCATTAATATGCTATAAACCGCCTCTGAAGCACCTGCCATCCAGCATTCGTGTCCAGTCATACTCTGTTTGATGATGATATAAGAGCATGCTTACCTTGGAACATACGATTAAGAGCCATAGCCTCATACATATCACCTTGATGTGTACTTGTGGCATGGGCATTAATATAGTCAATGTCATCTTCTTTTTCATGCCAGCAGCTTCAAGTGCACGAGTCATGGCAACAACACTACCTACATCTGAAGGCTGGCTAATACCGCCACCATTGCTTGACAAAAGCCATAACCCCTAACCTCTGCAATCAATATTTGCTCCACGCGCTTTTGCGTGTTCATAGTCTTCTAACACCAATGAGGCTGCACCGCCACTTGGTATAAGTCCGTCACGATCTCTGTCAAAAGGACGGCGCTGGCTTTCGTAGGCTCGTCCATACGAATAGAGAAAGCACCAAGCGCATCAAATAAACCATTGAATAATAGTTTGTTTCTTGAGCACCTCCACAGAGTACCATATCTGCAAAGCCTTGCTTAATCATCATATAAGCCAGGCCTATAGAGTGGCTTCCGCTGGCACAAGCCGAACTAACTCGTGAAAATTAACGCCACGCAAATGAAAAATAGTGCTAAGATTCATATTCACTGTTGAGTTCATCGACTGAAAAGATCAGGCCATATCCCAGCATAGCCGAGGTCGTGCTTCTCGTCCATAATTTTAGCAGCCTCAATAACGGGTTGAGCTGACGAATCGTTACCAAAGATACAGCCTACCTCATTATTAAGAAGATACTCATCAGAAATTCCAGCTTGTTCAAAAAGCCTGCAAGCTTGACATATAAGCATATCGAGGCTTCTTCAGGCATTCCGGCACGTGTATGGCGATCAAGCATTTTTCTTTGTAATAACTGGTTTCCAGCAACTATACCTGTTAAGGCTGAACGATAACCATAAGTAAGACGTTCAGGCTGAATGCCTATGCCCGACTTACCTCCGTATAACGATTGTTTCACCGTATCGAGGTCCGTACCAGAACATGACCAAATTCCCATTTCCAGTTACAACTACTTTTTCTTTCCATCTTTATATTTTTCGCTATAGCTTTCTAATTGAATAATAATAAAAATCTTTTTCCGAGCTACATTATGTGTACAGCCCACCATTGACACTGATTACCTCGCCCGTGACGTATGCTGCTGCATCGGGAAGCCAAAAATGCCACAACAGCAGCAACTTCCTCTGAAGCACCAAAACGGCCCTACAGGAATAAGTTTTTCAATTCGTCTTCAGGGCAGTTCCTTTGTCATATCCGTCTGAATAAAGCCTGGGCAGCGCATTTACCGTAATTTTGCGGGCGCAACTTCAAGTGCTAACGCTTTTGTTGCACCAATCAAAGCCACTTTGCTGCACTGTAATTAACCTGTCCCTGCATACCTTTCAGTCCTGACAACGAAGTCATATTGATAATTCTACCACCGCGTTTGCGAGGCATCATGTGAGTTAACAGCCTACGTGTAATGTAGAAAAAGCCATTCATATTTGTATCTAGAACGTTATGCCAGTCATCATTCGACATCATAAACATAACATTATCTCTGCGAATACCTGCATTATTTACCAAAACTGAAATATACTCTTCAGCATGGGCTGCCTCCACTGATCAATAGCGTCTTCTATCGACTGTGGATTAGAAACATCAAAAAGGTAGCAATTCTGCATGACCACCTTTTAGCTTCTATTTCTTGTTTCACCTCTTCGGCTGCAGGCTGTCGTAGGTGATAATTAATAATTATAGAGTATTGTTCCGATAAAAGCAAAGCTACCGCACGACCAATTCCACGTGACGCTCCGGTTATTAAAGCATACTTCATTTATTATGGCTTTTTAATTATGTCATGTTTGTTCATAGAGTTCATTATCATATGAAACCCAAGCAAAGGTATAAAATAATTTTAGAAAACGAAATATATATAAGATAAACTTTTTCAGAAAAAGTGGGACTTATTGATATTAGGCTTTTTGAGTTTAAATTATCAGAAATATTAGTGTTATATCAAAATAGACGTCCATTATAATGAAAGTCTATGTCCCTTATTTATCACATATCAGAGAATGTACTCCATGTCCATTAAATATATTACCGTATCGAACAAAGTACATTAATTTCTTGAAAAAGTTAATGCACTTTGTTCGATACCGATAAAAAAGTAGTTATTTCTACCGAAATTTACTGATTCATTTTTTGTAAATAAAACCATCAAAGTAAGACTTACTCTAAAGGCTGCGCTATGAACGCTTCCACTCGCAGATAGTAACCCACAAAAACACGACTATCACTAACATGTAGATAGTATGCGTCATCGCTTTTATTAGGGCAAGCTGTCGATGACCAATAATAGCCTTTTAGGGAGGCGAAGAAGGTAAGCTTACCATCGTAGTACTTGCCTAACGCTGGTAGAAAGAAATACTTACTAAGCTCGCTGGCAGAGGGTTTACCGATACAGGACGTTTAGAGTAAGGCTTTCTTGTAGAGCGCATATCAAGACCCACGTGATATCTTTTAAATCACTGAGCTGCTTGCCTTGCTCTTGAGCAATGATACTAAGCTTCTTAATCCAAACACCACCTGTATGAATGCTACCAAATGCCTTCCATTTAGTTTCGTTATCCCAATGAGGGATCACCCTTTCATTACGTACCAAGCCATTTCGTTAGCGTTAGGAAGCTTCTTAAATAAAGCATTAGATGCTTCGAAAATACCATCATTTTCATTATACCAATGAGCACCATCAGCCCACTTAGACTTTGGAAAATTTGTATTTTGTGTTTCATTTTCTGTTGGCTGCCAAGGGTTATAGGCATTCCATTCATGTCCAGACCAATAATTTTCACGGGCATCCCACATATAATGATGATAATTATAGCTAATTACAGTACCAAGACTAACAGGAATATCATAAACCTTATTAGCTTCAAAATTAAGTGAGGTATATTTCTTTGTTACAGTAACAACTTTGTTAGATTGACTGTCAAAAATTATATACTTCACGCTAAGAGTATGTGTACCTGGAGCTATAACCATATAAAGCGAATTGTTGATACTTTTTATTTTCTGTATCTTGATCAGCTAACAGAAGACCATTAGCACCTACATTAAGCGTAATAGTCTTTGTTTCACCTGCACCGGAAAGACCTTCTTGGGATAGATTATAAGTACCAGCAATGTTATTGTTAGAGGTCACCCTCGATTTTTGAATCTTGAAGCTCGAACGTTCTGCGTTTTGAACTATAAAAGGAAGAAAGCAGAGTAAGATGCCTTATGCTCCAAGTCGAACTTGTAACCACTCAATTCCTGCATCTGTATTTCTTTCGTAGCTTTAGCTACACCACAATCTCCTACTGCACCAAAATGTTCGGTATTATTAAATGCCGTCTGAGTTCTGCGTAGCTGCAATAGATTACCTTTTTAGGGGATCAGGGACCAGAATTAGTACCATTATAATAAACATCATGTACGAAGCTTTAGCCCCATATATCACCACTGATTAAGAAATGTATGACGAGCAGTAGAACTTGTAATATTACTCTGACTACTTGAAAAGACGTATTGTTATCGTCCTGCACATAAATAACATCACCTGCCTCCCAATAGAAAGTTCTTACCACCGATAGTTTGCATGAACCATTGATGTACGGGTAAGGAAATCAGAAGCTGCTGTTGAAGCTTCAAGCTCCAAGCCGCACACGAGTCATTGGAACTTCAGTAACAATACCACTAGTAAAAGCAGTAAACTGGCTACTACTAGTAGTATTCTCCTCGTTAGAGCAGCTATATGAAAGTGCACACACAACCACGCAAAGCTACGAATGCAATTAATGATTTTATTTTTCACTTTTCAACTGTTATCAAAAATAATTTGTGTTCTTGGTCTAATTATTACTAATAAAAAGAAAAACTTATGGCGTTTCTTCCTCTTCTTCATCTCTTCTAAAAGATTCGCCTGAGTAGCATCCTTATGTCCACCACTCAACGGACTTATCGCACAAAGCGAAAAAGTTCTACCGTAAAACAAACAATCCTAGGACATACATAAGCTGCCTTTATAGATGCAGTATCCGATTCCATTCTATTCATAAAAACTATTAACAGAAACTTAATTACCTATTTTATTTTTATTATATATGATTATAAAGGCAAGAAAAATAAATGCCTTACACAAACAAATACATCGCAACGCTGGCCATTAAAGCATAATGCCAGAAAAGAGTATAGAGAAGATATACCTATTAATATAAGATAGGAATAAATAATTTATATTTTTAAAAACAGAAAAATTATCCTTTATAGATTGCATATTTTACTCCCAAGATTATTTGGTACAATGCAGTAAAATTACTATATATAAAAGTTAATATCAATCTCTTTATGTCCAATTTGCTGCACAAAGGTAGTGTATCTTTTTACAAACTTGCAAATACTATAGCTTTAATTTGATTATCAATTCATACTCTCTCTGTTGATTTAAACATAAAATCAAACAAATACACACAACTATAAAGGCTGCTATTTTGTACATAATAAAGTATATGTTATATCCAATTGTTGAGCCCCACTAATAGTTGCGCAAACATACACTGTTAATAAATCACAATATAATCTTGAAATATCCATTTAGACATATCTTAAGAATAGAAATACAAGAGTAAAATAAGTACATTTGCATTTGTACAGTTTTTATATAATAATGTATAGTAATTACAGTTCATGTACCTAAATCCAAATCTTTTGTTAATATTATAGTTCTTTCAAACAATAGCAATAATATGAAAACAAAGAAACACATCTCCCAAGAAGAATTTAAAGAGAAATTGATGAGAGCATTAACTATATCTTTTTATCATCTATTTGTTTTTCTTGCACTTATCAAAAAGCGAATGATAGCATGAAAGAGTATAATCGCTTAGCCAGATACCATTCAAGAAAGAAAGAGAGTTTTGAATATTTTATAAAGGAATTTCACAAAGACAGAACCTTTTATGTTATCAAGAATAAAAGATAGCATTAAAGGATTAAATACAGATGATCATATTATAGATGATACATTAGAAACAGAGTATATTTGGAAAAAAAGCAAGATATTATTATATATATGGAAGATGTCAATAAAGCATATTATTCCTCTGAATATAAGAAAGAATATAGAATACTAGAAAATAAAGACATTGAGGAATACATATATATACCAAATAGTAGTTGTTTTTATAAATGCATATATAGATTTACCGAGAAATGGTATATGGTGGAATTCATTGTAAATACATTATAGATATCATGTCTAATATTTATAATACAATTTATTGAAAGAAATATTAAATAACAAAAAGTATGGATAAGCTGTTTTTCAACTGTCCTTACGTTCTACCTGTACATCACTAAATTAAAGTGAATAACTACAAATGTAGTCATTAACTCTGACACATTATTTTTATTATTGATAAAACTATTTTATGGATTGCATTTAACTTTGTAGTTATCCTCTTTTATTTCTACTCTACTTTATAAATTTGTTCCTCGAGTTTAATTTTTTAGTGATTCTTCTTTTTTATATTTATTGTATTACTCTAATAAACAACTTAGCTGTTGTTTTTATCTATCATTATAACATATTTTACCTAAATGCTAAAAGATATGACGGCCGTCATACACATTATACGACGACCGTAGTACACATCGTATGATAGCCGTCATACTATTTGTATGGTGGCTGTCGTCATATAACGAAACAACTTTAAAGAGAGCAACAAACAAGCGTTATAAACTACAGAAACACATAATAAGAAAATGAGGAAATTTAAAAAGTAAATAATGATGTAAGGTGTTATGTACTTTTTATTTGACAACATATCTTATTTATATAATTTATAAACATAAAGTTGTTACAAATACGCGATAATACATTTTTAGCTAACTTTGTCCATCAAAAATTAGTAATGCTCAGTAAGAATAATAATTTACAGGCATATTAATTAATTGTTTCACTTAGTAACAATCAGACAATTATGAACAAAGCATGGAGAGGATTTACTGGTACAAAATGGACAGATGAAGTCAATATACGTCAGTTTATCCAAGACAATTACAATAGTTATGATGGTGATGCATCATTTCTTGAAGAGCCAACCGAAGCAACAAACAAACTTTGGGGCATGCTCAAAGAGCTGCAAAAAGCAAGAGCGTGCTAAAGGTGGTGTATTAACATGGAAACCGAAGTTGTGTCTAGCATGACTGCTTATGGCCCTGGCTATATTAGTGAAGAGGCTAAAAGAGCTTGAGAAAATTGTAGGTTTACAGACTGACAAGCCTTTAAAACGTGCCTTCATGCCTTATGGTGGTATAAAATGGCAGAGCAGGCATGTACAACCTATGGATATGAGCCATCTGAAAAACTTCATGAAATTTTTCACGAAGTACTGTAAGACACATAACGAAGGTGTATTTGATGCTTATACCGACGAGATGAAACTCGTCAGACATAACCACATTCTCACAGGTCTTCCTGATACCTATGGTCGTGGCCGTATCGTTGGCGACTATCGTCGAGTAGCACTCTATGGTGTAGATTTTCTTATCAACGAGAAAGCTAAAGATTTAAGCTATTGTGGTAATGGTACAATGACAGAAGAGATTATTCGCTTACGTGAGGAAATCTCAATGCAAAATCAAGGCCTTGAAGGAGATGAAAGATGGCAGCCATCTATGGTTATGACATTTCAAAGCCTGCAAATAATGCACGCGAAGCTGTACAGTGGCTTTACTTTGGTTATTTGGCAGCGATCAAGACCCAGAACGGTGCAGCAATGTCAGTAGGCCGTATCTCAACCTTCCTTGATATCTATATTCAACGCGACTTCAATGAAGGTACGCTTACAGAAAAGGAAGCACAGGAGCTTATTGACCACTTGGTAATGAAGTTCCGTATGGTTAAATTGCACGAATTCCTTCTTACAACCAACTCTTCTCTGGCGACCCTGTATGGGCTACGCTTGAAGTTGCAGGATTAGGTATTGATGGCCGCTCAATGGTAACCAAGAAACGACTTCCGTTTCCTCCATACACTTGAGAATATGGGTCCTTCGCCAGAGCCTAACCTCACCGTATTATATAGTTCACGTTTGCCAAAACATTTCAAGGATTATGCAGCAAAGATTTCTATCTCTACAAGCTCTATCCAGTACGAGAATGATGATGTAATGCGACCTATATGGGGCGACGACTATTCAATATGCTGCTGTGTATCTGCAACACAGACAGGAAAAAGAAATGCAATTCTTTGGTGCCCGTGCAAACCTTGCAAAGTGTCTTACCTACGCAATTAGCGGAGGCGTTGATAGTAAAACACGTGAACAGTGTGGCCCAGCCTATCGTCCGATAGAAGGTGATGTGGTAACCTATGATGAGTTTATGCCTCGTTTCATGGATATGATGGAATGGTTAGCAGGTGTTTACGTGAACACATTGAACCTTATCCATTACATGCACGATAAAGTACTTCTATGAGGCCGCTGAACTTGCACTTGATGATACGGACGTACGTCGTACTTTTGCAACAGGTATTGCAGGCTTTAGCCATGTAGTTGATTCTATCTCAGCTATCAAATATGCTAAAGGTAAACATTATCCGAGATGAGACAGGATTCCCAATAGAATTCAAAACAGAAGGCGACTTCCCTCGTTATGGTAATGACGATGATCGTGCCGATGATATAGCAGTATGGTTGTTAAAAACCTTTATGAATATGATTCGTAAACACCATACTTATCGTAATTCAGAGCCAACAACAAGTATTCTTACCATTACTTCAAACGTTGTATATGGTAAGTTTACAGGTAATATGCCTGACGGCCGTCCTGCAGGCGCACCACTTGCTCCGGGCGCAAAACCCATCTTATGGAGCAGAACAGAATGGTTTGCTGGCATCGCTAAATTCAACTGCCAAGCTTCCCTACGAGTATGCACTTGATGGTATTTCAAACACACAGACAATTAGTCCAGACGCACTCGGACACAATGACGAAGAGCGTATTAGCACTCTTGTTGGTGTGATGGACGGCTCACTTGATCGTGGCGCACACCATTTGAATGTGAATGTCTTTGGTGTAGATAAACTGATTGACTGTATGGAACATCCAGAGAAGGAAGAATATGCAAACTTTACTATTCGTATGGCGAGTTATGCTGTGAAGTTTATCGACCTCACACGCGAACAGCAGATGGATGTTAGTGCACGTCGCTCACGTGGTTCAATGTAACGTGAATATTAATCAAACGGATTTTTCCAAATTACAAACACCTGATAACATGTTGCAGGTCCATTCCATTGAATCTTTCGGTTCAGTGGATGGACCTGGAATTCCTTTGTCATCTTCCTTAAAGGATGCACAATGCGATGTCAGTATTGTCATAATCCAGATACGTGGAGCAGAACAGGAGGGACACTCCGCTCTGTTGATGATATCTTAGCCCAAGCACAAAGGTATCAAAGCTATTGGGAGAGAAAGGCGGCATCACTGTGAGGTGGTGGTGAAGCTTTTGTTACAAATCCATTCACTCACCGAACTATTTCGCAAAGCAAAAAGCTTTTAGGTATCAACACTTGTCTTGATACATCTGCCCAACCTTTCAGTAGAGAGTCAAAGTAACTTCTCTGCTTTTGAGGAGCTAATGAGTATACCGACTTGATACTGTTGGATATAAAACATATTGACGAGTGAAGCCCATAAGCAACTAACAGGCTGGAGAAACGAGAATATTCTTGATTGTGCACGCTATCTCTCTGATATTGAAAAACCAGTATGGATAAGACATGTACTAATTCCTGGTATTAATGATGATGACAAATTGTTATACAGGCTTCGTGCTTTTATTGACACTTTAAGCAACGTTGAACGAGTTGAAGTGCTACCCTATCATGCGTTAGGTGTTTATAAATGGGAACAATTAGGTATCCCCTACCCACTCAAAGATATCAAATCGCCAACTAATGAAAGCCTTCTTCATACACAAAAAGATATTAATAGAGTGATAAAAACACTTTATTAATAACTATACTTTATCAAATTAAATTATTACTTCTCTCCTACTGAACCATAAAAAAATATTACGCCCGTTTCTTACAAAGCTAATGAAATAAAAATAACAGCATTATGTGATATACTATAATTCTTTAATAAAACTATTAAATGAAAAAGTTATATTCCTAAATTTTGGCTTATTAACTATTTTTGTATATGCTTGGTTCTCGTATAATCATAGAAATACTATTGTTAAATTATGAGAAAGCGATAACTAATTACTCAGTGCTGGAAGTAAATTGTAGTAGTGGTTATCAGGGTGGATCAAACCTACTCATAGAGTTCAACTCAAAAAGCAATATTATGTAGGAATTACAGCGAGTCAATGTAAATATTTTAACCCCAAAAAGATAAAACTTTTTTTACGACAAAAGAAAAACGATAAAATTTTTGAACAACATGATGTAACAATAAGATATATAGTATGGTACTTTATTCTTTATTTATGTTCATGTGTTTGGTTATTTGTAATAGTAAAAAAATCAGAAATCTTCAAATCGATAATTGTAAAAATTAGTTTGGATAAATGTAACAACAGCTTGCAGAACGGGAGTAAAAGCTTCTTTGGGAAAAAAGTATTGTCGACCAATTATTAATGAAATATGAGTGAAAACAAATAATGAAGTATGGCAAGAAATAGAACAAAAATATTGTGCTTTATCTTTGGAGGAATGTTGTTGCTATCACTCTTCATGATGAGTCCGTTTTATATTGATATGTCGTGGAAAAAAGTCAATATAAATCAAGACCACTTCAACAAAAAGTATGTAACACTTGCAAACTTCCTTAATTTGAATCAGGGTTCACAACTTTTCTGTATTCATCATTTTTTACAGATGATGATTTAAAGCAACTACCGCATGATATACCCACATCATAAAAATTCTCTATAGCAATAACGATAATCTTATCAAACAGCTTCTAAATGCTTCTTTTTTTAATACTGGTGGAGATTTGACAACAGTTAGTAGCAAGATCGTTATATGTCAAGGTAGAGAAAAAATATTTGAAGCTCAAATTTTGCTGAGTAATGAAAATATCGGATTACAAAGTAGTGAAATAGGTTGGATTGAGGCTGTAAACACAAAAACTCTCATAAAAATAATATCAAGATTTGACATATATAAATACCCTATATTAATAATATAAAGGAATACGATAAAAATAAAGCAAAATTCAATCAACAAAAAGAATTTTTGATAATAAAAGTATGAAATAACAGAGTAAATAACTATATTTGCTGTTGTTTACCTTTTGTTTGACAACGTACAGCAAAATAAAGGTCAAACTATTAAATGGTAGTATATTTGAACCAGAAGGCATCAATGTTATGCTGCTTGCTGATTTTTATACTTGAGGTTATTCTATTTATGTACAATAAGCAGTTATGACAGTGTTATTCAATTGGTATACAATGAGGAGGATCGACTATTTTGATAATATTAATTATAAATGCTTTGTCATCATGTAATTGTTTTTATAAACGAAAAACTTTAAAGAATTGCAAATAGTATATCTGCTACGGAATCTCAAGGGCGCGTGCGCTTGTGTCTGTATACAAAACGGACAAAATGGCAATAGGATTTGATAGTATATGCATTCACATAAAAAGGAGCATTTGTAGAGCATCCGTATAATTACAGAGATTACAATAGTAAAACATTAATAGTTGACAGAGATAGCTATCAATTTATAATTATCTTATCAGGTAGTGATAGCTTGCAAAAACAAAGGTTATGGAGAAACTTGGGAAATAGATAATATTCCTGCGTTTGAAGCACCCGTACACGCTTAATTATTATTTTTGAAAGGCAAGTCCCACCCGATACCATTGTGGTTACAATCTATGACATTCGTGAATTACCTAAGAAAAAGTTATAAAGGAAATATCTTTTTACAAGGCACATGAGAAATAGTTGCAAAAGAGAAATGTGGCGGAGCAATTATTACTGACAACGTACAAAAGGCATACACATATCATAATATTTCTTAAACCTATATTCAATCAGTATCAGCTATTTGTTGATCACCAATGGATATATCCCAAATTACTTTTAGAAAAGGGCGTCGAAGAATCTGGTCTTTACAGAGTGTAGAACAATAAGATTGCTTTGAATGTCCATTGGTACCTGGAGGTATATCGAAAGGAATTTGTTCTATTGCTATCAATTTGCCCCTTTATAACACTATATGAGTATTGATAATATAGATATGTAGGAAGAATAGCTCCTTTGCGGTCAAGTAATTTTAACGAATTAATTCTAATGAGAGGAATCGATTTCCAGTTAATAGAAAATGATATTCAAAATTATTATACATAAAAAGAATCTACATCCGACAGGGTTTTGATGCGCAAAATAAACTTTCATAGAGTCAGATAATTTTAATATCTGACTCTATGTTGCTCAATGACATAAAAACTATTAGGAGAACATTTGATTACTTGGTAATCATTTGTTTTCCCTTTTACAAAATAATCCCCAACCTGTTTGTACTCATACATGATGTCATAAAGAAACTGGCAAACATGCAAACAACAACTAAATATTTCATTCTTCTTGTTTTGATTCTTTCGATTTTTCTATCGCATTTGTAATATCCTTTAGTGCTACAGAGTAAGCTGCATCAAAATTACTAGTGCTTATCATTAAAAAGATTGCTTTCCATTTTCACTTGTTAGACTATCTAAGTTCATCATATTATGAGACTTAGGTGTACGTTGTCAAAACAAAAAGTGCACAACTGCAAATATAGTTATTTACTCTGATACTTCATTCTTTTATTATCAAAAATTTATGTTGTCATTGTGCAAATATACCTTGGTTTATTTATAATTCATACTACATAAAGACTTAATTGGAGTATAAGTTTTTGAACTTTTGTTTGACGACGTACATTTCCTAATTAGTTATTAAAAAGGGTTTGGCCCAAAAGGCTGTATCACTTTCATAACTATGATACAATTATTCATTAAACTATTATTTCTTTGATCTTGGGCTTACATTGAACTTCCATACTATAGAGCACATCAAGTAACTTGGCAAACTAATATACCGGATTTCTATTCTTCCCTGCTTGTTCATCTCATATTTGGTTGTTGATCTCTGATGAAGCAAATCAAAACCAGTAATCTTAGCCAACAAAGAGCCATTTATGAAACTACAGGCAAATGCGCATTCCAAATCCATTCAGTTGTATTCATCATAGCGCTATAATATCCTCGACGTCCATACATTTCAAAAGTTTGAACCGAACGAAAGTTTCCATGGGAGTTACAATTCTGTCTCAAAGCCCAGTCTGTAGTTACCTGCATGAATATTTTCAAACCCACTTCTACTACTGTTAATGTAATAGTAAGTGCTATTGGCATAAAGTGTAAACTCATATTTCTCATTAGGTCTGAAATTCAACTTTACATTAGCACCATACTGCCAGTTGTTTACGATGCTTCTTATAATTCCTGCGCTTATATCAGTTGTTGTCATGTCAACGTTATGGTCATAATCAATTGTAAGATGGTTGTCAAGTGTCCATTTTCGAGCACTGTCAAGGGGTAGCTATAGTCAATCTGTACGTTTGTACGCCAATTTCCATTAACACTTACAGGTTGCATAGTAGCAATACCAGTTACTGTGTTATACAAAGTAGCAAACGCTATATCATTGTCTGTTTTATCGTAATTTATCGAAGCATGCCACATTCGTTGTCCCTTTCCTTCATGCTTTAAGGATAGTGACGCATTATATCTGTGAATATTCCTCAAATTTGGATTACCTGATATTAAGAACAATGGATCTGAGTCATCACGATAGTCTATCATATTTACAAGATTAGGAATCTCTGATTTTATGCTTGCATTTAGTTCCCCAGTTGTATGTTTGTCCCCAACGAAAATATGCTTCAGGTTCAAAAGAATATTGTGTTCTTTTTTACATCTTTTCTGCCAGCTCTTACATAGAACATATTTTTATTCACCACTCGTAAAGGCATTCTGATGTAACCGTATTCAATATTAAGTTTATTAGCTCCAGATGCTGCATTGAAACCATTCCAAAAATATTCTATGGTGATTCTGATATTCTGTGTACCAATAGCTATTATCTGTTATTCTCACTGCCAAGAGTGCATTCTTTGCTGATGGAAGTATATCATAGTGCAAACTATCGAATCCTACTAGTTTGTCAAGTCTGTATAGCTCATGGTTTGTTTTGTTATATTTAAAATTATAATCATATCCTGGTTGTAAACTCCATCCTGGCCAATTCAATAATAACTGATGTTTCCTTTTACATCAAATTATTGTTGTAAAGCTTCAGATAATTATTTCTAAAGTCGCGTGCATTGACCGTATTCATATATCGAAGATCATAAGTGAAAAGCGGTCTGCATCTTGCTTGTTATACTGCACGCTAAATCCTGTATACAATAAATCTACAACGCTTATATTGAAAATTGTTTTCATTTGCAAATTTTTATATTAAACTGCTCGTTGGTATGGGTTTGTTTTCTCATTCAATTCATTCAACAAAGAGTTTCCTTCAGAATTTGAGGTGAAAAGCTGATTTATATTTATCGTTATGCTTATATAAAATATCAAGTGTAGAATGTACTATATTTACCATTTTCTTCATAATTAAATGCATTTTTACTATCAAATATAGTAGACTTATTAATAGTTCCATCTTGTGCATGTTGATAAATATTTCTACTTGGTAAATATACCTCTGCATTTTTCAACATTTGAATATCTTCGCCGTTGTGCGAAATAGTATTGCTTGTGCTAATCCATTTGAACATGTCACCACCAAAGAATTTTTGCATAGCTTACATTTGCGGTTCTATTAGTTTGTAATCCATTAGTATCTTTCTTGTGGGGTCCATTGACCTTGTATGTTAGTAATTTGATTGTCATTAAGGTTGTTGACGTTTGCAAAAAGCTAATAACATCTCTTTCTGTGAATTTTTCATTCCAAAGCCTTTTAGCGCAAATCTACCATTGGTACCAGCACCGGATTCAGCATTACCGAATATAGTTGCATCGTATTCCTTTTTCAACTTTACATCCATAACTAGCTCTGATCTCCCATATTACTCTGCATAAGGCGCGACATGAGTTCCTAATCGCTTGTATACCTTAATCTTGTTAACTGTGTAATATGGAAGATTTTCTAAAGAGCATTTTTGGGATTTCCTGTAAAGAAATCACGTCCATTAATCAACAAACTCTCAATTAATTTTCCATTAACATATATCTGTCCGTCTTTTAGTTAATTGTGCTCCTGGCAAACGTGAGCACCAACGCATCAAGCATACTTCCTTCTGCAAGATTAAATGCATCAGCATTGTAAACAATAGTGTCTCCACTCATCATCATCTTGATTTTTGTTGCTTTCACTACAACATCAGACAATTCTATGTAGTCGTGTTCCATCAAGATTGGCTTTGCAGATATATAAGACTGACGTGAGCTTTTTAATTCAACGTCAATGTAGGCGTCCTTATAGCCGGGCATCACTGCCTTAATGATATAACGGCCTATTTCCTTAATTTTATCATTGAATACATACCAAGCCCGTTTGTCTTGGAATGGAATTGTGCTTCTTCAACAGTAGCAGTTGTCGTGTCAATCACAGTGCTATCAGTATTCATCAGATAAATCTTCGCAGGTATAGCAACTCCATTCATTTTATCAGCAACACGCCCCTGAATGTTGTGACCAAAGTTTGCACCACACACATTAAGAAAACAAAAGACTGAAAATACAACAATCAATGTTAATTTATTCATAGTAAAAAATGATAATGAGGGCGCCTTAAGTTATTATTTACAAGATACACCATTAATTAATATTTAAGATGACTTTTATAGTTGAGGCCAGCAGATAACCCCAACATACAGAGAAAACATATTCTTCCTGTCATTCTATGTATTCAAGGATATCCGTTTCTGTTACTATGGAAAATAGTTTTTACCAATATTATTCTCTGGATAAGTTTTCAATGTATATATAGCTAAAAGACAACTTCTTTTCACAAAAGTTTTTGCTGAGTTTCTCCGGCCTCAAAGTTGCAATACCAGCTATCACAACTATCAATTATAGAGCTATTTTTCATAGCAGTACACATCTCCTCCTAAAATGGGTACATCTTTCAACTAGAAATAATAATAAGTGCCTGTTGTTTGGGAAATGCATAAGCGTTTATCCCCAAATGCATTAAGGAATAGTATTTCTTCATATTAGTTTGCTTTGATAGTCTGTGGTTTATAGGTTTTTGATGTATTCAACTGTTTGTTGTCAAACAAAAGTGCACAACTGCCAATATAATTGCATTATTTGATATTTCATTTTGTATGTTATTAAATAAAAGTTTACAATTACAAATATAGTTATTTTTGTTTTATATTTGCCTGAATTTTTATTATTTTTAATCCTTTTCGTAATTAGTTTACAGTTGTATGGTAATATGATGACGGCCGTGGTACATATATTATGACGATTGTGATACTATGCGTACGACGATAGCCACGACATGTTTGACGGCCGGTGTATCTTTTTACTTTAATGACATTTTTATACTATGATTACAAGCAAAAAGTAGTAGATATATTTCATGTTAGAAATTATGTTTATGAAGATTTTTAAAAATATTCTCTATTCAATGTGTTGGATTGTTGAATATATTGGTCTCACTGTCTTGAATTTAAAATATTGTTTATCAAATTGTAAAATTAGGCTATAATATCTATTTACTTATATATTACTTTTTTAAGGCGTATAATATAACATATGTGTATAACATCACTTTTTAGTTGTAGACGTAATAAAAAGGTAGAAGGAAATTATAGATATACAATAAATATTATAGATTTAAATCGATACTTCTGTATGCCTGGATTGACAAAAAGTCATAAAAATAGGTAGATTATTATGATGGTATTAAATTTCATAAGTTGCTCAGTTATACCTTGTACAGAAGTATACTTAGCATTATTTACCCTAACCAATAATTTTAGAGAGATAACGAAGCAAGAATCAATAAAAATATAATTTATAAAAACATAGTAATAAATTACAATCTTAAGTAACTCTATTTGTAACTGTGCACTTTTGTTTGACAACGTACAATGAAAGACCAGCTATCACGTGCCATCGACCTGTACAACAAATCGGGCGCTGTAAACAAGTCTGATTTTGTGCGTGCCCGTATTCTTGGGGAAAGTTTCAGAGGTACTATGGTGGACAAGTCCGCCGTGTAATATTACCGCAAGCTGTCCGAGGTTACTGCGGAAATTCACCAAATAAAGGGTAAAGCTACAATCAGCGAGTGAGACTTCTGCATTTTACCTCTGACAAGAACGTAGCAAAACCTCCTCCGTGGACCTTATAAGTTCACGGAGGAGGTTCAACTATCAACAACAAGCTGTAGAGTCGACAGAATTAATGAATATTTCTCAACAATAAGACTTACTTTTACCTTGCTTATTAACTAAAAGCGAGAGGAACCAAAGGTGTGTCGCAAATCATTTGGTTCAAAATAGAGATATTTACTATTTGTTTCAAATTCTTCTACCACTCTCTGTTTCCTTTGATAAATATTAGGCGACATCTACTGTCAAAACATATTTCGTATTTTTATATGGTAAATTAATAATTTTAGATATTGTCTCTCCTATTATTTACCTCTCCAATAATATAAAACTTATCAAAATCCACATCATATATGTCTTTTAAAGTTTATGACACTAGTATCACCAGCAATGCAATAGTTGCTGTATAAACTTATATAGTTCTTTATCTTGTGAAGAACAGGAAGACAATATGATTATGAATGAAAATGAGATATCTATTTATTTTTACCATAGTTATTCTTTTTATTTTATTTCTTGCTACACCTAATTCATATTGTTTCTTGTACGTTGTCAAACAAAAGTGCACAACTGCAAAATGTAGTTATTTACCTGATATTTCATTGTTTTATTATTAAAAATTCTTTTGTTAATTGAATTTTGCTTTATGATTTTCTCTTATCTTTTGATTTTCTCCTTGCCCTAAATATACGTCTTTGGGTAAGATAATCCAACGATTCACGAAATCTTTCTTTTTATAGAATTTCACCCCAAAGCGTATGTTTTATAATTAGTATAGTGAAAACGCTATGGGAGGATTGAATGCTCTCAGAGAAACATATTGTAGAGTACCGACAACGTGGAACCGTATACCCGATAATATTCAATAAAGTAGTGGTTAAACTTTCTTTAGAGCATCCAGAGCTCGCCCTCAGTAAATTATCATTTTTATTGGAAGAGAGTCAGATATTTGTTTCGAATCAGCTTTTTATCGTATTTTGCACGAAAAGAGGTCTATTGGAAACGTATGGGGCATGATTTTTATATTTACAGCGATGAATTCCATCATAAGACTAAAATTCGCTAATGAGATGTGGCGGACCGATTTTACCTATTTCAAAGTCAAGGGTTGGGGCTGGTATTATCTCTACGATAATTGATGACTACAGCAGGTATATTATCCATTGGGAGTTATGTTCGAGTATGACTTGATGATGTATCCAGAACAATAGATAAAAGCCATTGAAAAGGCTGGGTTACATTCCAGAACCCTCCTTGTCTTTATCAGATAATGGACCATGTTATATTGCTTCCTCTCAAACAGTATCTCTGTAAGGAATATAATATCAAGCATATCCATGGCAAACCCTTACATCCGCAGACGCAAGGGAAAGATAGAAAAGATATCACAGATCGATGAAAAATGTAATTAAGCTAAATCATTATTTTTGTCCCTCTGAATTGGAAAAAGCTATTGATAGGTGGGTGAAATATTATAATGTGAGAAGCTTCGTGAATCGTTGAGATAATCTGCACACCCAAAGACGGTATATCTCAGGGCAAGGAGAAAACCAAAAAGATAAGAAGAAATAATAAAGCAAAATTCAATCAACAGAATTTTTAATAATAAAACAATGAAATATCAGAGTAACAACTATATTTGCAGTTGTGCTGCTTTTGTTTGACAACAGTCTAACTGCAGATTTCAGTAATAATTAAACGTGGCGACAACACTGTTAAATACGGTAAGAGAATCTTATGAAAAACAAAAGTAATTTACCTTGACCCGTAAAAGGGTGTGTAGAAACACCGAAAGGTGAAAAGTTCATTCTTGGTTTCCTGCTCATCCAATGAACCATATTCGTGGAAACAGAGTACAATGTTTCTTTTACTGATTTTCTCTCGTCTCTCTTTGATAAGTTCTACAAAGGGAATGACAGTGTTATAATGGGAGAAATTACTCTACAACTCCTGATGCATCGTTTTGAGCCAGTCTTTTTCTTATGGGCGTGATCCTATACAGAATCGTGTAATTATGGGTGATAGAATACGTGAATTGCGTGAGGATAAGAGCTATGGAAGTATTTCACTCTGCGAGAGCGAGGCTGGTATACAGTTCGACACACTTAAAGAATAGAGGCTGGAAAATTCCTCAGCAGACCTTGATATCTTGTCTAAAATTGCACCGAGGACTAGGTATGAAAATCGATTTTATGAAGAACTCATACGGTGATAATGGTGAGCCTAGACGATTATAAGGATGTAAGGTCCTGTCTCTATATAAGGAGAGAATACTTAGTGCGTGATAATGGTTGTGTGTTTCTGCAAATCAAACATAGGAGTTCTTGATGATAAGTGGACATTCGGAAGGAAAGATTTCGAGTAGTGTTATATGATAATAGGTTCCAGAACGTGTTCATATAGAATTGCTTAGCAACCGCTTTTCATGGAGAACCATCCGATACTAGAATTAGTTGTCGACTTCGTATTGATACAAATAGAGCTAATAATCGACCAGAAAATCTCAGATGGGTTACATAAAATTGGAAAAATGCACTTGGTAAATCCTATTACTCGAGCAAAGATAATATTCTTATGTGGTAGTATAGGAAAATTTTTGGAAGACCCATCTATACTTTATATCGTACTCTAATTCTAGATAAGAATATTTCATGGATTGAGGACAATGTAACGAAGGAGGAAGCCTGTATATCACGTGAACGTTTGGAGGAATGGGCAAAAGAAGTTCTCAAAAGCAACGAAAATATAGCCGCACTCGTTGGTAAACCATTAAATGATTGGATTTTCAAAAAGTCAAAAGATAAGAGAGCGGAGCTTTAAACAGCCATATGATGATATGATAGTATCAAAAGGATACAACTCTCATAAGTGAAAGGTGTTAGTGCAAAGCCTGCCTTAGAAGATCATTTTCTAGCATTTACTTCTCTTTACAAGAAACAATTAACGAAACACATTTACCTCATGTTATCGAAAAACAGAGAATACAGTCTGGTAGGGATGATGCGCAAATAACAGACTCTTTTAACGTCCTAATGCAAAACAAGTCAGTGTATGGTTTACATCCTACCGAGTTCCCACAGTGCCCCCATGAATTGTCATTACTGAGAAATAATATTTTGATTCCATTAAAATAGGAGAGGTATTTAGTAAGAACTCGAGAAAGATTGAAAGCTTCTGTTGACAAAGAGGTGGCTTATTCCTCGACAAACTCTTTTTATGTATTATGTAAAGACAGAAGAGAGGTTTTTAATCAATGGCTTCCCTACACCTATTTCTGTGTGCATAAGGACTATTTCCTTCATTTTAATTTGTGGATGTTGGTACTATGCAGGAGTATTGCAAGAAAAGCGGTACGTGAGAAAATGCTAAATGAAGCTGTTGCATGCTACTAGAGAGGAAAGCTATTACCTATAATTATATTGGAGGTGTGCGCTAGTGTTACCTGCATACCTTTTGTTTTATAGTCTGTTACTCTGTAGAAATATTCAAGTTCTTCATCTTTTTAGATTCTCTCTCTTGTGCAAAGGTCCGCTTCTCTCCAAAGAGTATCATAGAAGTCTCTTCGCAATAGCATCACGTTTTTCCTCATACCATTTGCCAAATCTTGTGGTTAAGAACCATAACAAGCTCTGTGAGATAGACGTGATTGTCTTCTTTCCACTCATTTGAAAAGCTCGCTTGTATGTGTCTTTGATAGCGTAGAGACCAAACCTGTCTGCAATTGAAAAATCCATCCAAAAAGTAGTTTTTGGTTCATACGCATTTAGCAAACTCTGCAGAACTTCCTAAAATCTGAAATAATATCACATACTAAAAAGTTTACAAAAGTGATGGCTCAGCTTCAGTTCGTACTCTCTATGTGAGACGACAGAGATTGAATTTTATGTGCTAAGAGAAGTGGGGCGAGAATGGATGCGCAGAGGTGTGAGAATTTGCATGGAGGCGAATTTGTTTTTAAGAGAAATTGCGGAGGGTCCATACTAATTCTCCATGAAAATAGTGATAACGATAGCTCTGTAAAGGAGGTTGAATGCTACACTAACTTTGCACAATAAAAATCAACTCTGCGTCAGTTACACAAGAGTCTGTGATACTAAATAGTTTCTATGAATCCTATAAACCATAATGATTCTGTACATTATTGATTGTATAAATTTTAGTCGACAACAGAGCTATAAACATATAGAGACTGCCTGTTATTTTTAGTCAGACAGTGATATTAATCAAAACAAATTTGTTATATTTTGTAGGACAGTATGATAATGTTAATTACATAGAGAAGCATCAATGTAACAAGGTTGTGTTGCCTCAAAAGAATCCTATAGCCTTATTACTGGATATAAATCCAGTGCTATATGCTCCGAAATCTATACTAAAAGTATTATATGACGATATCAGATTTATCGAAGCATTAAATTATGGAATGACATCATAAAAGCAGACTAAAGAGAAAACTCTCAAAGACATACAACATAAAGATGCACCTGTTTATACAGCATCCTATAAAATTGAGAAAAGAAGAAGTGAAAAGAGATTACGTATAAAGAGATGATTTCTTTTTAAAGAATAGATTACTGACTTTTACGCAACCATTTTCAACAGATAACCGTACAAAACCAAGAGAATGGTTAGTTGTGTGAAAACAACTCCAATAAGATGTTTGTATTAGTGATGTCCCATCTGTGCTTTTACAAACTAAATGCTTTTTCAAAACTAATTTTGTATGATGGGATATTTCGAAGCTTCAGAAAAGATACGCTCTCAAAGGATAATAATAAAATGAGGAAGTATTCAAACTTTTGTCTTGTTTTACCCATGTATAAGTGGCATTTATGATGGAATTAGTCTTGTTATAATGCTTGCTTATGAAGACCCAACAGAAGGGATACAGGTGAGGTAAGCAAGCTTTGCAAAATAGTCGCTAATAGAATTTTTAAATATCCCTGTTCAAAATATTAAGTTAGATATGATACTTCAAGAATTAAAATCTATTGGTACAATCTCAGAGGTTAAGTGCTTGAAAGTATTATCGTCTTACTGAAGCTGAAAATAATATTGATGTTAAAGTATGCTTGTTATGCTCTTGATAGTTCTAAACTGAAAAGAAAGAAGGAATTCAGAAACTTCAAGGATATGTCATTTAATGAGTGTGAAAAGTCTTCTTTCTGATAGTTCTGAGGGATGGGTGGAAGAAAGCCACTCTACTTTAACCCCTTTGGGCCAAGCAGAATTTGCTCCTGTTGGTCACAATATGATATTGCCCCTTGTGAAAGTCCTGGTGCAGGGCCAATTTTGACGTACCCTTTTAGGGGCTCCCGCTTTTCTTAGCCCTTTAACTTACGCATGCTTTCGCTCGTATAACGGCTGCATGCGCCCGTATGAATAATCTCGGTCAAGGATGGCGTCGGCTATTGGTTTGATCGCCAACCATGTCGCTACCAGTTGGACGATGGGTACTGCGAGGTTATGATAGTGGATTTCCTTTCCATGACCTGTCCTCAATACCTCTCGAGCAGGATAGGACGTTCCGCTTGGCATCAAAGAGGTGCCGTGAACAGGTCATCAAGGATGAGTAACGAAACCGGCACTCAATCTTGCTTGAGCTCAGTGCTCAAGCGTAGCTTTGACTTTGGCAGACCTTCAGTGCGCCAAGCAGCTGGGTAGCATTGAAGTGGCATAGAAAGTACGGAATCGCTTTTACATGCCTCGTGGCTGAGCATGTCATACTAGCTTTTCCCTCGTACCCGATGAGCCGGTAATGAAGAGGTTCTGCGCCCCTCATGTACAAAGTCAAGGGTGGCGAGGCGTTCCATCTGGGTTACGTCTCAAGGCCCCTGTTTGTGGCATAGATCGATCTGTTCGAGATAGGCCTTGTACATCGGACACGCCGCACATCTCCTGGTAAGCCGCACTATGGCAGCTCTGGGCACGGTATTCCACTCCGTGCAAGGAGCATGGAAAGGAAGGTGTCCGCGGTCATGGACTGTGGGTGGTGTAGCAGGCTTTCTGTCTCGATAGCTCGCCATGCGTACTTACGGCTCATACAAATCCAGTGATATGGTGTTCTGGTCCCGTTGTCCCGTTACAGGAGCTGTCTTATTGGTGGCTGCACAATTTAGCTTTATTGTTTCTTGCTTTGTCTTTTTCTGTAAGAGTCCACGTCCACGTATATTCTTGTGGGTCCAGTGGTGTCGGGGATGTCATGTCGGGCTGTATCTTCCCATCCTCATCTGGGAGGAAATCCGCGTCTTCTCCCAGTTCGAGCACCTCTCGTAGACGCTTGATACCCATATTAGTAGCTTCTGTTCCGCGCAGGCGCAGGCGGCGACCAGACGGTCACGGCCGTATCTCCAGCGTCAGTATGCCCCGACAGGATCTGAACGCTTTTGGAGGATGTGCATGACACGCTCCACTTCCGGAGATAATTCAATACGAGGCTGTCTCGTTTCTGGGGCACATCGGAAGAGTTCCTCAAGATCCTCGTCATATGGGCCGCATAGTGCCCTGGCAGGTCGTGCTCCTTTTTCGCATGAATAGGTGTAGGGTATGTCGCAGCGGTCGTGGATGGCGACAAGGTTCATGCCACAGTAGATTTCCACCATGTCGGCATCGTGAGAGGATCGTCACGGCAGCCTCTCACATGTTCCTTTAGGAACACCGTAATGGTGCTTGAACAGCGATACGTAGGAGTTCACGCCGACTGTCATCATCGCTTTCTCTCTTCATGAGCGTAGCGTTTCCTGTGGAAGCGAGGCGAGGCAGCCCCTCTCACCGCGCAGGAACATCTCCTTGCGCATGACGCCCCGCCGTGCTCATCACTTTTCATTGAAAATTGTTCTGAAACATGTATGGCAGCATTGAGATTGTCCAGACTGGAGAAAGTCATTCCCTCTATGTCGAGGTAAACGGAACGGTAGAGACGTTTCACAGCGTTTTCAACAAAGGGGCCTTGTCCTTGGGGTGGCGTACACGGGCGGGATAGACCGCACAGCCGTGATACTCGGCAAAAGCGGCAAAAATCGTCGCGATGACGGGCTCATTGCGGTCGCTTCGTGTGACGGCTACGCCTTCAGATTGTCGGGAACTATGTGCCGCCGGAGTCCTTCTGAAATACAGCATGGCGTTTCGCATCCCTTGACCTTCAGGTCTTCCTTGCGCTGCGACCATACGGTACCTCGCCAGCAGGTGTAATGACTACGAACGGAAGGATGGCAACAAAGAACTTCTGCCTTCTTCGCCCCGCCTGTCATCTCATCGACAACTGCAAGCCCGTCACCGGCAAAATCAACGCATACATCTGGTCTGCGGCATAGTGCTCGACGCGTCTCGACCTTGATGTGGAACTTGTACTGGCGGACTGCCCGCTCGGAAGGAAAAGACAGCTGAAGACCGTCGGGATACTCGGAAATGATACTCTTTGAAAAGTTTCCACAACACTCATCCCTTTACGTGCCAGGCGTGGATACATATGACGGAAGCTAAAGCCTCCAATTCAATCCTTTTTGGAAGAAGGCCCTGACGTCAGGATTCCGTACCGCCAAACATCTCATGCAACTGCTCCTCGGAAAGGGAGAGAAGCTGATCAATCGCTTGCACTGAAAGGAACAGGGCGGACATACTTGCGAACAGGTGTTACGGGAAGTATGGAACGTGGATGCGTTTCCCTTGATACCATCCTCGCCGCATAACATGCCAAAATGTTCTTGATTCTTTTATCATTTAAATAGATTATTATTACCCTTACACCAGGACTCGAGATTCTCAAATCTACACACACTCTAACGACACTTGTACTAAATGGTTAATATTATTTTGACCAAAGGGTCAATTATTTTATAGCCAAAGTGAGCAATCCTGTTTGCCCCAAAGGGTTAAGCAGAGTGGCTTTTCCACCATTGCAGTGTTCCGAGCGAACATGTGTGGGAAAGCAGCGTGACGATCCTCTACGATGCCGACATGGTGGAAATCTACTGTGGCATGAACCCTTGTCGCCATCCACGACCGCTGCATTACCCTACACCTATTCATGCGGAAAAAGGAGCACAACCTGCACCAGGGCACTATGGCTTATGACAAGGATCTTGAGGAACTCTTCCGATGTGCCTCAAGAAAATAGACAATATCGTGTTGAATTATCTCCGGGAAGTGGAGCGTGTCATGCATTATCCTCAAAAGCGTTTCAGATCCTGCAGCATACTGACGCTGGAGAAAAATACGGCGTGACCGTCTGGTCAGCTGCCTGCGCCTGCAGCGGAGCAGAAGCTACACATGGGTATCAGGCCTTACGAGAGGTGCTTGAACTGGGAGATGACGATGGTTCCTCCCAGATGATGAGAAGAGACAGCCTGACATGACAGCGATAACCACTGACTCACAAGAATATACGTGGACGTGACTATTACAGAAAAGACAAACAGGAACAATAAAAGCTAAAATTATGAAAATAAATAATAAGACAGCTCCCGTAACGGGACCAACAGGACCAGAACACCGCATATCACGATTTGATGAGCCATTATGAAATTACAGTATGGCGGAGGCTTTCGGGAAAGCCTTGCCAGCACCACTCCACAGTCCATGACCATGGACACCTTCTTTCATGCTCCTTTGCACGTAGATGGGATTACCGTGCCCAGGCTGCCATAGTGCAGCTTACCAGGAATGCAGCGTTCCGATGGGAGCTATCTCGAACAGATTGGCTATGCAAACAGGGGCCTTGAGGCGCAATCAGATGGAACGCCTCGCCACCCCTTGACTTTGTACATGAGGGGCGGAACCTCTTCATTACCGGCTCTTCCAAGAATTTTTTGCAAGGGAGAAAAGCTATATAGCATGCCTTGTACGAGGGCATATGAGGGATTCCGTACTTTCTATGCCAATGCACCCAAACTGCTTGGCGCACTGAAGGTGCCAAAGTCAAAGGTACATGAAACTGACTCAGAAGATTGGGCGTTGCCTGTACTCGTCCTTGATGACCTGTTCATTGTGCCTCTTGATGCCCAGGAACGTCTATCCTGCTCGAAATTATTGAGGACGGGCGTGAGAAAAGAAATCCTATGCGCGGCCCTGCAGCATCATCCAACTGTTATGACATGGTTAACGATCCGGTGACGCGATATCGACAGTATCGCCGCGCGCTATGGGAAAATTACCGCAGCAGCATGCGTAAAGATGAGGCTAAAGAAAAGCCAGGTGCTAAAAGAAATAGTAAGGGTAACCCTCAGGGCTATGTGTGTGTGCTGAGGCTGCGTGTTGTAAAGATAAAAAATAAATGTTTCAATATATAAGGAATAAACTACCGCGAAGATTATTTCTAATGCTATTGGTGGCTATTGTAGTCGACTTCCTCAGTAGCAGAAGGATTTTTATTCTTAGTACGGTTGTGCATGAAAAGTGTATGATAAACAAATATCTCGTGACTACAAACATAAATTTTGTACAAAGGTGCCATGTTACCCATAACAGGCAAATACCTTATATGGGATGCCTGCAGCGCACTACTTAATGTTGTTAGCCATGATATTGTATACAAATAGATGAACCTTGTCAGTTCGTTACAGAAAAATTCTCTGTGACTATATCCCCTTCTGTTGGAGTATGCCAAAAACAATCTTTAATCCCAAATCATGTTTTAAAATTTTTATTTGTTATAATATTCTAAAATCTAGTTTCAGGATAAAGTATATTATACACCTCCCTAATAGTTTGTATTCTCAAATGAATTTGATGTCTATAGTTCTTTCCTGATTTCATTATCATCAATCTTTGTAAAGCATTTAAATAGTTTTACAATGCTGAAACAGATCTTATAAACAATTTATTTCTAACTATATTCATCTAACTAGCAAATCATCTATAATACTCTTGACTCTGAAGTATTTGTTGCTTACGAAGTGAACAATTATAACCACTTTTTTGTCATAGCTTTAAAGAACTCATCGAATAAGCCTATGCGAATCATATATCGTTGTAGTGCGGAAGAGAAGAGAGCATCATTCTAACAATAAAGCGTTCCTTAGTTAAGTATTGTTCAGGCACTTAGCGTTTAGAATCCCAAGGCGTACCTTTTATAATTGGTATAAGAAATATGCTATAGGAGGTTTGCAGCTCTCAGAGCAACACATTGTAGAGCACCGACGACGTACTGGAACGCATACCTGATAATATTCGACAAATAGTGGTTGAACTTTCTTTAGAGCATCCAGAGCTCACCCCAGGAATTTATCAGTTCTTTATTGGAAGAGAGTCAGATGTTGTTTTCAGAGTCAAGCTTTATCGTATATTACGAAAGGGCTATTAGAACGTATGGAGCATGATTTTATCTTTTGGCTGATGAATTCCATCATAAGACTAAATTCGCTTCTAATGAGATGTGGCAGACCGATTTTACCTATTTCAAAAGTCAAGGAGCTGGGGCTGGTATTGTCTCTACTGTAATTGATGACTTCAGCGGGTATATTATCCATTGGGAGTTATGTTTTCAGGTATGACTTCTGATGATGTATCCAGAACAATAGATAAAACAATTGAAAGGAAGGCAGGGAGTTACATTCCAGTCCTCATGTCTGTTATCAGATAATGAACCATGTTATATTGCTTCCTCTCTCAAGGAGTATCTCTTGTAAGAATATAATATCAAGCATATCCATGGCAAACCTTGCATCATCAGACGCAGGAAAGATAGAACGATATCACAGATCGATGAAAATGTGATTAAGCTAAATCAATATTTGTCCCTCTGAATTGAAAATGCTATCGATGAATTGGGTGAAATATTATAATGAGAAGAAGGTTCATGAATCGTTAGATAATCTTACACCCAAAGACGTATATGTTAGGGCGAGGGAGAAAATCAAAAGATAAAGAAGAGAAATAATAAAGCAAAATTCAATCAACAAAAGAATTTTTGAGAAATAAAACAAAGGAAATATCAGAGTAAATAACGATATTTAGTTGTGCACTTTTCGTTTGACAACGTACATATCTACGCATACACATTATGATCCCAATGGATTGCCCATTTATTACTAATAAAAAGATTCTCCTATGCTAAAAATAAAAATTAGTTTCACGAATAACAATAGCGTCTCACATTCTTAATTTGTCAGGTGCTGTCATCTTGCATCCCCGGATTTGATACGATACATTCCATAAGAGTCAGAAATTGCAACCCTACGACACAGTGATTATAGGTGGATCTTTATATAACTGCATTGATAGTGTAGATGTTTTTAGAAACGAGTAATAACACTGCATTTTTCTGGTTTTACCAGTATTGACGAGTCCAGGCTTTTGAATATTCATGGAAATCTCATTTTTACCAGACTCGATTGGCAGAACTACATATTCGTCATTGTTTAATCACAATCATAAAGGATACCTATTCATAATTAAATTAAGCAATGCAAGAAAATATGCATGGCGTTGATATATGCAAACACAAACTTTATGACATAAAAAGTAGTAACTGCAGATGATGAATTACAAAACAACAACAAGATTATAGAAGTTTATAGTTCTAAATAGAATGATAGTTACCAGGTCTCTGAGAATAAATAGCTTTCTCAGAGACTTACTAAAATACTACAACATCGTGAAATTCTGTTAGATTTCACTAGTGGCATTAAATGCATCATTCTATGTTTTTGGTCTCTTCATGCATCCCTATATATTGCTCTAAGGACTATCGTTATTTTTATTGAATCGTACATGAATGACACCTTATTTATAGGTGCCTCCGCTACGATACGATTGATAGTGTGGATTGTCATTGAAACCCTATATGTTTGCTATTGGTGAGTGACCTCTATCCTCTAAGGTGACGTTGTGGAAATGGTCATTGATGTCCACAGTGCCATCGTATATCCAGACTCGTTGTTTACCAGTAGATGGCACCATCTCATTCAACAATACCGATACCGTATTTCTTCTTAATCAAATGGAAAGATGCTAAAATCATTTATGGGATGAACCGCATGAAGAGTTATATCGTCGAAAAATAGTTGTTCGAGATTGTAAACGGTAAGTTTGATCACATGATTCAATAGAAAGATCCCAACCATGTCCCACATACCGTCGAAGGATACCGCTATAGCATAGGTCATAGATGAGTTACAAGATATGTTAACCCATGATAACTGTAGATATATAAGATTTATCAATAGGTTTCTTAGCTTTGGAAAAACTATCGTGAATTGGTTCTGTTCACCATTTTCGGTGCCCTTTGAAAATTTGAAATATATTTCCAACTCTTTTAGCATGCCATAATCTCTACAATTTTATTCCACCAACAACAGGTTACTATAGATTTCTACAAGATTATTAGTGCTATATTTTATGGCAATATACTGAATATTATCCGTTTACAGATTACTAAGCATGCGATCGTTTTTAATGCGCTCAATTTCAGAATCAACCAACAGTATTTCTTGCTTTACCTTACGATAGTTGGCCCGATAGTTTCTTTGAGGTTATCCGAAACACCTTACGTTATCAAACAAAGTGCACAACTTGACCTTCAATTAAGTTTGGGGTTTTAGTTATAATTATTAATAAAAGTATATTTGTACTATGACAACAAAAAATTCTCCTTGTCTATTATCAAACAATGAACCATGCTATATTGCTTCCTCTCTCAAAGGAGCATCTCCTGTAAGGAATATAATATCAGGCATATCCACGCAAACCCTTGCATCCACGCAGACGCAGGGGAAAGATGAGAACGATATCACAGATCGATGAAAATGCAATTAAGCTAAATCATTATTTCTGTCCCTCTGAATAGGAAAAGGCTATCGATGGATGGGTGAAATATCTAATGAGAGTCATTTCATGAATCGTGGATAATCTCACACCTACAGACATATTTAGAGCACGAGGAGAAACATCAAGAAAGATACGAGAGCTAATAAAGCAAAAATTCAACTAAACTAAAAGATTTTTATAATAAAACTATAAATTTCAAAATAAATAACTATATTTGCAGTTTATGCACTTTGTTTGACAACGTACAAGTGGATGCATTCTATCATTGACCAAAGTAGAACATATATTGCAGGTTATACAGATGATCCAGAAAGTAAAATTGAATCCAACAGACAAAAATACATTGTTTTCAGGAGACCATATACCGCATATTAAATATGTTCCTTCCCTTTGCAAAGACAGATGGAACACAACTTATAATGTCGAGTAATTTGAGCTTGATTCTAATGCTTGTTGTTTTCAAGTTTGGTTAATATAGATTTATCAAGTTACAGTTATGCACGACATTTCAAATATCTGAAGGAGGAAGAGATTCTTGTTCCTCCCTTGTGATATAAGTATTTTCAAATTATGTGTAGAGTGTGAAAAGATTAATAAAACCAAAGGAATATCTATTACTTCTAACGAAGTTCGTGACCATTGCTTCCGAAGTTGATGAGTGGTGAGATAACCGTATGATAGACCGTATAGAAAGAACTGCAGTTACATAGAAACACGAGGACATTATTTCGAATATCAAGAGCTTTGTACTCGTACCTTCATGGAATAGCGGTAAAGAAAGTATGTATGGGCAGTTGATGAACTGAAACCCTTGGAAAAAAATATGGTTGTTAGTGATAAGCAATCATATTTTCTTCGCTCAAATCGTTTGTCGGTTACATAAACAATACCAAAGATAAGCATGAAGAGAATCGTAATGGAACCGACACGAATAATACTGAAGGGTATTACAATAAGATACAAGACGGCAGATTAGATGCCGTCCTCCAATGTAATTATCAGTATAATGAGTCATCTGCGGAAAGAAGAGCTATTGGATTCATAAAAGACGCAATGTAGAAGAGTTTTGAAGTATGCTGAAGTACATACTCCGAATCTTCCATTGGAAGCTTGAACTATGATAAGTTTGGCACATACAGATGCATCTACCTGAAGAGCAAAAAGGTGTAGTAATTGACTCTTCTTTAATGCTCCAAAGAAGCAGCAGGAGCCAATTATAGGTACAGGAGAATGGATGATGCCCAATGCAGGCTTTAAGACTATACCGAACGGCAACATTGTGCTTGTAAGAAGAGGTGATCAGGTTTTTGCCCTCTGCCAAATCATTGGTGAGAACTTTGTTAATGACACTCTATGAAGAAGTACGTAAATGAATTTTAGAAGGTAAGAATCCTTGCATGGGCAAGTGAATATAAACCAGCCTCACTGGTTTGTTTCACAAGGCACCTTCTCTTCATGTCGTAAAGGAACAAGAACAATATGGATATATAGCAAGTTGGTTGAAATATATGAATGACATTGCTTATTTAGATAAAGTGCGCTAATCTTTTTGAAGAAGCACAATATCGATTCTGGGGAGCACCTGGCACTGGTAAAACCTATAATACGGCAGCCATTGCTCCTAAAGCATTAGGCATTAACGATGTTAGCATGACCGACCACAAAGCAGTCATGAAACGTTGACTCGGTATGACGATCAAATTTTCTTCACCACATTCCATCGGTCGCTTGACTACGAGGACTTTGTTGAAGGTCTAAAGCCTCACGTACAAACAGATGCTGATGGCAATTCTATCGGTGTGACGTATGAACCAGAGGATGGCATCTTCAAACGATGCTTGCAATGCTGTTCGACTGATCAAAGTAAAGATATTGTAAGTGCATCGATATTATCTCCAGAAGATAAAGGCTATCAAAATAAGAGATTCCAACAGTCTGGGAAGATCATCGCTCTATGTTTGAGTGGAAAGAAGGCAATTCTACGGTAGTAGCAGGGGTACCAATTCTGATTCCACGAGGTAGAGAATACACCTTCTCCACTGAATATTGAGAGATAAAACTTCAGGCATTGGGTAAAGGATGTGAGGAACAACCTAGCGATCATGCCCAAGCGTTCTAGAAATAAAATCAAGAAGGTATCATGCAGCCTTCAGTAAACCTAACCAGTTTGATTATTGATGAGATCAACCGTGGCAATGTCTCAAGATATTTGGTGAGCTCATAACTTTGCTCTCGAATCAGACAAACGAAGCAATGGCAATCATCCTATCAAAATTGATACTGCCATACAAAGGTGAGTTCGGAATACCTTTGAAACTTATAGTATTGGTACAGATACTACCGATGAAGTAGGTACCTTGACTGCGCATTGCGCAGAGATTCGCATTTGTTACCTATAAAATCTCAGAGTTCTTAATCAAGAAATACTATTCAGATTCGAAATGAAGATTTAGGTTCCGGTTGATGGCTCTGTTTGCTGACATCAAAGGAAGTTCATTGAAAATCCCAAGCATCTGTGGAGATATGAGCATTGACGACTTGATGAGGTCGGTCACTCTGAATTACTTCATGGCGAAAGCGAAGCAGAATTACAGGACAAGGTAAATTTAGAGGATTCTTCCACTTATCAATGAATATATCAATGATGGCATCTTAATGCTGTAAGAACGAGGAAAACAGTGTTTGATGCTTGGGTTCTCTAAACCTATACAGGTAAACAGAGGATGACCAAAGAAGACGATGACGAATAAAAAGTAACCAGGTATGAAAGCCATTTCTTATTCAAGAACACGAACGACTTGGCATCGAACAGGACATCAAGATATGACGATCTAGACGTAGCCTGGTTAATTGGGATAAACCTATGGAGCATGATCCGTGGGGATAGTATGCATCGTATGTTATTGGTGCAGAATGGATAGACAAAAAAAGAAAGCCTTAGTTGTTACGACAAAGGATGGAAGAAATAGATTTCCTTACGATGTTTATGACTTGCTTCTCGTCAGCTTGTCTGTTGAGTCTTTTGCTGAGATATATAATATTGATAGCAAGCACCTGCAATACATGCTCCTTCATTGAAAGGTGTGTTAAGTCCGCTTATCGTCTTGCATTTCCTTGGTGTTGTAAATAGAATCAAGTCCTTAAAGAAAGGCTATGTTCACTATAGCAAGAACCTGAAAAAGGTTAAAGGACATATTCAAGTGATGAAGAATGAGCGTAAGAACATTGCTTCAAAAAGATTCCGATAGAGTCATGCAACTGCACTATTGCGAATACACCATTGATATGAAAACAGGCTAATCAAGAAAACCCTGATATTCGGTTCACCAGATATAAAACAACTAACGAAATCATACTATGGTAACAAGGCAAAACTAGCCAGTCTCCTAAATCATTAGCCTTGTTTGAAAACGTAAGTGATGACGTACAAATCAAGGAAGTAACTCAGATAAAAGGACAGAAACTGTTCGTTGAATACAATGAGGCGATACGTTTAGCAAAGCTCATCCTCCAAAGATATGATTACAGCATCAGCAAACAAGTTCACTGAGCGAAAACGTAACTCCATTTAACTTTGGATATATCTTTGCTTTATGAGCACTATGTATAGTTACTCTATGATGCATACGGTGATAAAATATTATCAGTTTAAAGAAGACAGGCTTCCCAGACTTTCTGTATAACTCTGCGAACTTCAAAGTGATATGACACAAAGTATATCCAAAGTATGAGAACGTATCGCTTGACAATAATATCATCCGCCAGTTAAGTGGTTACAGCAGGATATACTGTTCTGAGACACCTAGGTTATGATGACATTGATGAAATCACCAATTCCAAACGTTCCTTATAAATCATTTATCAAGGAAGATGATGATGTAAAGTCCGTTTGCGAAAAAATTGCGAGTTGTGCACTACTTCTGTGTGCAATAAGCTTGCAAGATTTTATAAGATATATATTCCACTGCCTGTAATGGGCTCTAATAAATAAGACTGGCAAAAGACTGATGAAGATCATCGATACGAAATCTACTGCTGAACTAGAACAAAAGAGCTCGGCTGGAAATCTGTATATGCCTTCGACAACGAGGTTCTTGGCAGACAAAGAACACTTGGACTGGACTCAACATGAAGTAGTGCTTACTCGCCATCTGCGATTGGCTTTGAAACGTCTGAATCCATGGATGAATGATAAACAATACGTTGTCAAACAAAGTAGTGCGCAACTTGACCTCCAAATTAAGTTTGTTTTAGTTATAAAATTATATTAATAAAAAGTATGTTTGCACCTATGACAACAGAGAATCAGTAAATCCTAATCAAAGTTCTTGGGATTGCTTGTTAAGGATATTCGTCGCAACACAGAAACATATTTTCACTTCAGAACAAAAAGTTTTGATTGTGATGGAAGGAATCCGTGACGAGCACTATTGCCAAGCTCTGCCGTAAATATAATTATCAGATAACACTTACCACAAATGGAATAAGAAGTTTATCGAGGCCGACAAAAGCTCGCCTCGATGGTGACCACCATTCGTGAAGCAACGAGCGACGAGGTAAAAGGAACAAATGAGAAAACATTCGCTTAAAAAGAATCTCTTGCATCGATTTGGTAGTTAGATATGATGTTGTAAAAAAAGCTGAAACTCATCGAATAGCCCTATGCATGAATCGTATATTCGTTATAGTGCGGAAGAAGAGCATCATTCTAACAATAAAGCGTTCAAGTTAAGTATTATTTTCATTATGAAATGATTAATGTAAAGGTATTCATTTATATAATATAGCATAAATTTCTTATAAAATTGGTCTCTTTAGTAGCCTAATTTTAATAAAGTCATATAGTCATTAGCATCTAATATAACTAATATCACCTTTTTGTATTTACGCTCGTCGTCTACATAGTCCCAATTACTACTTTCCGCAACCTCCCTTTCTCTATTAGAGTGGTGTGCGAACAACAGGAAGCTTAATATTTTTTACGCATTGGCCGGGAATGTTCACTTGATCCTCTTTTTGGTTATTATGTTGAGTATACTTCTATTTTGGAAGGAACAATATCGGTCTCACGTAAGTTTACTATGGTAGAGTTCCATATCAAGTGCATATAGATCCCTGTTCCTTTCTTATAATTATGATTTTGGCTGCTTTTAGATTTTTTATCATCTTTCTCTGACATTATCAATAACTATGCTTTATGTTATTGATTAGTGCATTCATCTTTCTCTCGATTAATTTTAAGGCAATTTCTATATCTTCCTCATTAAGCAATACGTA
>BNJT01001661.1_pt1 | contig 159085 bp, 208 predicted proteins | sample 8540491 | NCBI WGS metagenome assembly BNJT01 (sample SAMD00202455, study PRJDB9452) | human saliva metagenome | host: Homo sapiens
ATTATTTATATCAAAACTGTATTAAAGTATTTCCGTATATCTTCAAATGCTCCTTCAAAGCTTCCACATAAACCTTTGCATATATACTCAGTTCAATATTTTTCTGTATTATAATCCCGACTTTTTATGATACTCATTTACTTTAAGAGGTCTGCAATAATATTTTCACCGTTTAACTCCTTATTGATTATTCGGTACTTACTGTATATCCGTCAAGTCCGATTGCAAGATTAAACAATGTTGCCCTGTCCCGCACCCTTTATGTTTTTATCTCTGTCAATTGTACTTAATATTTCTTCTGAAAAATAGAAGGAATTATAATCTCCCTGCTCAAAAAGACAGATAGGGATATTCTTTCAAATCTTCCAGATTTATAATTTTCTTTGCAAGAGGATGATTGGAACTAGATGAATACATGCGGCTTTGCTGTAAATAATTCTGTAAATTTCTAAATCATTTCTCTTTATCATCTTTCCTCAATTACAATTTTATTTGCTCCTGAAGTGTACAGGATTCCTATTTCGCTTTTTCTTTTACTTACATCTTCTATAATTTCATTTGTCTGGGTCTCCTGCAATGTAAAATCGTATTTGTTTTTCTCCAAACTCTTGATTACATCTACAAAGGCATTTACAGCAAAGGAATAATGCTGGGTAGATACAGAAAAATCTTCTTGTTATATTGTTTCCTGTACTGTTGCTCCAGCAGATCTTGTCTGCTCCAGGAACCTGTCTTGCATACCTGAGAAATCTGTCTCCTCTCATGGGAAACAATTACTCCTTTATTTGTCCTGTTGAAAATTGATATATTCATTTCATCTTCCAGTTCCTTTATTGCCTTAGTCAACGCCGGCTGTGAAATAAACAGTTCCTTTGCCTGCATCACTCAGAGTCTCCTTTTTCTGCGACTGTAACCACATATCTTAACTGCTGTAGTGTCATCTCCTAATAGTTTTTATTTCTCCCCTGTCATTACAAGTGGAGTTGATTTATCAATATCAAATACCGATTTATCAAACCCACCGTATACCTTTTATATTTCTAAATCCTATTTTTCAAAATAACCTTTTAACTCATTATAAGTAATATTTAAAAGTATTTCTCATTTTCTATATTATCGTCTAAAATTGTTTGAAAAATGATATTCCCTTCTTCATTCAGATAATAAACCTCCTCAAATTTTACATTTTCATTTTTCTATTAGAGGAAGTGTCCCCAGAAAAATTATTTTCATCCTTCTGTTTTATAAATTTAAAAATTTATAATCTGAATTATTATCTTACCTCCATTATTGTTGATGATAGGACTTCTCCAAAAACTCATATATTTCTTCATTATTGTTTAAGTGAGGAAGTGTATTCTGATGTTTATTATCGTATCAAACTCTTTCCAGCTTATCAATGTCCAGCATATTCATATTTTTACAACGGAAATGCCTTTCTGGGCAGCTTTATTTATAAAGCCTTTCGTTAATATCAAGCGAATATAAATGAAACTCCTTTTTCTTGAAAGGTATTCGGTAACTTTTTCCTGTGGATGCTCCCACATCGAGTATATTTTTCCTTTTTATTTCCTCATCCAGAAATCTGCATAGGAGACAAAAGGAAATATATAGTCATATTTATCCGCTATTGTGTCATGAGAATTTTTCATACTAAGCTCATTTTCATTTATCATAAAATCATCTCCTGCAAGTTTTATTTACAATTAACTACATTATACTTTCATTATAACTGTAAATGCAATAATAATTTTTCTTTTTAAAAATTCTTTTCTTTAAAAATACAGGCTCTTTGTCAAGAGTGGGGAGTGGAAAAAGTTCGGTAACCTTAAGAGATTCTAAGCTGAATAAGCTTTTTAAGGTTGTCGAATTTTTATCCCATAAGATAACCTCTTTATTACTTTTTATCTCTGTTATTTTTACCTTCAACAAATCCATTATTTATATTATATTTTTGCATATTATTTATTTCTTCTTCCCAGTTTAATAATGTTTCCCCTAACTCTAATACATTCCTTTATTCCTGATTCCTTCAGTTCTCCTATCAGGTCATTCAGTTCATAACTGAATATTGTGACATCCTTTATTTCAAATATACTGAAAAATTTTGTCCTAAGATCATAAGCCCTTGAAAATATCTCTGAAAGGTTCTTCAGTTTCTTTAGCCTTTTTCTTCTGTAAAGGACTGAACGTACTGTTTGGATTCTTTGCTATCAGTTTCCAATATTTCTTGTATTCCTGTACTTTATGTCTGAATTGAATAATCTTATCCTTACATCCCTTATCATCCAGTTTGCCTGCCTTATGACATGATATTTGTCTGCAACAATATCAGCATGTGGAAGACAGGAATACACTGTATTCCTGAACTGCATGAACATGTCCATTCCAACCTTTTTTATACTGTCTTTTATGACAGAGAAAGAATCCCTTATGGTTGATGATTTCCTGTCCTTTTAAAAATATCTATCAGGATATGGTTTGTATCATATATTGCCAGCTGGTACTTTTTCTTTATCTGCATTCCCTTAAATTCATCAAGGTATACAGTTTCATAGTCCAGTTCCTGATGAGGAACTTCAATGTCATGAAATATCCTCATGACAGTTGATATGCTCGTATTTTCTTCTCTTCCCATCTGAGTGAAATGACTTCATCTCAGAAAAGCTTCCTTCTTATCTCATCCTTGACTTCATTTGAGATGCTACAGTTCCCTGTCCACAATACCTATTGAGGAAGTTGTCCTTTTATTACATATAGGACAGACATACCTCTGTTTTTTCTATATGCAGTATAACCTTCCTGTTTCTGTAGCCAAGGCTTTATTGTCAACAGTCCTGTAGTCATGTATATTCATCTTTCTGTCACAGCAGTTCTGCCTTTATATCAGCCTTATTCCATATACATGGTAGGTGTCACAGATAAGTTCCACTTTTTAATTTTTACATCTTTTATTTCAGGTCTGAATGTGGTAAATTATTTTTGCATAAATACAAATTCCTTTCTTATGTTATTTTTGCCAAAAACATAATACTATGAATTTGTTATTTATGCTATATCCAATTTCATATATATTATAGAGCCAAAATACAATAAATTCTGCTATAATATTTTATACTGAAAAGATATTACAGCCTTGTACATTTGCTTTTTATTTTTAAATAGAAAAAGAAAGAAAATTGGTAATGAATAGAGAAACAGTTATACAAAGAAAACAAAATGGGAAACCATGCCCATTAACAAACTTATAATCATTATGTCACTGCCCTTTATTACATCAATGTTTGTACAGGCTTTTTACAATATAGTGGACAGTCTTTTTCGTATCAAGAATAAATGAAGAGGGCGCTTACAGCTGTCTCAATGTCTTTTTCCGCACAGAATCTTATGATTTCAGCAGGTACAGGTGTAGGAGTAGGGATTGCTGCACTAATTGCAAGTGTATCTAGGGCAAAACGAAAAGGGGTAACAAGAGAGTATAATGGTGTATTTCTTGGAATTTTAAACCTATCCTGTTTGTTATTTTTGGACTATTACAAAATTTCTATTTTTCAATTCCAGAAGGCTTCAGGAATTATTGAAGAATATGGAATACAATATTTAAGCCTCGTGCTCCATCTTCGCTTTTTCAATTATTATGGAAATTACATTTGAAAGAATGCTTATAGCATCAGAGAAAACCGTTTGACACCATGATTACATCAGCACTGGAGCTATTATAAATATTATATTTGATCCAATTTTATTTTTGACTTCTAGGATTTCCGAAAATGGAATAATCGGAGCCGCCGTTGCAACTATTTTAGGACAGACAGTTTCAATGTTTATGGCATTATACTCTCAATATTAAGAAAAATCACTGAAGTACGTTTTGTAATAAAGAAATTTGCAGTGAATCTTAAAAACTATTATGAATATATATACGAAATTGGATTCCCGTCCATAATTATGCAGTCGGCAGCTTCATTCCTGATATTCCAGCTGAATAATCTCTGGCTTCATTCTCCACAACGGCAACAGCTGTTCTGGGAGTTTACTTTTAAACTGCAGAGTTTTGTTATCCCACCTGTCTTCGGATTAAATAACTCTGTTATATCCATTGTTTCGTTATAATTATGGTGCAGGAAAGATAAAAAGACTTCTTCAAACTGTAAACTGGCAAATGTATGCCTTTCAGTATTATGTTCATTGGATTTATACTTTGTCAGACATTACCTGCTGAAATGCTTAAAATATTTGATGCTTCAGATAATATGCTTGCAATCGGAATTCCTGCCCTTAGAATACTAGCTTTGCATCCTTCTTGCCCCTTTTTCAGTTGTTTCAAGTGGAACTTTTTCAGGCTTTTAGGCAGGGTATGTTCAGCCTTATTATATCCCTTTACGTCAGCTGGTTGTCATACTCCACTCGTCATACCTTTTCGCAGGAATAATCGGAATAAATGGTGTCTGGCTATCTTTTCCCTGTAGCAGAAGTAGTCGGTGGTATACTGACAGTTATTTATTTTAAGAAACTGTATAATAATGAAATCATGAAGAGAAATATTAGTACATAAATAGGACTCATGATTTATCAGTTTCATATGGAAAAATTCATTCTAAAAAGAGAGTTATTATTCAAAAGCACATTTGACTTGGAATATCTTCCACTCAGATGTGCTTTTATTTTTGGTTATTTCTCAATGGTTTTTGGCTCTTGTCAAGAGAAAAGTTCGGTAACCTTAAGAGATTCTAAGCTGAATAAGTTTTTAAGGTTGTCGAATATCCCGTAAGATAGCCTTTTTATTACTTTTTATCTTGTTATTTTTACCTTCAACAAACCATTATTTATATTATATTTTTGTATATTATTTATTTCTTCTTCCAGTTTGATAATGTTTCCTCAAACTTAATACATTCCTTTATTTCTGATTCTTCAGTTCTCCTATCAGGTCATTCAGTTCATAACTGAATATTGTGACATCCTTTATTTCAAATATACTGAAAAAATTTTTGTCCTAAGATCATAAGCCCTTTGAAAATATCTCTGAAAGGTTCTTTAGTTTCTTTAGCCTTTTCTTCTGTAAAGGACTGAAACGTACTGTTTGGATTCTTTGCTATCAGTTTCCAATATTTTTGTATTCCCTGTACTTTATGTCTGAATTGAATAATCTTATCCTTACATCCCTTATCATCCAGTTTTGCCCTTGCTCTTATGACATGATATTTGTCTGCTACAATATCAGCATGTGGAAGACAGGAATAAATACACTGTATTCCTGAACTGCATGAACATGTCCATTCCAACCTTTTTTATACTGTCTTTATGACAGAGAAGGAATTCCCTTATGGTTGATGATTTCCTGTCCTTTAAAATATCTATCAGGATATGGTTTGTATCATATATTGCCAGCTGGTACTTTTCTTTATCTGCATTCCCCTTAAATTCATCAAGGTATACAGTTTTCATAGTCCAGTTCCTGATGAGGAACTTCAATGTCATGAAACATCCTCATGACAGTTGATATGCTCTGTATTTTCTTCTCTTCCTATCTGAGTGAATGACCTCATCTCAGAAAGCTTTCCTTCTTATTTCATCCTTGACTTCGTTTGAAATGCTGCAGTTTCTGTCCACAATATCTATTGAGGAAGTTGTTCTTTTATTGCATACAGGACAGACATACCTCTGTTTTTCTATCTGAAGTATGACTTTCCTGTTTCCGTAACCAAGGCTTCTTATTGCAACAGTCCTGTAGTCATGTATATTCATTCTTCTGCCACAGCAGTTCCTGCCTTATATCAGCTCTTATTCCATATACATGGTAGGTGTCACAGATAAGTTCAACTTTTTTATTTTTACATCTTTTATTTCAGGTCTGAAATGTGGTGATTATTCTCCAGCATAAATACAAATCCTTTCTTATGTCTTTTGGCAAAACATAATACTATGAATTTGTTATTTTATGCTATATTTCTTTTTCCAACTCCATATATATTATAGAGCTCGGGTTTTTGTTACATTGATTGCAAATTTCCCAGTTTTGTATCTTTCATGCTACTTGCAGTAATCTCCCTTCAGCTAAATTTTTAATAATATGATTCTGTTCCTGATATTTTACCGCTTTTCATCTTCTCTTATTTTTATCTCCTTCTGTATATTTATATTTAATTTTTATCTTTTTATTTCTAATCTCTTTTAATCTTTCTTCTGATTCACTCATTCCCATTGATAGTGCTTTTTGATACCATTTCCTTGCTTCTGTATAATTTTTCTTCCATTTCATATGTCACTCCTACATGATATGCAGAATTAGCTTGTTTGGAAGCATTTATTAAAAATATTTTCTAGCATTGGGATAATCTAGTTTATCTAAATATAAGTTAGCCAGCGAGTATATTGCTTTTAAATTCTTTTTCTACTCCTATTTTTAATATTTTTCTGCCTCATCAATAACTTTCTATACATGTTTCCTAATCCATAATAACCATCAACATCACCCATTTTTATCATTTCTTTATACAATTGTTCTGCCTTGTAAGGCTGATTATGAGTTTCATAATAAATTGCCATATTGTATCTTCCTGCTTCCATCTCGCCCTTGTTTATGCCATATTTTTTCAGCTTCTGAATATTTTTCTTCCTTTTCCGTACACAAGCGCCAAATTATATTCTGCATCCCTATGTCCTTTGTTAGCTGCCTTCTGATACCAATATTCCGCTTCTGACAACTTGTCATTATAAAATACAGCTAAATTATAAATCATATCCAAAAACATCTCTTTCTGCACCATACTTTGTCCATTTTTCATAATTCACTTCATCTCCATAATAATAGTCAGATAAATATATCGAAGCTTCAGGCTTATATTTTTACTAATTTCTCAAAATACATCTTTCCTATTTCAGGATTAACATCATAATTCAACTTAGCTACTGACATCATATTTTTCAAGTTCATCCTGACTCATTTTGTCATTTATTTTTGATATTTCCTGCTGTATTTTCTGTTTAGTTTCTTCATTTAATTCTTTTACTCCTGAGACCACATCCAGATAATACCAGCAAGGTTATTATCAGTAAAACAATTTTTCATACTACTTCCCTCTTAACTTTCATATTTTGAAAAATTTCATATATTCTAAAAACAGGGAGAACCCTAATATATGCTTTTTATTCTTCCCTGCTATATCAATAAATATTATTTCTTACGTTTTCCCTTTTCCTCATCATTCCTCCACCAAGTCCAGGAATTGCTCCGCTGTTGAACATTTTCATCATCTGTTTCATCTGTTCAAACTGTTTGATAAGTTTATTTGACGTCCGTTACCTGAACGCCGCTTCCTTTAGCTATTCTTGCTTTACGGCTTCCACTTTTCAGAAGTTTCGATCCCTTCTCTCCTGTACTGTCATCGAAAAAGATTATCGCTTCCACTCTTTTCATTTCCTTTTCTGCCATTGCTCATATCTATTGCACTTGTATCCACTCCGGGTATCATTTTCATAATTCCTGCAATGGAACCCATTTTTCTTATCATTTTAAACTGTTTCAGAAAATCTTCAAAATCAAACTGATTTTTTCTGAATTTTTCTTCCATTTTCTTGGCTTCCTTTTCGTCAATTGCTTCCTGAGCCTTTTCAACAAGTGAAACAACATCTCCCATTCCCAGTATTCTCGATGCAAGCCTGTCAGGATGGAAAGGTGCTATATCATCCAGTTTTTCCCCTTCACTGATAAACTTTATAGGCTTTCCTGCCACTTCCTTTACTGAAAGGGCTGCTCCCCCACGTGTGTCTCCGTCCAGCTTTGTCAGAACTACTCCTGTAATGTCAAGCTGCTCATTGAAGGTCTTAGCCACATTTACTGCATCCTGTCCTGTCATTCCATCTACTACAAGCAGTATTTCATGAGGATTAAAGTTATCTTTTATTCCCTGCAGTTCACCCATAAGCTGTTCATCTATGTGCAGACGTCCTGCAGTATCTATTATTACATATGTTGCATGTATTTTCCCTGCTTCTTCCAGTCCCTTTTTCTGCATATTTCATTTACATCTGTACTTTCATCAATTGTAAATGAAGAAACCTTTACCTGCTCTGCCAATACTTTCAGTTGTTTCTTCGCTGCAGGTCTGTATACATCAGCTCCGATAAGAATCGGTGTTTCCCCTTTTGAACGGAGATGTTTAGCCAGATTTTCCAGCAAAGGTTGTCTTTCCTGCCCCCTGTAATCCTGAAAGCATTATAATAGTAGGGTTTTTTTAGGAGATTTTGCTATCTGTACATTTGTTCCCCCAAGAACTTCCACAAGCTCATCATGCACTATTTTTACAAACTGCTGAGTAGGATTTACTCCTGATATTACTTCTTCCCCTAAAGCCTTTTCCCTTATTTTTGAAACAAAATTTTTCGCCACTCCATAGTTTACATCCGCTTCAAGAAGTGCCAGCCTTACTTTCCCTCAGGGCATCCTTCATATCTCGCTTCCGTTAACTTTTCCCTGTCCGCTTACCTTTTTAAATATATCCCTTAAACCTGTCTCCCAAATTATTAAACATTAAAACACCTCATTATAATCAAAATCTTCTATTATTTTTTTCTAAATTTTCCTTCGTAAAATTCTCCTTTAAATTTTCAAGTTTTTTTCTTTAATTCCTTTTCCTTCTCAAATATTTCTAAGCTTCCCGCTCATATTCATCAAGCTGCCTGAATCCTCTTTTTTTATATTATCAAACACTGCCTGTCTGGTAATCCCATACTCTTCTGAAATCTCGCTCAGAGACCTGTCCTCTTCGAGATAAAGTTCAAGATACTGTTTCTGTTTTTGGAGAATAGCTCACCCATAGTACAGAAAAAGTGTCGAATATCGTAAAAATCATCTAATTTATCCATAATCTTTATTATATAGTTATTTATGCATATTGTCAATTTTATCCTATAACATGGAAACAGGATCTACATCTACGCTTATTCTTGTCTCCTTATATTCATTCATTGCTTTTTCTTATTACATTTTTTACTTTTTGTAATATTTTTCCTGTTAAACTTTACAAATATCTGATATCTGTATCTTCCGTTTATTTTTATAAATAGGTGCCTTTAAAGGGTTCTGATACAAATTCATTTCCATTGGGATTTCTTCCGCTGCTCAGACCTGCCATAAGAATATTGTAGAATTTCCTTGCCTTTTTCCAGTTCTTCCTCTTCTTCTGAAGACACCACTATAATTATGAGTCTTCCGAAAGGCGGATAATTCAATATTTTTTTCTTAACTCCATTTCCTTCCTGTAATATCCTTCATAATTTCCTGTAACCGTATTCTGTATGACTTCATTTTCTCCCATTAAATGTCTGGATTACCACTTTTCCGTCTTTTGCTGCCTCGTCCTGCCCTTCCTGATGACTGTGTCAGCAGCTGGAAAATCTTTTTCTCCTGCACGGAAATCAGGGAAATTAAGTATTATATCAGAGTTGATAATTCCCTACAAGCGTAACATCAGGAAAAATGAAATCCCTTCGCAATAATCTGTGTTCCGAGCATTATGTCATATTTGTGATTTTTAAAGTCATTGTATATATCTTCATAGTCCTTTTTTTGTCTTCACTGTCTCAGAATCAACTCTTATAGTCCTGCTTTCAGGAAAATATGACTTTATCTCTTCCTCTATCTTTTCAGTTCCTGTTCCAATCTGCATGATTTTTTCGCTTCCGCATGATTTCACATTTCCCGTTAAAATATTTTTTTCATATCCGCAGTAGCTGCATTTCAGCTTATTCTCATACTTATAGTAACTCAGGGATATACTGCAGTTGGGACATGCAGGTATATGTCCGCAGTCCTTGCATTTCAGAAGATTTGCAAACGCTTTCCTGTTTAAGATGAGTATTACCTGTTCTTTTCTTCCCAGTGCCCCCGACATTTCCTTCAGCAGTTCTTCCGAAAAATTATCAGGCGTATTGTTTCAGATCGACTATTTCATAGTCAGGCATTTTTGCACTGTTAAATCTTTCCTTCAGTTCCACAAGCTCAATGTCATTTTTCAGCCTGATAATAGGATTCAAATGAAGGTGTTGCCGAGCCAAAAATTACCTTTACATCTCCCCTCAATCAAGGCCCTTTTTATTGCCACATTTTTGTATGGTATCTCGGATTGTTATCCTGTTTTATATGTATTTTCATGTTCTTCATCTATTATTATATATTTCAGGTTCTGCACAGGAGCAAATATCGCCGATCTGGCTCCAATGACTATCTTTTTCTCCCCGTCCTTGTGTAAGTCCATTCCTTTCCTTTCTCTGCATCTGTCAGCTTGCTGTGAGTATGGCCACAGAATCTGAAAACTGTTTTTCCAGCCTTTCTGTCATCTGGGCAGTAAGAGAAATCTCAGGTACAGGAACAGACTTCCGTAACCATATTGCTTCCTTTATAAGATTTATATATATTTCAGTTTTACCTGATCCTGTAACACCTTTTTAACAGGTAAAAAAACTTTTTCGCCATTTTTATTCTATCTGCAACCTTCTGCTGCTCTTCATTCAGGACAACATCATCATCAGCTATCTTCCCTTTTTATTTTTCTCACCTGACATTTTTGCTGTTTCATTATCAGCTTTCTTTTCAATCTTTATGGCTTCTTCCTTCAAAGCCCCTTTTTATTATCTCAGGAGAAAAATTTTTATCAAGTGTTGCTACCGTCACTTCCTTTTTCTGCATATACCTGTTGAACTTTTCAGTTTCACTCAATTTTTCGTTATTTCCTTCAAAAAGGTACATATTTTTCTATTTTTGATCTTTCTTATCTTCCAGATTTTTTACATATATTGCCCCTTTTTGAATAATTCAGCTTTAAAGTTCCCGGATATACAGTCCTTATGACATTGTAATAATCGCTTATGTAATAGTCCTTTATCCATCTGACCAGTTTCATTATATTTTCTGGAATAGACAAAATAGGAGCTCTGCCTATGATATACTTTATTTTTGAAACATCTATCGATATATTTTTCCTCTTTTGTTTCAGAAATAATCAGTCCTGTCTTATTTCTGTTTACAAAGTTTACAATACACCATTCTCCGAGTTCATATTTTTCCGTTGATTTATAGGTATATATATTTACATTATTTTCGACATATATTTCATAATAATACATAGTTACCCCTATTTTTCATGTTATTTTATTGTCTATTTCAGAAACTATCTCTTACTTCAGTAGTTTTATCCAGTTTTGTCTCCAGGAGAAGGATATTGTTCTACAACGCTTCCATTTCCCTGTTATCTTGTACTTTTGGAAATTTAATCTGAGGGATATACTGAAATTATTTCTCTTAAACTTAATCCTGTCAGATTAGGCATCTTTATTATTATTAAATTCATTTAACTAGCTTTCTTCAAATCTCTTCATAGGTTTTCATCTCAACAATCTTTTTTCTTTTCTATTTTCTTCAATATGCCCTTGCGGACTTTATTCCCTAAAGTATCTTTAATCAGTTTTTCCATCACATGTCTTACAGATGGCAATGCTACATCTGCTCCGTAATATATTCCACGTTCGAGATTCATTTTATTGAAATCAATGATTAGCATACTTTAGGATTATCTACAGGAAAAACGCATAAAAATGAACTAAAAGTATTTTTTTCCTTGTCATACCACTCTAGACCCCTGATTTCTGTGCAGTTCCAGTTTTTCCACCAATTCTATATCCCTTAATTTGCGCAGCTGTTCCTGTTCCTCTTTGTAATAACTTGTTCCATATATTTTCTACTGTATCGTGAAACCTCATCATCGAATACTTTTCTTATTACAGCAGGTTTATTTTGCTTGAACTATATTTCCTTTGATCATCTTCCAGATCCTGTCAACAAGATAAGGTTTCATTAAGTTTTCCCATTATTTGATTACTGTATTAAGTGCTGTCATCATCTGTATCTGTGTCATGGCCATTCCCCTGTCCCAAATGTTATGGTTGCTTTTTCTTTACAGCTGTCAGATCTTTTCAATGACAATAGTTTTGGAGACATCTCTGCATAAGTATCTATTCCAGTTTTATGAGCCAATTCCCAATGATGTCAAATAGTTATAGAAAATCTTTTGATTTCATTTTCTTGAACCGATTTCTACCATCGCTACATTTCCTGAATATGCTATCACATTCTATCCAATGGTCTATTTCCTTTGTTGAAAGAACTCATGATCATTTACTGTCCATCATATATTTTTTATTTTTACCTGCTGAATATAGTTTGTAGAATTGGAGTTTATTGCCTTTGACTGTAACCCCATTGCAACTGTAACAGGTTGAAAAAATCGAACCAGCTCAAATATATCTGTTATCGGTCTGTTTTTTTACATCGGCATTGCTATCAGCTTTTGGATAGGACGACATTGCAAGTAATTTTTACCAGTCTCCACTTCCATTATTATTCCCATTGTAGAAACTGCATTGTATCGCTCAAAATGTTTTTTCAGCTCATCATCCAATATATATTGTGATACACTGTCAATCGTAAGAATTACATTATTTCCATTTCTGAACGGAAATACTTTTTCTTTTTTTACTGCATCCATTGTCCAAAAATTTTTCGGATTTTTTAAATCCCTCTACTGACTCCATCTGTTCCAGTAAGCTCCTTTATCATAAAATTTTTCAATACCGTAAACACCTTTTCTGTCAGCTGTTCTATAAACCCGACTATTTCCTGAAAAGCTTCATTCTTTAATATAGTTTCTGCTAAAAAGCGAATTTAAAAAACTCCTTCACTCAATGGGTTTATCTTCATCAAGTTCATCTTCAATAATTTTTTTCTTTCATTATATCCAAGTTTGTAATCTATCTTTAAATATTTTGAATTACTCTTTTTCTTGGAAATAATTTCACTTTTTCAGCTTATCTGTATCAAGATTTGGGAATATTCTTTTAAACAGATCCATTAGCTTGTCTAAACTTTTCATCTCTATAAATAGTTGGATCCAGTGTTATTCCATAGTCTTCCCATCAAAAAGCCAGCATTTCTCCATCATTTGAAATTATTCTACCTCTTTTGCAGTCATGTATACTTACTTTTGTATTGTTCTTCCGTCTTTTCTTATATTCTTCACCCTTTTACAATCTGAATATAAAAATAAAATCTGAATAATCCATCCAAAATGCTAGAAAATGTACCACTGCCCTATTACTGTCAGTCGTGTTCTAAACTTAAAATTACTTAACTCTTTTGTAGCTCCAGATTTCTCCATATTTCTCCTAAATTACCCCAGTTTTTTTAAAAATCAGTTCATTTATCATTTGAGGGATTGGCTTTTCCCTTTGAAAGTCTCATAGCCTGCCCCACAAGGTATTTAAGGGCATTACTTTTACCAGCCTTGTAATCTTCGACAGATTGCTGATTTTCTTCCAGCACCTGTTCAACTATTTTTCAATTTCACTGTTGTCAGTTATCTGAACCAGTCCCTTTTCCTTTTACTATGATTTCAGGATCCTTATCTTCCAGTAACAGCAGTTCAAAAACTTCCTTGGCTATTTTTGAACTTATGACATCTGCTTTAATCAGTTTTATAAGTTTTGCAATATTTCTGGAAGAAACTGAAAAATTTTTCTATTCCAATATTTTTCCTTCAGTACTCTTAAAACTTCCGTCAGCATCCAGTTTGCAGATAGCTTAGGTTCTCCTGATTCTTTTACCATTGCTTCATAGTACTCAGCAAGGTCAAGCTCCCTGCAAGTGTTGCCGCTTCCTTATCATTCAGCTTATATTCTCCAATAAATCTTTTTGCTTTTTCATCTGCAAACTCAGGCATGTCCTTTCTAACTTTTTTCAAGCCTGTCATCAGAAATAATAACTCTTGGCAGATCAGGTTCAGGAAAGTATCTATAGTCCATCGCTTCCTCTTTACTTCTCATAGGCCTTGTAACGCCCTGTTCTTCATCCCATAGCCTTGTTTCCTGCACAACTCTTCCACCATTTTCAATAACTTCAATCTGTCTGTTTGTTTCATATTCTATTGCCCTTACAACAGCCTTGAAGGAGTTCAGGTTCTTAGTTTCAGTTCTTGTTCCTAAAACTGTGTCCCCTTTTTTTCTTACTGATACATTGGCATCACATCTCAGTGACCCTAGCTCCATGCTTACATCACTTACTTTTTGTATATTTCAGTCTGTCCTTCAGTGTATTCAGATAGGCATACGCCTCTTCGGCATTCTTTATTTCAGGCTTTGAAATTATCTCAATCAGAGGTACTGACGCCCTGTTATAGTTTAAAAGGCTTTCTGATGTTGTATGTATACTTTTTGCAGTATCTTCCTCTATCTGAATTCTTTCTATACCTACTTCAGATTCCTTTCCACTGTTTGTCACAATATGCAGTTTCCCATTTTCAGCATATGGCTTGAAATACTGTGTTATCTGATAGTTTTTTGGAGAATCAGGATGAAGTAGTTTTTTTCTGTCAAACTGACTCTCTCCATTGATTTTGCAATCCAGCGCAAGTGCCGCCTTTATGGCATAATTAAGCACTTCTTCATTCAGCTTCGGCAATGCTCCAGGCTGTCCTGTACATATAGGACACGTGGAAACATTAGGTGCTTCATTATCATAATCGGCATTACATGAACACCATACTTTTGTTTTTTTGTTTTTTTAACTGGCAATGTACTTCCAGTCCAATGACTGTTTCATATTCCATGCTCATTTTCTGTTTTTCCCTTTCTTAATTTTTATATTTTTCTTACATCTGTTTTTTTATTTAAACCTTTTGAAATTTCTAATAGAATAATACATTTTTTCTAAACTTCATATTCAGATTATCTTTTTATAATTTCTAATTACAGCGTTCCTATTGCTCTCTCAACAAGATAATTTCTTACTGTAAAACTCTGTAATTAACTGCATAATTTCTTTATAATCAGTTTTTCAAATCTAGTAATTATTTCATTTAAATAAGTAGACATATTTTTCATTTCTTCTACTATTTCTTTATATTTTTCTAAATTTAAATTTTTCCTTTTTCAATTGTTTTTTCATCAAGTTTTTTTCCATGTCTTGAATAGTTTTTATCTAATACCTGATGAATATTTTTTTAAATTATCAATATAATTTTCTATTATTTATATTAATAGTTGTACCTGCCTTTAATAAATTCAAACTGAAAACTTGAAGCATAAAAAGCTCTTTTGTAAACATTTTTCAAAAAGCAGTCTTGCTTTTGCCATTTCCATTTTAGCTGGTAATCCCTTATCTTTGAAAGATTTAATATCGTTATTTGAAAGCTCTTCATCTATCTCAAAAACAAATTATAAAGTTCCCTGTATTTTTCTCTTGTTTTTATAATTAGCTAAATATTTATCATTTAGTTCTCTTCCTTTTGAAAAATTGTCAGTTTTATATTTATTTGAATTATAATACTGTTTTATTTCATCAATAATTGTTGTCTTTTCTTCTGCCAATTCTATAAATTCTTTATATTTTTCATCAATTCCATTTCCATTTTTGTCAATTCCTTTATTAAGTTCCTCTTTAATTAGGGGAATGAGACTTTTTAAACTGTTCATAAACATTGCCAAATCTTTTCATCAAATGTTACAAGAGAACTTTTTAAATGAACTAACTTTTTCTTCATCAGCCTGAAATTCATTTTCTCCATTTATAAATGCAATCAAATATACTTCATACAAATAATCATATCCAAACATTAGTGTATACTCTTCCAAAGCAGAAGAATAATACATGTATTTATCTTTATTACTAGTATAAAAAGCTAAAAAAATTTCTTTAATTTCTCATTATCCTTATTTGAAAAAAATCTATTTCTTTTTATCCCATTGTAATCTGATTTTTTTCACTTTTTTATTTTTCTTCAGTTGTATTTTTATCATTTCCACAGCTTGATAAAATACAGATACTCAACATCAAAAAAATAGTATTACTTTTTATCTTCTGCATTTTTCCTCCAATTTTTAAAGTTCCGGATATTCTATCTTCCCTCTTGCTTTCCTCAAATTTGTGGGAAACATTAAATAGTAAATCTTCCCTGAAAATAATTTCCAATCAGCTGTATTCCTACAGGAAGACCATTTACAAATCCTGCTGGAACTGAGATTGCAGGAACTCCTGCCATATTTATTGAAACAGTGTAAATATCTGCAAGATACATCTGTACAGGATCTGCATTCTTTTCTCCCTTTTTTAAAAGGCTGTTGTAGGAGAAACAGGAGTCAATATAATGTCAACTTCATTTAATACCTTCTCAAAAGTCCTCTTTTATAAGTCTTCTTACCTGTGAGGCCTTTTTATAGTATGCATCGTAAAATCCTGAACTTAACACATAGTTTCCTATCATTATTCTTCTCTTTACTTCAGGTCCGAATCCTTCTTTCTTGATTTTACATACATTTCTTCTATATTTTTCATCGCTTTTTTTCTTACACCGTATCTTACACCGTCATATCTGGAAAGATTTGATGCCGCTTCTGCCGATGAAATTATATAATAAGTTGATATTGCATATTTTTGTATAAGGCAATGACACTTCCTTTACTTTCAGCTCCAAGTTCTTTCAGCTGTGCCACAGCTTTATCCACAACTTCTTTTATATCCTTATCCAGATCTTCTGTGAAATATTCTTTAGGAAGTCCTATTTTTAGACCTTTCAAATCATTATTCAGGCTTTTTTCAGATAGTCAGGCACTTCAATTTCTGCAGTTGTCGGGATCTTTTTCATCATAACCTGATATTATTTGCATAATTCTTGCCAGATCTTCAGTCGATTTTTGCCAATGCACCTATCTGGTCAAGGGAAGAACCGAAAGCCATAAGTCCATATCTTGATACTCTTCCATACGTCGGCTTTTATTCCTACTGTTCCTGTGAGGCTCGCAGGCTGTCTTATACTTCCTCCTGTGTCAGTTCCCAGTGCTATTGGCACCATCTGTGCAGCCACTGCAGCAGCCGATCCTCCGCTGCTTCCTCCCTGGCACTCTATCCAATGCCCATGGATTTGAAGCGGGCTTTATTGATGAATTTTTCATTTGATGACCCCATTGCAAATTCATCCATGTTCGCTTTTTCCTATTATTGGAACTCCTGCTTTTTAAGCCTTTTCCACTACTGTAGCATCGTATACTCCTTCATAATTTTTAAGAATCTGTGATGAAGCAGTTGTCAAATCTCCTTTTTGAAAGGATGTTATCCTTCAGTGCCACAGGAACTCCAAATAACAATGTACTGTCGTAATCTTTTCTTTTATCTTCATTATTATCATTATCATACTTTTTGCACTTTCAGTGATTTTTCATTTAAAAACGCTTGAAAAATGCTCCTATCTTATCTTCCAGCGAGTCTATTCTCTGTAAAAATTTCCCTTGTTACTTCTTCAGATGTAACTTCTTTATTTTTTATCATTTCAGCTATTTCACTGGCTGTTTTTTCCGTATAAACTCATTTTTTTCCACCTTTCTTTTTCTAATCCCACCAAAAAGTACCAGTTTTTGATTTATATAACCCTTCAAAAAAACTCTAATTATCAGCATTTTTTCTCCAACAACTTTTGGTACAATTATAAATTCATCATCACTGTTTGGTGCATTTTTTAGGATATCCTTTTTAATTCCACTATCCCTGACAATATCTTTTCTTAGCACATCTTTTAAATCCAGCACATTAAACAACGGTTCGACCTCACTTGTATCAACACTGTTCAGCTCTTCCATGTGGTCAAAAATTTTATTAAGGTCTGTCCTGAACTTTTTCAATCTCATTTTCTGAAAAATTCCAGCTTTGACAATTTTTGCTATTTTTAAAACATCTTCTTTGCTCAGCATTTTTTTCTCCTTCATCAATTTATTTTTGATTGTATGTTTATCTATTTAAAAATATCCCTTTTCAAATAACTCTTACTTTCTTGCTGTATTATTAAAATTTATAATTTTTATATACAAATTGATAACTCCAGATTTATCAATATTTTTGTTATTATTATGAAAATATCGATACTCTAATTTTTTTATAAAATAATTCCTTGTAAATTCTTTTTAGTTATTTCATAAAGTTCTACTAACCTGTCATAACTTTAAAAATTTCACTCTATTATTTTCTTTTAGTTCTCTAAAAGCTGAATAACTTATTTTTCTCAAATTCCTGTTTTTCTCACTTCATCAGCAACAATAAACATTTCTGTATAAAAATTTTTGTAAATCATTGTACTTTAACAATGAATTTTTGTATGTCTGTAGAATGTTCAACTTCAAAAAGAATGTGACAGTTTTATTTCATTATCATCAAAAAGTCTATTATCAAACCAGATTACATCAATAGTTGAACTTCTTTTTATTATTTCAGGATAACTAAATTCAGGAATTTTTAAGTGAACTTAAATCACATAATTTTCTATTAATAAATTTTTCTATTTTTTTATCTTGATTTGGAATAAAAAGTATCTAATTTTTAGATTCCCTATTTCAGAAGTAATCCTTGATAATACGAATGATTAAATTCTATCATTTCTTCAGAATCTTTATTTTTTTCAGTTTCTTCAATAAATCCATTTCTTTCATTTTTCTTTTTATATTTCATTAACCCGTAAAGTCCTGGTTTTTATCTTATATATTTCCTTATTTTTGCTGAACAATTCTTCTTATACTTGCAAATGGTGTCTTTGTTTTCCATTCACAATCTTCAATTTTAAATATCTCATGATTTAGTTCTCCTAAAGTAGCAACTCCACCTAATCTTTCAATCGTCAAAATAACAGCTTCGTATTGTTTCATTTTTAAGCACTCCTAAAAACTCAACCCATTCTGTACACTCTTTTTCCATCAGCTGTTTCTCCAGACATGAGTCTATGTGAGACATTTCCTGATTCAAGCACAATTTCTCCATTATAGTATTTTTCTCTGCAATCTTAAATGCTTCATCCATATCTTCTGCTTCAATTTTCAAATTTTTTTCCACTGCATGTTCTTCAATCAGTATATAAAAATTTTTCATTCTGAAAAACACCTCTTTTTCTAATAGTTCATATTATCTGTTTCTCCACTCCAATATCTCATCAAAGTTATCAAACTCAAGAAAGTCAATCTTTTCTTCCATACAGAACTTAACAGCTCTTGTTCCTTTCCTTACAAAAAAACAAAATCAGCTGTTTCCATTGCCCTGTAATCAGATGGACCGTCACCTACAAAAATTACTTTGTATCCCTTTTTTTCTGATAGTTTTCCACAGCTTCCTTCTTATCCACTCCATAGTACATTTCCTTATCCAGAAATGGTTTGTAATTTTTATTTTATTTCCATCAAAACTGATGTCATTAGAAATAATGTCATCGTCTGTCAAATTTATATTATACTTCAAAAGCGAGCCTTGTATATTAAGCCTCGTTCCTGCACTTACTATTTTAAATTCGCACCACTTTCGACAAAATCCTTGAAAACTTTCATCAATAGTAACATTCTTATCAAGGGTTTCTATATATTCCTGCCTTGTTATATTTAACGATTCCAGCCCAAATATGACAAATTCCCTCATGGTTATATCACCATTTCTGTACTGTTCCCTTATAATCTTTTTTTATACTCAGGATTATGAGTTTCCAGTAACGTATCTGTTGAATCTTTTTCTACTTATGGTAACATCGAAATCTATTAAAAATATAATTCTGTTTTTCTGTCATTCATTTTTCTCCAAAATTCATTTCTGATATATCTCTGTCTGATTTATAGTTTCTAAAGATTCTTTAAATACTTAATTTCTTCTTCTGTCAAAGCTCTGTAGTGCCCCTACTTCCAAAGTTCCGAGAGACAGTTCTCCCACTTTTACTCTTTTCAGGGATTTGATTTCATACCCTAGTGTTTCAAGCATTTTTTTCTTATCTGTCTGTTTCTTCCTTCAAAGATTGCTATTCTTATCTCTCGCCTATCGATTATTTTTTTACCTTTGCAGGTGCTGTTCTTCTTCCTTCTATTACAACTCCATGCTTTTAACGCTTCCACATGATCATCTGTAATTTCCTTGTCTAATCTTGCGATATAGCTTTTTGTAAAGTTTCTTGCTCGGATGCATCACATGGTTATAAATATCTCCGTCATTGCTTATTATTATAAGTCCTTCTGTCATATAGTCAAGTCTTCCATATGTGTACAGACGCTTTTTAGACTTTTATGTAATCTATTGCAAGTTTTTCTTCCAAACTTATCTTCACTTGAACAAATTACTCTCTTAGGTTTTATTTAACATGTAATATTCATAATTTGTATTGATTTTTACCCTTTCCCCATCAACCTTCACAACATCTTCAGGAGAAACTTCCATACCTATTACTGCTTCATGCTTATTTACAGTAACTCTTCCTTCCTTGATCATTTCATCAGCTTTTTCTTCTCGAACACACTCCTGCATCAGCTATAAATTTATTCAATCTCATTTTTCTACCTCTACATTTTCTTTTTTATCTATTTTTCCTTAATTTCTTCTATTATCCCTGGTTCTTCAAAAACTCTTATCTTCATTTTCCTTATAAAGCAGCTCTATTTTTTTCATACTTGCTATACCCTGGAAGTTCTGATTTTTTTCAGTAATATTCAAATAACTGTAAAAATATTCAGTAACTTCATAAAGATTAGGAGTCCCTATTGCCTTCTTTTTTCCTGAGATGTAAATAAGATTTTTTTCCAATAAATTTGCCATAGTTTTTTCTACACTGACACCTTTTATCTGTTCAATTTCCCCTTTAGTAACAGGCCCTTTATAGGCAATGATTGCCAAAGTTTCCATTGTAGGTTTGGTCAATTTTTTTATTTTGAGTTCAGGGATTAAAAAATTTTTACATCTTCGCCATATAAAGATTGGAAACAAGAAATACTGCTCCATTTTCAATCCTTATATTTATTCCGCTTTCTTTCTTTTTTTCCTTAAGCATGGACAATATTTCGTTTGTTTCATCCAGCGATAGACTGTAAAATTTTGCCAGCTCCTCCACTGTTATCGGCTCCTTGGAAAGAAATATGAGTGTTTCCATTTTATTTTTCAATATTTTTCTTTTTCCATAATATTTTTCCTGTTATTTTAAATATATAAACTAATATTCCATACTAGGAGAAATTATTATATTTTTTTATATTTTTCGAAGTCATCAAGCACTACTGCTATTCCATTTACAACTGCGTGAATAGCTTCATCACTTACAGTCACTTTCAGTTTCAGTTCTTTTTCAATTTTTTTCCTTTAATATTCTTATTCCTGCTCCTCCACCTGACAGATAAATACCTGTTTCATATATATCAGCAGCCACTTCAGGTTCTATTTCTTCCATTGTCAGCTTAATGTCATCTATTATAAGATCAATATTTTTATCAATAGCCGCATCTATCTCTTCAGCTACTATTTTAATACTTTTAGGAAGTCCTATTCCCAGTTCTCTACCTCTTATTTCAAATGAAGCTTTTTATCAGGCATGCTTATTGTGTTTACTTTTAGTTCTTCAGCTGTTCTTTCTCCAATTAAAAGATTATGTTTTTCCTTAATATATTCCATTATATCTTCATTCAGATGATCCCCTGCGATTTTTAACTGACTTTGATACAGCCGCTCCTCCAGACACTATGAATGCTATTTCAGTAGTTCCTCCTCCTATATCAACTATTAAATGTCCTTTAGGTTGGAATAGATCTATCCCCTGCACCAATTGCGGCAGCAACTGGTTCCTCTATAAGGTATACTTCTTTAGCTCCTGCATCTTTTACCACTTCTACTACAGCTCTTCTTTCTACCTGAGTTACTCCACTTGGTACACATATTATGACTCTTGCACTTTGAACCTTGTCTTTTTATTCTTCTTTAAAAATTCCGTCAGCATTTTTTTCAGTAATTTCATAATCTGAAATAACTCCGTTTTTTTCAGAGGTCTTATTATTTCAGTATGTTTTGCTGTTCTACCTATTATTTCCTTTGCCTTTTTCTCCAATATACTCTACTTCTTCAGTTTTTATGTTCAACGCAACATAAGTAGGCTCATCAATCTGATTCCTTCTCCTTTTTACATAAACTACTGTATTTTGCAGTTCCCCAGATCAATTGCCACATCTTTTGTCGGTTTTGTACTAATTTTTGAAAAAAATTGAAAAATTTCATATAAATATCTCCTTTATTTTTGTTTTTTATTTTTATTTCGTTTTCCAGATCATCATCAATTAATATCTGATTATCGTAGCTTATAACTCCCTTTTTCCTTTTAACTGGTCATAGATTCTTGATGCTCTGTTAAATCCTACTCTTAATTCACGCTGCAGAAGAGATATTGAAACTTTTTTTCTCCTGTTTTATTATCTCTATCGCATTTTCAAAAGTAAGGATCCACCGTCTTATCATTTTTCCTGTGTTTCTGTAAGAATTTCTTCCCTGTATTTTACCTTTCTGCTTGATTTCAGTGTAGAAGTAAGGTTGGAAACCTCCTCATCCGAAATGAATGCTCCCTGTATTCTTTCAAGTTTGAAGAGCCATTTTCAAGCAGAAGCATATCTCCCTGACCTAGCAGTTTTTCTGCTCCTGCAGAGTCCAGTATAGTTCTTGAATCTATCTGGGATCTCAGGGCAAACGAAATTCTACTTGGAAGATTTGCTTTTATCATACCTGTTATAACATCTGTTGACGGACGCTGAGTCGCAACTACAAGATGGATTCCCACTGCTCTTGCCTTCTGTGCAATTCTTGCAATGGATTCTCCACGCTTCCTGAAGCAACCATCATAAGGTCTGCCAGCTCATCTATTATTATAACGATATAAGGCATTTTTTCAACATACTTCAGGGAATTGTAGCTTTTTATGTTTCTCACTCCATTTTCCATAAGCTGCTTATATCTGTTCTCCATCTCATTTACTGCCCACTTTAAGGCTATAGCGGCCTGCTGCGGGTCAATTATGACAGGAACAAGCAGATGAGGTATGTCATTGTAAGGCATCAGTTCCACCATTTTTAGGATCCACCATAATAAATTTTTACTTCTTTTTCAGACTTTTTGGATATCAGTGTCGCTATCAGAGTATTTACCGCTACCGACTTACCTGAACCGGTCTGCCCTGCTATAAGCAGATGTGGCATTTTAGTAATATCTATTATTTTGTCTCTTCCAACTATGTCCTTACCTAAAATTACGTTAAGTTCTCCCTTTTTCCAGTTCCTTATTCTGTATTATATTGGAAAAAAATGTACAGGTTCCTTTATTTTATTCAGAGTTTCTATACCAATTGTATTTTTTTCCCCGGAATAGGTGCTTCTATTCTTATGCTTTCAGCGGCAAGATTCATTGCAATATCATCTGAAAGCGAAGTAACCTTGCTGACTTTTTGTTCCAGCAGGTATTGTAATTTCATATCTTGTAATCGTCGGACCATATTCGTAGTTTACAACTTTTGCATCTATTCCAAACTGCTTAAGCACATTTTTCCAGATGATTAACATTATCAATGATACTTTTTCAATCTCAAATTTCTTTTCAATGTCCATAGGCTTAATCTTAAAATATTTCTTCTATGGATTTTTCAGGAGTTCATTATATCCTTTGTCTGAATTATTTCTTGCATCTTCAGCCTTTTTAAGACTTTTCCTGCAGTTCCTTTTTCCCTTTTAATGGCTTCCATATCTTCAAATGCTTCAATTTTAGGAATTACCATTTCTTCATGAGGGTTTTCAATCTTTTTGTTTTCTTTTTTGTTTACTTCATTATTCTGCTTAACTTTTACTCTTCTTGTACTTTTCTCTTTTCGTATATCCTTTCACATCAGCAGGTTTTTGCATCGAAAGGCTTTTACATCAACCTGTTTTTTTCCTGAACGGGTTTATTTTTCGCTGGCAGTTTTGTCTTCCAGAACAGACTTTTTTATTTTTCAGAATTTTTATCTTCTGCAGTTTTTATTATCTTTTTCAGAATCTTTCCTATTTTTCAGCCGAAGCTTTATGAATTTCAGCCTTTTTCAGGAATTTTCCGCATGTTTTTTCTTCTTCTTTTATTTCTTCATGTTTCTGTTCCTTTTATTTCTGGATTTTTTTCTCTTCAACTTCAGATTTTTTTCAGGTTTTTTCACAAGTTTTTCTTCAGTCTTTTCTTTTTTTCAACATCAGATTTTTTTCTTTTTCGACAGAAGTTTTCGTTTTTCCATTTTTTAGAAAATTCAGCCCATTCCTTTTTTCTTTTTAGCTAATTCCTCATCTGAATAAAGTCTCGGTTTTTGTCTAAAAACTGTCCTTCGGTTTTTAGCCAGCTCAAAACTCAACTTTCTGATTTCTTGATTCTATTATACGTTTTTCATTTCTTCTTTTTGATATTTTTTTATAGTCAGTACGTTTAAGTTTTTTCTGACATTTTTTTAGCTTTTAAGAGTTTCACTTTGTCTTTGTACTCGTCACTCTTGTAATATTGTCTTACTCCCTTTATCCATTCATAAAAGGTATTCCAGTGGAGAAGACAGCAGATACAGAATGCTTAATCCAACAACTGCCCAAAGGAAAAATCCCCATTGCTGTCGTCGTTATAACTTTATACAGAGGCATTGCAACTAAACTTCCTACAATTCCTCCGCTTTCCTTTTCCAAATCAAGTTCCAGAATTATTCTTCCGCATCTGTAAATGAATCAGGCAAAGGCGAAACAATATCTTCCCTTATGAATAGCAATGAAATCGCTAAAAAAACAGACTACTCCTGTCAGCTCTTTCCTTCTGCTCACCCTCACTTCTTTTTATTAGAAAAATGCCAGTCCTGTTACAAGCAGTATTCCAATTATTATCCACGCCATTTTACCGAAAACAGAGTAAAAATCTAAAAATAGAAACAGAATATTTCCTTCAGAATTATTGGATGCCTCTATTCCTCTTTCTGTTAATCAGAAGATACGTCAGGAATAACCCTAAGACGATGAAGAAGCCCCTTTAACTTTTTATTCATTTTAATTCCTTCCTTTTTATGACCTATGAATATTTTTCATTAATTTTTATTATTATTGTGTAAAACTATATACATTATACATTATTTTTCTATTTTTGTCATTTTTATTATGATTTTTAACATTTTTATTTTTCACTTTTGTTTTTAACTTATAGACAATCGTTCTCAAAATTTCTCATTCAGTTTTATTTATAATTTTATTTCCTGTTAATATATTTCTTTTTAAGACCGTAAGACACTGCTTCAAGAATGACAGCAGTAAATAAAAATCATATATGCGAAAACACCCACTTCTCTCAAATCATGATACATAGTACCCGCCATAAACATTTCATATCCTATTCCTCCGGCTCCTGAAGCTGCTCCAACGACAACCGCATTAGTAAAGTTCATTTCAAAACGTACAAATGTCCATGACAGTATCGATGCCATTGATGAAGGAATCACCGCCTGAAATATAATCTGCCACCATGAAGCACCGCTTGCCTTCAACGCTTCAATTGTTTTCCCTGTCCAGTTCCTCTATACTTTCAGAATACGCCTTCACAAGAAAGGCAACCGTATGAAAGGATATCCCAATGACTGCAGCTTCCACTCCCTATATTTGCAACGACAGAAAATACCATAACCCACAGTATCGTAGGAATTGATCTTATAAAAGATACTGTAACTCTTATTATTTCAGATGTTTTCCCTCCTGAAAGATTTTCAGCTGCAAAAAATGACAGAAACAATGCAATAAAACCCCCAATCATTGTCGACATCATTGCAAGGGACAGGCTCACTCCCAGGCTTTGAAATATTTCTAAAAAGCTGTATCTGTCTGAAAGCCTTGCACCTAAAAACATTTCCCGCAAAATTTTTAACAAATTCCCTTAAGGCATTCCCTATATTTACATCTCCTGTATCTATTGTAAACATTGTATACAATCCTGTTATACAAAAGATAATTAATGTAGCTGTTAAATAAGCTCTTGCTCTTGTAAACTTTTTATTACTATTTTACCATTTCCTATCCATATAGCTTTCTCCTGTCATTTTCTTCACCTCCCGGTCTATATTAAAAGCAGTTCCTTTCTTATCTTATTTGATATCAGTTCTATTGTTGAAACTATAACTGCCACAATAAGTATGACAAGACCTGCGGCATCATATCTGAAACTTCTGTAATACAGATTGAATATGAATCCTATCCCTGTTCCTGTAAGTATTCCTATAAGAGTTGCCTCCCTCACATTGTTTTTCAGTATAGTACAGAACCCATGAAACAAGCTGTGAAGAAACACTTGGAATTACCCCCTGAAATACAATCTGCCACCACGAAGCTCCTGTCGCCTTCAATGCTTCACTACATCTCCTGCAACTTCATCTATAGTCTCCATAAAGGATCTTGTCAGATATCCGAATGTTATAAATGTCAGCGACAGAAGTCCTGTAAACTGGCTCTGCTTAAATGAAAACAGCAGCAGCAATGACCATGCCACAACTGGCATATTTCTGAAAAAAATGAGGCTGTAAGTTTCACTGCAAAAAGCAGCCGCTCTGCTTATTCCTACCGTTTCCGAACCAATCACTGACATTATAAGTGCAAACACTGATGAAATCAGCGTCGAAGTTAGAGCCAGCAGAATTGTTTCAAGTGCCGGCTTTCATAATTTTTAGGCAGATATTTTAATGTATTCCCGTTAGGAATAAATTTCTGGAATAGCCATAATACTCCTTTTGGAACTGACAGGAACGCCAGTCCATTTTCAAATCCTGAAAATCATGGATGATATGGCATATAATATTATAACAGAAAGCAGAAATATTATTTTTGACTGCATTCTCCTCTTTAAATATATCTTTATTAGTTAACTTCATTAAATTCTCTTCCCCGATTCTATTGATTTTATTTTTCTGATGACTTTTTCTTGACAATTCTAGTTGTCTTCTCTAAAACCTGAATAAATTTTTCCACCTTTTCCTTTTGTCAAATTTTTCTACAGCATCATCAAATACTTTATATCCCTCATTCAAGCCGATAATTCTATCAGAGTACTTTGTTGCAATGTCAACCTGATGTAAATTTACAATACATGTTATTCCCATTTCATCAGTAATTTTTCTTAAGTAATCCATCACCCTTTCCGAACTTTTTGGATCAAGAGATGCAATCGGCTCATCACATAGAAGAAGCACAGGATTCTGCATCAGTGCTCTTGCAATTCCGACCCTCTGTTTCTGCCCACCACTTAATTCACTGCATCTCTGATATGCATATTTCATCATGTCAACCTTTTTCCAGTATATCGAAAGCTTCCTTTTTCTCTTCTTCTGTGTACAGTCCCAGCGACCCTGACAATACTGATTTATAGCCCAGCCTTCCATGAAGAACATTTTTCAATAACTGTCAGTCTTTCAACAAGATTATAGCTCTGAAATATCATTCCTATCTGCCTTCTGAACCTGTTTATTTCCTTTCCCTTAAGTTTCTCAATCTGAACATCATTGAAAAATATGGTTCCTTCATCTATATCAATCATTCTGTTTATTGTCCTCAGCAAAGTTGATTTTCCGAGCCTGAAGGCCCTATAACTGAAATGAATTCACCCTTTTTCCGCCGTCAGCGAAACATCTTTCAGGGCTGTTATCCCGTTTTTTTATATTTTTTTGTGATATTATTTACTGATAGCAGCATTTTCAATTCCTTTCTTTTACTGTTATATTTATTTTACCGGTACTAATTAAAAAGGCGGATTCCTCCAGCCTTCAATTTTATTTTTTTATATTCCATTTTTATTTTTTTATAATGGTCAGTTGCATTATCCATGCATTTTATATCCCCCTTTTTATTCTTTTTGCCTGCTCATACCATTTTGAATCTGTTTCCAGGAATCCTACATTCGGATTTTTCCTTCAGGAACAGTCCTCTTATCTTACTTTTTCTTGTCACTGAATATTGCAGGATTGTCTGTTGTTTCCTTTGACATAAGGGCTTTTTTAATTTTTATCCTGGTCTTCTTTAGGAAGTTTTTACATTGAATACTATCGGTCCGTTAAATACAGGTATTGATTTTTATTACAGTGAAACTTTTCCCTGCGTAATCTCCGAACGGCGCAACTGCCCCCTGTTTTACCTTATAAGTGGCTCCTGCTTTATTTTCCTGCCCTGAAGTCAGTTCATATATTGTAAATGACTTTGGAATGGCAAATGTTGCAATGTCAGAATCCTTTTTAAACAGATTTACCTGTGCTCCTGGATGAGATCCTCCAAATATTACTTTTGAGAAAAACTTTTCCTTCCTGTATTACTTCATCATTGTCCTTCAGATTAAATATTTTCACGATTTCATGCGCAGGTATTTTGAATCCTGATGTTGAACTATTTGTAACAAATGTTATTGATTTTCCCCTGCATTTTTTAAGGTCATATCCATCTCCAGACTTGTACTGTGGAGCATCTTCCTCCCTTACAGCTATGAAAACTGTAATAGAATGCATCTTCCAATGTTCCGCTGGCTCCTGAATTTGTCAATACAGCTTCCACATCCTTACTTCTTTTCCCTTGCATTCAGCAGAGCTTCTGCACCAATATATGCAATCTGAGCCTGTCCTGAGATTATATTTTCCACTGCAATGTTATAATCTGTAGTTGTTATTATTTCAACCTTTTTTTCCGGTAGCTTTTTTTCTATCACCTTTGCAAATTCTTCCCTCGAATTTTTCAGCGAATCATTCGACTCATTAGGTAGGAACACTATTTTTATTTTTATCTTCCTTTTTCCACAGCTTAATAATACTAATGATATTAATGCAATTAAAACTATTTTTCAAAATATTTTTCATTTTTGTCTCCTTTATTTTTAAGTTCTCTTCATTTGTTTTTTTCTAAATTATCGACATATTATATCAATTTTTCATTTTTCTATACTCTAAATACGAAAAACTTTTTAAAATTCATATAAGATTTTTCTATATATTTTCAATAATTTCTTTCAAATTTTTTAAAAGGAACCAAATTTGTCTTTTTCAATAGAAATGATTTTACTGCATTCAAACACTTTCTTTTTTTCCATTCTTATAAATCAAAGCTTCTAAATTCCACTTTCCCTGACATGAAAAAATCTTTAAAAATTGTACTTCTTCCTCTATTTTTATTTGTTCCTTTCTGATATACTATTCTACAAATTTTATTTTTCAATTATTGCTTCTACTATATCTTTTTAATATTGAGCTGTTTTTCGGCTTTTTCATTTCCACTTTCAATATTTTTTTCTATTAAAAAAAGTTTCTTTAACTGTTCTTTTTGAAAGACAGGTCTCAAATTTAGCTTTTAATTTCTCTTTATCTAAATTAAATGGACACATTTCATATGTTTCCAATGTCAGCATTCAAAATAAAGAGAAAAACCTCATTTTCTGTAAACATAGCTGATGAAAGCAATTTTTATTTACTATCTTATATTTACCATGTCTACCTACTTCAGAATATATAGGAACACCAAGTTTTTCAAGAGATTGAATATCTCTAAGTGCCGTTCTTTTTGAAATACCGTATTTTTCAGTTATATCTTTTTAAATTAAATTGATTTTTCTTATTAAGATAAAACATCATATCATTTATTCTTTCAGATTTATTCATTATTTTTCTCCTAAATAAAAAAACTTCTAAATTAAATTGACATTATTTGTCACCTTTTAGTATTATAATATAAAAATTAAAAAAGAAAGGATGAATATTTATGGATATAAAAGAGAATTTGAAAATATAATGAAAGGGCAGGGAGAGATCGCGTTGACAACTTCTACAAATGATATTCCTAATGTAAGAATTGTAAGTTTCTTTTTACTCTGAAGAAACAAAAAAACTTTATTTTTTAGTTCCTTCAAGGACAGTCAAAAAGTTTCTGAATTTTCATCAAATAGTAATGTTTCTTTTTACAACTATTCCCAAAACTGAAAGTAAATATGTCAGAGGAAAAGGAAAAATCAAAAAAAGCAACAAAACAGTCTATGATGTAAAGGAAATATTTGTTTCTAAAAATCCTAAAATGGAATTTATCATTGATAATTTTGGCGATGTTCTACTTTTATTTGAAATTCCTCTTTCAGAAGTAACTGTTACTCTTGAAAAATCAGGAGGTTCATACACTTGTCTTATAAAAGAAGGAGTCAGAAATTATGAATAATAACCGTTGCGGATGGGCAAAGGGAGAAAAGGATATTTTATATCATGACACTGAATGGGAGTGCCTTCCCACGATGACAGATATTTTTTTGAAATGCTCATACTCGAAGGCTTTCAGGCGGGACTTAGCTGGAATACAATTTTTACAGAAAAGGGAAAATTTCAGGAAAGCATTTGATAATTTTGATTACAGGAAAATGGCAGAATACGATGAAATGAAGCTGAATGAACTCTTAAAAATGAAGGAATTATACGGAACAGACTGAAAATAAACTCTACTGTTACAAATGCCAGGGCATTTATGAAAATTCAGGAAGAATTTGGCTCTTTTGCAAAATATATATGGAAGTTTTACTGATAACAAAAGAATTATAAATAAATGGAAGGAACTTTCTGAAGTACCTGCCACTAGTGAGCTTTCTGATAAGATAAGCAAAGACTTAAAAAGAGAGGATTCAAGTTCGTTGGTTCCACTATTATATACTCTTTTCTGCAGGCTATAGGAATTATTGATGATCATTTAATGAGCTGTCCTTATAAGACAGAGTGAAAAATAGAATTTTTTTAACTCCTTTTTAAGAACATAGTTTTTTTGTGTACTCAATCAATTTAACCATTAAATATAAAGAAAATAAGGCTAAAAATTTTTAGCCTTATTTTCTTTAATATCTTAAACATTACAGTATCGTTACCTCTGGTAATCATTTTTCTGTTCAGTTTTAGTATTTTTCTCATTTTCTTTTTTTATTAGAAATTTTTAGCTGCTGCTACCCTTTCTGCTAAATTCATTACATATTTCCCTGAAAAATTTGGTGTCTTTTCAGTTTTTGAAACTTTTTTCTTTAATGCTTTCTTTAGCAATTTTTGAAATTTTCAACAGCAGATTTTCCACTGGCATAATGATCCTCATCAAAGGTTGTATGAACAGACCTTATCATATTCTGAGCTGGAATAGCAACTATATTTGTAGTTGTTTTTAAAATTTTTCCCCTGACTCATTGCTGTCTGTCTCATCATATATGCATTTGTTGTAGGTACCTTAACCGCTTCTGTTAAAAGTACCTCTTCCGTTATTTTGGGACTATTGATAAAAACTTATTGTTATTTAAATACATGCCATATTTTTTTCACAGGGTGCAGGATCAACTGTAAATGATTTTCAGATTCAGGACAGAAGCTACATAGTTAGCTTCTCCACCCCCTTTGGAATGACCGTTTACTCCAACCAGTTTTTAAACGTTCTTGTTTTTCCCCATCAGTACATTTAAATTCAACACCATGTAAATACCTTTTTCTGTATTTCTCAGCCGTTTCCAATGCCGCAACCCTGATTACTGCTTATTCCCCAGAAATAGGCCTCCCGTTTCCTCCCCAGTCCTTTACAGTTTTACCAAATTCTTTACTTGTTGGATTAAAATTTGAATTGCTTATCCGAAGATAATTTCTACAGTTCCATTTTCCTTGTTTCCAATAACTGTATAGGACATTTTTGTTTTCTTGTCTATTTTTCATCGGTTCAAGTATTTCATATTTTTCTGAAAATTTTTAAAAGCACTTTCATTGAAATTTTTCCGAACTTCTTTTATTCTTTTTTTCACCTTTACGTTTTTAATTCCTGAACATTCCCACTATTTTTTTAAGTCTTCAATATCTGAATTTATTTTTCCTAAATCATTTTTTTAGAATTTCAAGACTTGATTTAATTCCTTCAGTATCTTTTATAAATTCTATAAAATCATAAGTCCAGTTTCGATTTGTAAACTGTGTTATAATTTCCGTCTTAGCCAGTATTTCTTCTTCTGAAAAATTTTTAAAAGTATTATCAATTTTTAGAAAATAGTGCTCCACTTTCAAAATCCCTAATAAATTTTGCATCAGCTTTTTTTATCATCCAAAAGCAAAACCTCTTTTTAACTGGCTGCTTAATCTGTTATAATCTCCCCTGTCTTTTTCCAAAGGGCAAAGCCTACATTTATCAATCTGGCAGATTTTTGGTTCATCTACTTTTTTTAATTTTTAAATTTTTCCCCATTTGGCTTTTTCTTCATATTTACGTTTATAGCTATCTTTTTAATTCTCTTGCTGCCAGTATTTCCAAAAAAATCCATCAAAATTGCTATCTTCTTCATTCATTTTTAACTTTCCTTCTGAACAGTCAGCTTTTTATTTTTCATCCTTTGCTTTTGTCTACATTATCCTCTTTTCTATTTCGAATAGCAGAGTAATCAAAAATCAAGGTCATATCCATATTTTTTAAGAAGTTTCTTTTCTTTTTGTCATTTCACTCGGTTTTTGAATAAGCAAGTTCACCAGCTTGAGCAGCTTCAAGCATATTATACCAGGCAAACATGTTTGTATTTAACCCTAAAACCATTATAGCTAATATTAGCATTTTTTTCATATTTATCATTCCTTTCATAGATTTTTATATTATTATATTATTTTTTATTAAAATTTCTAGTTCCAATATTTTCCTAATTAATCCAAATACTTTGCCATATGTATTTCTTTCTATAAGGATAATTAAATATATATATATACTTTTATCTAAAAGATTCTCTTTATTTATGGTATTATTATATCATATAATGCAAAAATTAAACTTAAATTTATTTATTCAAATTATTTTTAACTCCCCTTCTGAACAGTCAGCTTTTTTATTTTCATCCTTTGTGTTATTTACATTATCCTCTTTTCTATTCCGAATAGCAGAGTAATCATAATTAAGATCATATCCATATTTTTAAGAAGTTTCTTCTCTTTTTGTCATTTCACTTGGTTTTTTGAATAAGCAATTTCATCAGCTTGAGCAGCCTCAAGCATATTATACCAGGCAAAATACATTTGTATTTAATCCTAAAACCATTATGGCTAATATTAATATCATATTTATCATTCCTTTCATAAATTTAGATTATTTCAAGTTTTTATTTCTGAATAATTGCTATATCTAACATATTATTTTAAAATAAACCGTGCTAACATTTCCGAAAATTTATCAAAAATTTCATCTTTTTATTCATTTTTAACTTCCCTTCTGAACAGTCAGCTTTCTTATTTTCATCTTTTTGTTTTTTTCTATATTGTCAGCTTTTTTATCTTCTAAAATAGCAGAGTAATCATAGTTAAGATCATATCCATATTTTTAAGAAGTTTCTTATCTTTTTGTCATTTCACTCGGTTTTTGAATGAGCAATTCTTGAAGCTTCACTAGCCTCAAGCATATCATACCAGGCAAATACATTTTGTATTTAATCCTAAAACCATTATGGCTGATATTAACAATTTTTCATATTTATCATTCCTTTCATAGATTTTTTTATATTATTATATTATTTTTTTATTAAAATTTCTAGTTCCAATATTTTCTTAATTAATCTAAATAATTCTGCCATATATATTTCTTTCTATGATAATAATTATAGACATACATATTTTTACCTTAAAAATTCACTTTATTTGTGATATTATTATATCATACAAAATAAAGGAAAGCAAAAAGCATATTTTTTATGTTTTTAATGCTAGAATAACACATTTATTGAACTTATATTTAAATTTATTTAAAAAGAAAAACATAGAAATTTGACTTGATAAATATTTTTATAGTGTAGCACTATATATAGTCTATAAAATAGAAAATCTAAAGAAAAATATTTCTATTTTTAAACTTACCCACATAACGAGTATCTTATGTTTTTATAAGCTCTGATATACTCGATCAATTAAATTATCAACAAAAACTGCCTCTCAAGGCAGTTTTAAATTTTATCTATTATTCTCTTTTCTATTTTTTGTTTTTGGTGGAAATGACGGGAATCGAACCCGTGTCCAAAAATACAAAGTTCTCATTATCATCTACAAGTTTAGTCTATTTATCGCTTTTAACCGAAAAGATATTAAACAGACAAAAGTCTAACGGCGAGATTATAAGATGTCCTCAGATGACATAATCATACATCCAAGTAAGCCATTAAAGTGACGTCATCTTAAAGAAAAATGGCGATTTCTTAAAGTGACGAGCTGCGACTTAGGCAGCTAATGCGTAATTATCGTTTCCGATTATATTTAAGTTGGATTTTAAAGCTCCCGCTTACTTGCTGATAATAAGCTTCCTATCCTGTCGAAACCAAAACATTCCCTTATTCTATTGTATTATGATTATATCATATTTCTATTCTTTTGAAAAGCATTAATTTCAGGTATTTTAGTACATATCCTTCAAATATTATACTAAAGACCCTATAACTCCATATACTCCCAAAGTCACTAAAGATGCAGCTATCAATACTCCAATAAAAAAATATACACAAAAGATTTTTTTCTGTCAAATTGAAGTAATGCAGCAATTAACGCTCCTGTCCATGCTCCTGTTCCTGGAAACGGAATCGCTACAAATAGCATAAGTCCAAGAAACTCCTTATTTGCAATGCTCTCACTTCTGCTCATTGCTCTTTTTCTATTTTTCAATAATATTTACCATTATATTTCTTTTTTTCATAAATTCAAACACTTTTACAACAAATAAAAAGTATAAAAGGAACAGGTAGAATGTTACCTATAATTGAAGTTATCATATTTGTATACCATGGAGTCCCTGATAGTATCCTATCGGTATGCTTCCCCTCAGCTCTATGACCGGAAGCAGGGAAATAAAAATATTCCTATTATCTTTCCGGCATTCACTCCAAATATGCTTATAATAAATGCCACTATTGACTGAGCCAGTTTCTTCATATTCTAATTTATAACTGCTAAATCTTAAATCCGATTGAGACAGCAGTTTTTCTCCTTTCTTCTTATTTTTGCAATTTCAGATTATTATATCATAAAGTTGAAATTAAGACTATTCGATTTTTACTGACTGTTTTTATTTTCAAAAAGACGAAAACTTATTTTTAAATTTTCGTCCACTCTTCTCTTTTTCTTCTAATAACTTACAATCTGCTTAATATTAAATTGGCAATTACAAATAGCTGTAATATAAAAGCAATCTCTGTATCTCATTTATCATCAGATACATTTCTAACATATTTTTCATTAAAGAAAAATGAGAGTTCCTATTTTTATAAAATATAAGCTATTAATAATATGAAACAATACGTTCCCTCTCTATTTATTCAACTTGTCATATCTTTTTGCCAATTCAATTGCTTTTTCTTTTGTCATATCAAGTTCTGTTATAATATATAGATATCCCAGCTCCTGTTCCACCTTCCATTTTTGCTGCTGCTGCTTTTGCCTCTTTTTTTCTGTATCCATGCTTTCTGAGATTCACGCAATTTTGTCTGTTCATTTTTGATAACTTTGTCATTAATAACTTATAAATCTTATTTAATTCAGAATCCCACTCATTATATAAATATCCTGCTGCATTCTTCATATCAGCTGTTACTCCTGAATTAAGAGCTTCCTGTTTTTCAATCTCAATTTTTCATTCTTCCTATTAATTCAGATTCATAATTTCTTGCAAATACAGTAACTCCTATAAGCATTAATCCTAATAAGAATAATAGTTTTTCATTTTAAATATCTCCTTCTATTTTTTTATAATTTAAATATTCTATATTAATTTTTATTTTTTTATTGTAAATTTTTATAATAGTCACGATATAATTTATACATCTCAGGATTATCATCAGGAAATTTTTTCCAGATGTTTGGGATCATCAATTTTTATTATAATTATCTGGACGTACTGTAACAATTATTCTTCTAGTGTCTTTATTTAAAATTACAGGAACTTTTTAATTTTGTATCATATCCTATACATATATATTCATCACAAAGTATATTTTTCTTTAGAACTACATTTCTTACACTTGGTGATTCATTTTTCATCTCCAGTCTCTGAAAACGTAATCCCAGAACTGATATTTCCCATTTTTCAACTTTTTAATTTTTATTACAACATCATCAGCTGCTATAGTTCCTTTCAATAATATTTCTTCATGAAGTTTTCCATCACTTGTGAAAGGTAAGTCATAGCCCTTATAACTAATTTCTTCTCCTTCTGAAAAACTGATAACTCCTACTAATAATAATAACATCATAATAATTTTTCATTTTAGTTTCCTCCATTTATTATTTTTCTAATTTTTATTTCTTAGTTATTAGTGTACCATAATTTTTATTAATGAAATATTAGAAGTTTTTATTTTAGATTTCTATATTTTCACTATTATTATAACATACTTAAAATACTTGTCAACCTAATCTAACTCTCACGTTTTTATAAACTTTATTTTTGAATATCTCTGTTTCTATTCTTAATATATTATAATTTATTATTAAAGATATAATTAAAATATTTCGATTTTATTATTTATAAATAAACACTTCTTTTTAGTAATTTAAAATATATGCCAAAAGAATTAAATTCTACTTCATTATAGACATTGATTATAATTTATTCAAGAACTATTTCACAAGGAATATTTTTCATATATCGCATTTATATTTTTGCTATTTTGAGACAGCCCCATTATTATCAGAAATCATAAAATAAAAAGATGAAACATAAAGCTTCATCTTTTTATTCTTTCTGTCTTTTTTATGAAAACCTTTCATCTTCTTAACAGCCAGATAAGAATCTATCTGTTGAAGTAATTCTACTGCTGTTCCTACAAGAATCAAAAGACTTGTTCCCCCGATTAATACATTTATATTAAGAAAATATCCAAACCAGATATTAGGGAATATTCCTAAAAGTGATAGAAATATAGCACTTCAAAAGTTACTCTGGTTGCTACTCCTTCCAGATAATCAGCTGTTTCTGCTCCCGCTCTTACTGTAGGTATCGTTCCTCCACTCTGTTTTCAAGTCATCTGCCACCTTATCAGGATCAAATGCTATTGTCAAAGTATAGAAGAAAGAAAATACTGTAATCAGTATCGCAAATAACAACAAGTACATAACTCCTTTAGGAGCAAACTGAGTTGTTAAAAAAGTTTTTAATTTTACTATCCTTCATTAGTGAAACTATAAATGGTGGTGCCGCCATCAACACTGACGCAAAAGATTATCGGCATTACTCCAGACATATTTATTTTTAAAGGCAGATAAGTTCTTCTTCCAACTGCACTCTGTCATCCACCAAATCCTAAACTACCTTTTTCCTGCATACTGTATAGATTCTTCTTTCAGCAAGCTGAACTATTACCATTAAAGTTATAATTACCACAAACAGTACTAACGACAATGTAAAACATAACGATACCTGTACTGTCCTTACTAAGACTTGCCCACATGTTATGTAATACTCCTGGTAATCCTGCAACAATGTTCAGAAAAATCAACATAGATGTACCATTTCCGATACCTCTTATTGATATTCTTTCTGAAATCCACATCAGAAATGCTGTTCCACCAGTCATTAATGCTACTGAACTTATAATAAATTTAATTCCTGGCTCAATAACCATTCCGCTTCCCATTAATGCTACTGATATTCCGAACGATTGTCCTATTGCAAGAATAATGGTTACGTATCTTGTCCATTGAGTAATTTTATCTCTTTCCTTACCTCCTTCTTTCTGCATTTCATCTATTTTAGGAAAAATAACTCCTAAAAGTTGAAATACGATTGATGAGTTGATGTAAGGAATTATTCCCAGCGAAAATATAGATGCTCTCTCAACTGCTCCCCCTGAAAATAGATTCAGGAATCCAGCTATCGCATTATTTTTGAAAATCCTTAAAAAGATCCATATTAATTCCAGGAACAGGGATATGTATTCCAATTCTTGCAATGATAATCATAATCAAGGTAAAAGATACTCTTTTTTCCAATTCGGGTATTTTGAATATTGCTTTTATCCTACTTACTATTGCTTCAGTTAAAGTCAATCTTACCACTACTCCTTATATATGAGAAAAAGCAAGATGTAAATCTTACTTATCCCTCATTTTCATTTTTTATTATTTCCTGCTTTTAGTTGAGTATGACTTAACTTCAAGAATTTCTACGCTTCCACCTGCTTTTTCAACAGATTCTTTAGCTGTTTTTGAAATTCCATGTGCTTTTACAGTCAATTTCTTTGTAACTTCAGCATTTCCAATTATTTTCAGTAAGCTTGTAAAATCTTTTTCCTTAACATATGATTCAACATTTGTTTCTAAATATTCTTTTTACAGCTTTTTTTCCTTTTATATTTCTCAATGCTTCATCTGAATATTTAATTATAAATTTAGGGATTTTTTTAATTATTCCATTTTCTACTAATGTTTCTAAGCTTTACTACATCTCCATCATTGAATTTTTCAACAATATCAGATAATGTAATAACTACCATATCTTTTTAAATGGAGAATTTGAGAATCCTCTTTTAGGAACTCTTCTTATAATAGGCATCTGTCCACCTTCAAATATAGGTGAAACATAAGTACCTGATCTTTGTTTCTGACCGTTATGCCCTTTACCTGCTGTCTTTCCCCATCCTGTACCATGACCTCTTCCTACTCTTTTTCTGTCTCTTTTAGAGCCATCAGCAGGTCTTAATTCATTAAGATTCATTTATTCTAAACCTCCTCTACTTTTAAGTAAATAAGAAACTAATTTTTATTTTTTTCCTTCTATATCTGCTGTTTTTATTATGAACAACACTTTGGCTTTATCTTTCTTAATCCAAGTGATTTAACAGTAGCGACATGATTAGGCTTTCTTCCATTAATTCCTTTAATAAGTGTTACTTTTACTTTAGACATTAATTTTACTCTCCTAACCTATTATCCTAAAAATTTCTTCAACTGATTTTTCCTCTAAGTCTAGCAACTTCTTCAAGCGATCTCAATTTTTAATCCATCTAAAGTCGCTCTAGCAACGTTATCTTTATTTTTTTGATCCTCTTATTTTTTTGTAAGTACATCAGTAACTCCGGCTAATTCCAGATAGTTCCCTTGTTGCAGAACCCGCGATAACTCCCGTACCTTTTTGAAGCAGGTTTCAGTAATACACTTGTCGCATTATACTTACCAATCTGATCATGTGGTAAAGTTCCGCCTTTTAAAGACACTGTAATCATATTTTTCTTAGCGTTTGCTACTGCTTTTCTTATAGCATCAGGTACACCATTTGCTTTTCCTAATCCTATACCAACTTTTCCTTTTTCATCTCCAACAGCTGCTAATACTGAGAAAGATATTCTTCTTCCTCCTTTAACAGTTTTAGAAACTCTGCTTATTCTTAAAAGACTTTCTTTATATTCACTCGCTTTTGCTTCTCTATCTTTAATTTCTCTGGCCAAAATAAATCCTCCTTCTCTCTAGAATTTTAATCCTGCTTCTCTTGCAGCATCTGCTAATGCTTTTACTCTTCCTGTGTAAATATATCCGCCTCTATCAAATACCACATTGCTTATACCTTTTTCCAATGCTTTCTTTGCTATTGCTTCTCCAACTTTTTTAGCTGCTTCAACATTTCCACCAGACTGAACTTTTCCGTTTTTCAATTGTTGACGCTGAAACTAATGTTGTAACCTGAATTGTCATCGATAATTTGAACAAATATATTCTTCAAACTTCTATACACAGAAAGTCTAGGTCTTTCAGCAGTTCCAACGATTTTTCTTCTTATACTTCTATGTTTTTTCTCTCTTAATTTATTTCTATCAAGTTTTTTAATCACTAAAATCTACCTCCTATCCTTTCTTACCTTCTTTTCTTCTGATTACTTCATCAGCATACTTAACTCCTTTTCCTTTGTAAGGTTCAGGTGGTCTTTTTGCTCTTATGTTCGCAGCAACTTGTCCAACTAATTGTTTATCAATTCCTTCAACAGTTATTTTAGTGTTTCCTTCAACTTTGAAAGTGATTCCTTCAATAGGTTCTATTTCTACAGGATGTAGAATATCCCAGAGCTAAAGTAAGCCCTTTCACCGCTGGCCTGTACTCTATATCCTACCCCCTACTAATTCCAGTTTAATTTCAAAACCTTGACTTACTCCTGTTACCATGTTGTTTACATTAGCTCTTGTTGTTCCATGAATAGCTCTTGTATTTGGTAAATCATTAGGTCTTTCAAAAGTTATTTCGCTGCCGTCTATATTTACTTTTATTTCACTGCATAATTCTCTTTCAAGCTGCCCTTTAGGTCCTTTAACAGTGAACTTATTACCATCTTGTTTAATTTCTACACCTGCAGGTATAGTTATAGGTTTTTTACCTATTCTTGACATAACTTTTCTCCCTATTTTATAAAATGCGTAAATTACCACACGTAGCAGAGTACTTCTCCACCAACGCTATGCTTTCTGCATTCCTTGTCTGTAATAACACCTTTTAGGGTGTTGAGACAATGGCAATTCCTAATCCACCTAATACTTTAGGGTAAATTTTCAACAGATGTGTATACTCTTCTTCCAGGTTTTTGAAATTCTTTTCAATCCTTTTTATTACAGCATCTCCATCCATATATTTTTAAAGTTACTACTATATCTCTTATGTTTCCTTCTTCCTTAATTTCGTAACCAGTTATATATCCTTCATTTTTTTAGTATGTTAGCTATGCTTTCCTTTTATTTTTAGAAAACGGTACTTTAACTTCTGTATGTTTTAGCCATGTTTCCATTTCTAATTCTAGTAAGCATATCAGCAATAGGATCTGTTAAATGCATTTATTTCTCCTCCTCTCAAAATTACCAACTTGATTTCTTTACTCCAGGGATAACTCCCTCTCCTGCTAATTTTCTGAACATTACTCTTGAAATCCCGAATTCTCTCATGAATCCTCTAGGTCTTCCATTTAACTGACATCTGTTTCTAAGTCTTGTAGGCGATGCATTTCTTGGTAATTTCGATAATTCTATAATTGCCTCTCTATCACCTGTTTTAGCTCTTGCCTTTAATTCAGCTCTTTTGCTGCATATTTATCAACTGTTTTTTCTCTTTTAAATTTCTTTCAACCATTGCTTTTTAGCCATTTATTAGTTACACCTCCTTCAAAAATACAACCTATCTTTGCAAACGGCATTCCGAATGCTTTTAATAACGCTCTTCCTTCTTCATCGTTCTGTGCAGTTGAAACTATAGTGATACCTAATCCTAATGTTTTATCAACTTTATCGATTTCGATTTCAGGAAACACGATTTGCTCTTTTAATCCAAGTGTATAGTTACCTCTACCATCAAATCCTTTTGGAGATACTCCTTCAAAGTCTCTTACTCTTGGTAAAGTAATGCTTATCAGTCTATCAAGGAACTCATACATTTTTTCTTTTCTTAAAGTAACTTTTGCTCCGATTTTTTGTCCTTCTCTTAATTTAAATCCTGCTTCAGATTTTCTTGTTGCCCTTGGTACAGGCTGCTGTCCTGTAATTTGTGCTAATTCCTTCATTGCAGTTTCAATTAACTTAGGATTGCTTACTGCTTCTCAATCCCCATGTTTTACTACAATTTTTATCTAATTTAGGTACTTGCATGATATTAGAAATATTTAATTCTTTCATCAATGCAGAAACTAATTCTTCCTTATATAATTTTTTTGTAATCTTGGAATATATTTTTCAGCCACTTAAGTTTTCCTCCTCTCTAAATCCTATATTTCATTACGGATACTACCGATACTCTTACCTTTTTATTATCTTTTATTTCAAATCTTACTCTTGTTCCTTTTTTTGCACTTTCATCCCAAAAGCATAACTTTAGAAGAGAAAATTGGCATTTCTTTTCTCTACAACTTCGCCTTGTGGGTTCATTGCATTAGGTTTAACATGTCTTTTTTGTATATTTACACCTTCAACTATGATTTTTCCTGTCTTAGGGAATACTTTTAACACTTTTCCGACTTTTCCTTTATCTCCTGTTTGTCCTTCACCTTTATCATTTCTTGACAAATCCTTTGATCTACCGCTAATTACAACAACTGTATCTCCAGTTTTTACATGTAATTTGTTAGGTACTGATTTAACTCTTGGTTTAGCCACGCGTAAACCCTCCTTCCTATAATAACTATAATACTTCTGGTGCTAGAGATACTATTTTCATAAAGTTTTTTGCCCTCAATTCTCTTGCTACAGGTCCAAAAATTCTCGTACCTCTTACTTCTAATGCTGAGTTTAATATTACTGCCGCATTATCATCAAATTTTATATATGATCCGTCTGCTCTTTTTAATTCTTTTCTAGTTCTTACTACTACAGCTTTAACAACGTCACCTTTTTTTACTTTTCCGTTCGGTATAGCTTCTTTAACAGATGCTACTACTATATCTCCGATTTTTCCGAATCTTCTTCTTGATCCACCTAATACTCTGATAACCATTATTTTCTTTGCTCCGGTATTATCAGCAACATTAAGTATAGTCTGTTGTTGAACCATTTAAAATTTCCTCCTCTCAAATTTACTGAAAACTATTTCGCTTTTTCTAAAATAGTTACAACTCTCCATCTTTTTTCTCTACTTAACGGTCTTGTTTCCATTATTTGAACTCTATCTCCAACACCGCATCTCGTTCTTTTCATCATGAGCTTTATATTTTTTGAAGTTTTTACTCTTTTCTTATACAGTTTATGCAGTTTCATTGTTTCTTCAAGAACAACTACAGTCTTATCCATTTTATCAGAAACAACAATACCTTCTCTTACTTTTTCTCTCGTTTCTTTTTATTTTCCACTGACGAATCCTCCTATTTTACAGTCTTTGTTTTTCTCAGTTATAATTGTTTTTTATTCTAGCAACATCTCTTTTCACTTCTCTTATTTTTTGCAGTGTTTATAGGAGTGTCCTGTAATTTTGCTAGATTCTGAAATTTTCAAATTGAACAATTCCTGCTTTTAATTCTTTAACTTTTTGCATCTAATTCTTCTAATGATAATTCTCTAATTTCATTTGCTGTCATTACTTATCACCACCCACTTCTTCTCTTTTTACAAATCTGACTTTGATAGGTAGTTTATGTCCAGCTTTTCTTAATGCTTCTTTAGCTTTTTCTTCTGATACTCCGCCAACTTCAAACATTATTTTTCCTTTTTGACTACTGCTACCCAACCTTCAGCATTACCTTTACCTTTACCCATTCTTGTTCCTTCAGGTCTTTTTTGTATAAGGTTTGTCAGGGAATATTCTTATCCAGATTTTTCCTTCCCTTTTTAAATGTTCTATTAATCGTAATTCTGCATGCTTCTATCTGTCTTGATGTTATCCATCCAAATTCTTTAGCGGCAAGTCCAAATTCACCAAAATCTACTTTGTTTCCTTTTGTAGCTATACCACCCATTTTTCCTCTGAACTGTTTTCTGTATTTCGTTCTTTTAGGTATTAACATTACTCATTTCCTCCTTCCTTTTTATTAGAAAGAACTTCACCATTGAATATCCATACCTTTAATCCTAATGCACCATATGTAGTGAATGCAGTTGCAGTTGCATAGTCAACATCTGCTCTTAAAGTATGTAATGGTACTCTTCCTGAAAGTGTCCATTCACTTCTTGCTATTTCGGCACCGTTTAATCTTCCCGATACCATTACTTTAATTCCTTTTACTCCAGCTTTTTCAGCTCTTTGAATAGCCTGTTGAACTGCTCTTTTATAAGCAACCCTTTTTTCAATAGCTGTTGCAATGCTTTCAGCAACTAACTGAGCATCTTTATTAGGATTTTTAATTTCCTGTACTTTAACTTGTATTTTTCTTATTTGTCAACTTTTTCAAGATTTTGCTTTTTAATGCTTCTATTTCTTGACCTTTTCTCCCTATTAAGATTCCTGCTTTACCTGTTTCTATTATAATAGTTACATCAGTAGGAGATGTTCTCTCAATTTGGATAGTTGAAACTCCTGCATGATAATAGTTTTTCTTAATGTATTCTTTTATTTTTATATCTTCATGAAAATTATTTAAGTATTCTTTTCCTTCGGCGAACCATCTTGAATCCCACGATTTTAGTAATTCCGATTCTCATACCTCTAGGATCGACTTTTTGTCCCACAGACTTACCTCCTTATACTTTAATTATTAGTTTCTTTCATCAACTTCTATAGTGATGTGAGCTGTCAGTTTTCTTATTACATCCGCTCTTCCCATTGCTCTAGGGACTTATTCTCTTTAAGTACCGGTCCTTTATCTATCAATATCTTTTGAAAATGAATAGTTTATCAGGATCCATATTGTTATTATGTTCAGCATTTGCAATTGCTGATCTTAATGTTTTTCTATAAATTTTGCTGCTTTTTTTATTTGTAAATCTTAATACATTTAAGGCCTGTAAAGCATTTTTCCTCTAACTATATCAGCTACAAGTCTTGCTTTTTTTGAGGACTTAATCTTTGATAACGTAACTTAGCTACAACTGCCATTAAAGCTCTCCTTTCACTTACATATTTAACTGGGCATTTCCCAAAATTTATTATTATCTATTATTTTCTTTTAGCATCTTTTTTAGCATCTTTTCCATGTCCATAGAAAGTTCTTGTTGGAGCAAATTCTCCTAACCTATGTCCCTACCATTTCCTCAGTTACATATACAGGTATATGTTTCTTACCGTTATATACTGCAGTATGTCCGATAAATTGAGGGAATATAGTAGATCTTCTAGACCAAGTCTTGATAATTTGCTTTTTTCTCCCATTGTTTCAACTTTTTTTCAGTAAATGCGCATCAACAAAAGGTCCTTTTTTAATGAACGAGCCATTCTTTTCCTCCTTATTTACATTAAATTGATTGAGTTCATATCAGCCTTACACATCTTAATATCACTATTAAAAGATGTGTCAAGCAACATTACTATATTCATATTTTTTTAGTCTTTAAACTATTTCTTTCTTTTTTTCTGACAATGAATTTGTCACTAAGTTTTTACCTCTAGTTTTCTTACCAAGAGTAGGTTTACCCCCAAGGAGTAACCGGTGATTTTTCTTCCCTATAGGAGATCTTCCTTCTCCTCCTCCATGTGGGTGATCCACAGGGTTCATTACTGATCCTCTTACGTGAGGGTTTTCTACCCTAGATGTCTGTTTCTTCCTGCTTTTACCTAATGATACAAGTGAATGTTCAGAATTTCCTACTGCTCCTACTGTTGCCATACATTCTCTATGTATAAGTCTTAACTCTCCTGAAGGAAGTTCAACGTGACAGTAAGTTCCTTCTTTTTGCAACAAGTCTTGCAGATGTTCCTGCAGATCTTGCCAGCTGTCCACCTTTACCTGGCATCAGTTCCACATTATGTATAACTGTACCTATTGGTAAATCTTTTAATTTTAAAGCATTTCCAGGTTTGATTTCAGCAGTATCTCCTGCTAAAACTACATCACCTTTCTTTAGTCCGTTTGGTGCTAAAATATATCTTTTTCTCCATCAACATAATGTAATAATGCGATATTAGCTGTTCTGTTAGGATCATATTCAAGAGTTGCAACTTTTGCAGGAACTCCTATTTTGTTTCTTTTTCCAGTCAATTATTCTATATAATCTCTTATGACCTTTATGTCTGTTTCTTCCTGTTCTATGTCCATAGTTGTCAATTCCGTATGATGATCCAAGAGGTTCAGTTAGAGATTTTTTCAGGTCTAACTTTATCTAATTCAGTATTAACTAATATCGACATATGCCTTGTCCCACTAGTTATCGGTTTTAATTTTTAATTGGCATAACTTTTTTACCTCCACTTCTGTTTATTCTAAATCACGTTCGTACATTATATCATTTTTTTATGATAATTCCTATACAAATCACATATAAAAACTTATTCTATTATATTTTTTTATATGTTTGAAAGCTTTATCGATTACCCTTCGTATGCTGCTATTTTTTTCTCCGTCTTTTAATTTTTACCATGGCTTTTTCAATGCAGATGTCTTATAAATTGACATTCTGAATCTTTTTGCCTTAGGCTTTTATGTTCAGTGTATTAACGCTTTCAACTTTTTACGTTAAATAATTTTTTTCTACTGCTTCTCTTATTTGAATTTTATTTGCTCTTTTATCTACGATAAAAACGTATTCATTATTTTTCGTTAGCCAGATTTCTTGCTTTTTCAGTAGCAACTGGTCTTTTTAATTATATCAGTAATATGCATTATGCCAGCACCTCCTCAATAGCTGCAAGAGCTTCTTTAGTAAGGATTACTTTATCCTGTTTTTATCAGCCAGAATATTCTCAGTTCTCTTGAGTCTAGAACAAATGTTTTTTTCGATATTTCTTACTGACATATATAAGTTGTAGTCCTTATCTTCAGTGAAATCATTTACAACAAATAATTGTTTCTGATCTACAAAAGTTTAAAGCTTTTTGCAAAGTTAACAAAAGTTTTTTTGTTTTTAGGTGTTTCTAATGCGAAAATCATCTAGAACTATTAAGTTTCCTTCATTAATTTTAGTTGCTAATGCAGATCTTAAAGCTAATTTTCTAACTTTTTTATTTACTTTTTTAACATAATCTCTTGGTTTAGGACCATGAACTACTCCTCCACCTACCATGTGTGGTGCTCTTGTAGATCCTTGTCTTGCTCTTCCTGTTCCTTTTTGTCTGAAAGGTTTTCTTCCTCCACCTCTCACTTCAGCTCTTGTTTTAGTAGATGCTGTACCTTGTCTTAATTCTGCTAACTCAGCAACTAAAACTTCGTGCATTACAGTCTTATTTGGTTCAATTCCAAATATTTCATTATTTACTTCAACAGTTCCTGCTTGTGAACCGTCTAATTTATATATATTTAAAACTGGCATTTTATCCTCCTCTCTTTCCTACTAGTATTTCTTAACCGATTTTTTAATGATTAGATACCCGTTTTTAGGTCCTGGAACTGCACCTTTTACTAATAAAAGGTTATTTTTCTGCATCATATTTAACTAACTTTAGGTTTTGAACAGTTACTTGCTCATTTCCAAGTCTTCCTGCCATTTTTCTTACCTTTTTGGAACGTTACTGTTTGATGCAGCACTCTCCTGCGTTAGATCCTCCAAGTCTGTGATTTCTTGAAACCCCGTGAGATGCTCTGTTTCCTCCCAAAGTTATGTCTTTTCATAACTCCGGCAGTTCCTTTTTCCTTTTTGATGTTCCTGAAATATCAACAAATTCAATTCCTTCAAACACATCAACTTTAATTTCCTGTCCTAATTCAAATGCAGCTAAGTCTTCTACTTTAAATTCCTTTAAGAATCTCTTAGAGTTACCCCTGCTTTTTTTAAATAATCCCATTTCAGGTTTTTATTGTATTTTTCTTTCTTTATCATCATAAGCTAAAAGTTATAGCGTTATAACCATCTTTGTCATCTGATTTTTTTGAACAACGAAAGTTCGGTCCAGCTTCAATAACTGTAACTGGTACTAAATTTTTCATCCTCAAATATTTGAGTCATTCCGATTTTTACCTAATATCATTTATTTATCCTCCCTAATATGTTGGTTAATACAATCATTTCAATGAAAGCTCATTGAAAAGATTGTACTAACATGTATTAAAGCCCTATAATTGCTTAATTTCTATTCCTACACCTGATGGTAAGCTTTAATGAGCTCAATGCTCCTATAATTTGCTGACTGGAATTTTTATTTCCACAAATCTTCTATGTATTCTCATTTCAAATTGTTCTCTTGAATCTTTATTTACATGTACAGATCTTAGAACAGTATACTTTTTAGTTTTTAGTTGGTAATGGAAGCGGCCCTGCTACTTCTGAACCGTTTTTTTCTTTACTACTTCAGCTATTTTTTTGCAGACTGATCTAATAATTTATGATCGTAAGATTGAAGATATATTCTTATTTTTATCCAAAGTGCTTCCTCCTATTTTTATTTCATCTACTATTTAACGATAGTTGCAACAACTCCAGAAGCTACCGTTCTTCCACCTTCTCTTATCGCAAATCTTAATCCTTCTTCCATTGCAATTGGGTGTATAAGTTCTACTGACATTTCTATATTATCTCCAGGCATTACCATTTCTACTCCATCAGGAAGGTTTACTTCTCCTGTTATATCTGTAGTTCTGAAATAGAACTGTGGCTTATACCCTGTAAAGAATGGTGTATGTCTTCCTCCTTCATCCTTTGTCAGTACGTATACTTCTGACTTGAATGATGTATGTGGACTTACTGATCCTGGTTTTGCAAGTACCTGTCCTCTTTCTACTTCTTCCTTCTTAGTTCCTCTTAACAGTGCTCCGATGTTGTCTCCTGCCTGTCCTGAATCAAGAAGCTTTCTGAACATTTCAACCCCTGTTACTGTTGTCTTTGCTGTAGGTTTGATTCCAACTATTTCTACTTCTTCCCCTACGTTTACTACTCCTCTTTCCACTCTTCCTGTTACAACTGTTCCTCTTCCTGTTATTGTGAACACATCTTCTATTGGCATTAGGAAAGCCTGGTCAACTGGTCTTTCAGGTGTAGGTATGTAACTGTCTACTGCTTCCATAAGCTCCATTATCTTATCTTCCCATTGTCCTTCTCCATTTAATGCTCCTAAAGCTGATCCTTTTATTATTGGTATGTCATCTCCAGGGAATGAGTATTCTGTAAGAAGTTCTCTTACTTCCATTTCTACTAGTTCTAACAATTCTTCATCGTCAACCATGTCAACTTTGTTTAAGAATACTACGATATAAAGGAACTCCAACCTGTCTTGCAAGCAGGATATGTTCTCTTGTCTGTGGCATAGGTCCATCAGCTGCTGATACTACCAGTATAGCTCCATCCATCTGAGCCGCTCCTGTAATCATGTTCTTTACATAATCCGCATGGCCTGGACAGTCAACGTGTGCATAGTGTCTGTTTGCTGTTTGGTACTCAATATGGGCAGTGTTAATTGTTATCCCTCTTTCTCTTTCTTCAGGCGCCTGATCTATGTTCTCAAAATCTACTTTTTCTGCCAGACCTTTGTCTGAAAGCACTTTTGATATAGCCGCAGTAAGTGTTGTCTTACCATGGTCTACGTGTCCTATCGTTCCAATGTTTACGTGTGGTTTACTTCTCTCAAATTTAGCTTTTGCCATTTTTTATTTCCTCCATAGTTATATATTTTATCTGTCTAATTTTAAATTTATTATTTTCCTTGTCTTTCTGATATTACCTGTTGTGCTATATTATTAGGAACCTGTACATATTTTTCAAATTCCATTGAATATGATGCTCTTCCTTGAGTTTTTGATCTCAAATCAGTTGCATAACCGAACATTTGCGCCAACGGTACTTGAGCATTTATTATTTTTGCATTGTTTCTGTCTGTCATTCCTGAAACTTGTCCTCTTCTTGAGTTCAAATCTCCAATAACATCTCCCATGTATTCTTCAGGTGTTGTTACTTCTACTTTTGAAGATAGGTTCAAGTAATATTGGATTTGCAGTCCTCATAGCTTTTTTTGATTGCCATTGATCCTGCTATTTTAAACGCCATTTCAGATGAATCGACTTCATGGTAAGAACCATCATACAATGTTACTTTTATATCCTGTACAGGGATATCCTGCAACTTCTCCGGCTTCCAATGCTTCCTGAATTCCTTTATCTACAGCAGGAATATATTCTCTAGGAATTGCTCCCTCCTGTAATCTGGTTAACAAATTCATATCCTTTGTCAGGATTTGCTTCAACTTTAATTTTAACGTGTCCGTACTGTCCTCTTACCTCCAGACTGTTTAGCATACTTTTTCCTCAACATCTGATGCACCGTTGATTGTTTCTCTGTATGCAACCTGAGGTTTACCTACATTAGCTTCAACCTTAAATTCTCTTTTCATTCTGTCTACTATGATTTCCAAATGTAATTCTCCCATTCCTGAAATCAGAGTTTGTCCAGTTTCCTGGTTTGAGTTACTTTTAAATGTTGGATCTTCTTCAGCAAGTTTTTGCCAATGCAGTTCCCATTTTTCCTGATCCGCTTTTTGTTTTTGGCTCAACAGCTATCTGAATAACTGTATCTGGGAATTCCATTTTTCAAGTATTATTGGTTTGCTTTCATCACAAAGAGTATCTCCTGTAGTTGTTTCCTTCAGTCCTACTGCTGCTGCAATGTCTCCTGAATAAACTATATCAAGTTCTTCTCTTTTATTTGCGTGCATTTGAAGCAATCTCCCCATTCTTTCTTTCTTACCTTTTTGTAGAGTTCAACACATATGAACCTTTATTTAAAACTCCTGAGTAAACTCTGAAGAATGATAATTTTTCCTACAAATGGATCTGTTAAGATTTTGAAAGCCAATGCTGAAAGCTTCTTCATCTGAAGACTGTCTTTCCATTGGTTCTTCAGTTTTTAGGATCTATTCCTTTTACTGCTCCTACATCTAGAGGTGATGGCATGTATGCAACAACTGCATCAAGAAGAGGCTGAATCCTTTATTCTTAAACGCTGTACCGCACAATACAGGAACAATTATTCCACTTATTGTAGCAGTTCTTATTGCTCTTTTTATTTCTTCTTCTGTGATCTCTTCTCCACCAGTATTTTTTTCCATCAATTCATCATCAGTTTCAACAACAGATTCAAGCATGTGTTCTCTTGCAGCTTGCGCTTCTTCAAGTAATTCAGCTCTTACATCCGCTACATCGTAATCTGCTCCCATTGTCTCATCTTTAAACAAATATTCCTTCATTGTTATCAAATCTATAATACCTTCAAAAGCATCTTCAGCGCCTATTGGTAATTGTATAGGAACTCCGTTCCCTACCAATTTTTCTTTAATATCACTTACACACATATTAAAGTCTGCTCCAACTCTGTCCATTTTTATTTAAAAATGCCATTCTTGGTACTTCATACTTATCAGCCTGTCTCCAAAACAGTTTCAGATTGTGGCTGAACTCCATCAACTGCTGAGAACACAGCAACTGCTCCATCCAGTACTCTTAACGATCTTTCAACTTCAACTGTAAAGTCAACGTGCCCTGGTGTATCTAGTATATTTATTCTGTTACCATTCCAAAAATGCAGTTGTCGCTGCAGATGTAATAGTAATCCCTCTTTCCTGTTCCTGTTCCATGTAATCCATCGTAGCGGCTCCTTCGTGAACCTCTCCGATTTTATGATTTACTCCTGTGTAGAATAGTATTCTTTTCAGTAGTTGTTGTTTTTCCGGCATCTATATGTGCCATGATACCGATGTTTCTAGTATCTTTCAAAGCAACTTTTCTTGACATTCCTTTTTTCCATCCTTCTCAATTCAAAAACTTACTGTCAACGTTAAATAAATTACCATTTATAATGCGCAAACGCTCTGTTAGCTTCTGCCATTTTATATGTGTCATCTTTTCTTTTTAACTGATCCACCTTCGTTGTTTGCCGCAGCAATCAGTTCTTTTTCAGTTTGTTTATCATTCCATATTCTTTTCTTTCTCTTGTGTATCTTACAAGCCATCTTATAGCCAGCGCCTGCTGTCTTTCTTTTCTAACTTCAACCGGCACCTGGTAAGTAGCCCCTCCGATTCTTCTCGATCTAACTTCAAGCTGAGGTCTTACATTTTCCATTGCTCTTCTGAAAACTTCGATCCCTTCTTCTTGAGTTTCTTCCTTGATTTGATTCAATGCTGTATAGAAAATATTTTCAGCTATTGATTTCTTTCCGTCTATCATTAATCCATTTATGAATTTAGTTACTACTTTATCATTATATTGAGAATCAGGTAAAACATCTCTTTTCTCTGCTTTTCTTCTTCTTGACACTATTTGTCCTCCTTACTTTTTAAAAATTTTAGTTTGCACTTGCTGCCGCAGGTTTTTTAGTTCCGTATCTTGATCTACCTTGTTTTCTGTTAACAACTCCAGCTGTATCTAGAGCTCCTCTGATTATTTTATATCTAACCCCAGGCAAATCTTTTGTTCTTCCTCCTCTTATAAGAACTATACTGTGTTCCTGTAAGTTATGCCCGATTCCTGGAATATAAGCTGTAACTTCAATTCCGTTTACCAATTTAACCCTTGCTACCTTTCTTAAGGCTGAGTTTGGTTTTTTAGGTGTAGTAGTGTATACTCTTACACATACTCCTCTTTTTGTGGGTTACCTTTCAATGCAGGTGATTTTTCTTTTTCAGATGTGCTTCTACCAAATCTTACTAACTGATTAATAGTAGGCATATTTCCTCCTTCCAATTTTTCGAATTATGATTTTCTGTGTTATTTTTTATAAACTAAAACTTTTAAAAAGCTCATTTGCTTCAGCCTGTATCTTGAATCCAGACACACTGCATATCCATTTTCAGATATAGCGGCTTACTCTAAATTCACTCTAAAAATATGTAACAATGTTACATATTTTTTTCTGCACTAGTTATGAGTTATAACTTGTCTATTTTATAATATTTAAGCCCTTTATGTCAAGGGCTTTTGTGATATTTACCATAAAAATGAGTTATATTTTTATATATTTTTATATCTTATAATAAATAATATATATCTATTCTATTTGTCATGGATTCCATGAATTCAATATCCATTTCGTCATTTCTCTCTATATGAGAAGGAATAGCTTCAGCAGAACAAAAATATATTTTATCTCCTGAAACTACTATATTTGTCACAAGTGATTTGCCTGAAATCTCTTTTAACTTTAAGCTGTCCGCCTTTGTAGCCGTTTACTGTAACACTGACAAGATTAGAGTCAGGATGTCCCGCTTCCCTGTACCCCCTATACAAAGTGTTAATAATTTCTGATACAATCTGTGAATCAGTTTTCCTTCCTTATTTTTCTATCCTAAGGACATCAAGTGTATAAATATCAGTTCCCCTTGCTATCTGAAATGCCCGACAGGTGAGGAATCAGGATCATGAAATATCCCATTTTCCTTTTGGATAGAGCTATAAATCCCCTACATATCTGTTACCAAAACGTCCCTTATCAAAAGTGTACCTTCGCCTGCTTTCATATAGTCCGTCCTTTCTTTTCATTGATTCCATGCCTTTTCTTACACCTTCTTCTGTAGAAAGATCTGTTACACATGTAAGTTCTCCTTTTTGGGATGTAGCAGTCCTTTTTTTCTTATCTCGACCTTAGCTGTTAAAATATTTATATACCTAAAAGCTACTAGTAAAATTATTAATTTCTTTTTTCATTTTAATACCTTCCCTTCCATTTTTATTTCATTATTTTTGAAAAATTTTTAACTTTTTCTTAAATTCTAATTTTTATTCTGACTTACTTTTTAATATTTTAAAAATCTTTTTACTTCAATTTTTCTGACTCAAATTTCATTTTTATTTTAAAGTCTATCACATAATTTTCTAATTAACAACTATATTTTTAACTAAATATTTTTCAAAAATATACTTGTTTTCAAAAATCAAGTTATCATATTAGTATAGTAAAATGTGTTTTTAAAATTTTTATACATTAAATAAAAATTATTATTTAAAAATTTTTGGAGGTTTTTATGTTTCTTTTGTTTTAGTAATAATCGCTCTTGTTTTTAGGTTATGTAATTTATGGAAAGTTTGTGGAAAAAGTTTTTTTGGAATAGAACCTGACAGAACTCCACCTTCAATTGAATGTTATGATGGTGTTGATTATGTGGAAGTCAGCACTCCAAAAGCATTTTCTGATTCAATTTCTGAAATATTGCGGAACAGGACCAATTTTTGGAGCTATTGCAGGTGCTTTGTGGGGACCGGCTTCGTTTTCTGTGGATTGTTTTTGGATGTATTTTTGGAGGAGCAGTTCATGATTTCCTGATTGGTATGCTTTCACTTAGGGATAAAGGAAGCAGTATCGGAGAAATTGTTGGGGAAAAATTTAGGTGTTGTAATGCAGCAGATTATGAGAGTTTTTCAATCGTTCTACTTCTACTGGTTGGAGTTGTATTTATAAAATCACCTGCAGATATTCTTCATAATTTAATTCCAGGTGTAAGTGCTATGACTTTTACATTATTATAATCATTTATTATATTTTAGCTACAATTCTTCCACTTGATAAAATCATCGCCAAAAATTTATCCGATTTTTGGTTTTTGCCCTACTGTTTATGGCGGTTGGTATAGGAACTATGTTAGTTTACGGTCACTTTACAGGAGCTTTCATAATTCCTGAAGTTACTGAAGTTTTTAAAGGAAATTTACACCCTAAAGGTATTTCAATTTTTCCTTACTTATTTATTTCAATAGCATGTGGTGCAGTAAGTGGTTTCCACGCTACTCAATCTCCGATGGTTGCCCGTTGTATAAAAATGAAACTGAAGGAAGAAGAGTATTCTATGGTGCCATGATTGCTGAAGGTGTTGTTGCATTGATATGGGCTGCGGCTGCGATGACTGTATTGGCGGAATAAAAGAATTAGCTGCTGCGGATCACCTGCAGTTGTTGTAAACAAAGCATCTGTTCAGTTACTTGGTGCTTTTGGAGCATTTCTAGCTGTACTTGGTGTTGTTGCCTGTCCTATTACTTCAGGAGATACTGCTTTTAGAGGTTCAAGATTAATTATTGCCGACATTTTTAAGATTAAACAGGCTCCAATAAAAATAGATTTTTAATAGTAATACCTTTATTTGCTATTGGTATTTATGTTAACAACTATTGATTTTAACATTATTTGGAGATACTTCGCATGGGCAAATCAAACTTTAGCAGCTGTTTCATTATGGACTGCTACAGTATGCTTGTTAAAAGGAAAACCATTTGTATTCGCATTAATTCCTTCCATGTTTATGACAATGGTTGTTACAACTTACATTGTAATCGCTCCGGAAGGATTTGTAAGATTTTTCAAGGATGTTCCTGTTCAAACTATTGAATTTTTACGGTGTAATAATTGCGACTATAGTTACTGCTATCTGTACAGTATTATTATTTAGTTACAAACGTAAGTTAAACAGTACTCCAAAAAGCTCAGCAATTAAACGTTGCAAAATAAACAACTGAGATATAAATAAATAAAACAGTCAAACAGGATTTTATCTGAAAATTCTTAGTTTGACTGTTTTTATTTTTATTCCCTACATTTCAGGATTCCATGAGTTTTTTTTATTACTAAATCAAGCATTGTTTTTTACATTTTCATGGATTTTCCTTCCATCCTGTTACAAGGTATACTCTGTCTTTAAAGATTATTGCATTCAAAATTACTGTTTTTCCTGGAAATATTTCTAATTGTCATCTGCTGTCCCTTATATTCATTAATTGATAAAAAGATTCTTCTCAATAGTTGCATGAGACTTTCCTGAACCGGTATATTTTTAGCTGTACTGTTAAGAGCATTCATAGCTAACTGTTCAGGAGATATGCCTTTACTTTTTGATTTCAGAATCCAATGTGAAAAATATCAGTTCCTTCCTTTATTATCTGCATGGCAGTAGAGTTTCATTCATTCCAGTATATAGAATCCACTCTTCTCCTTGCGGATAGCTATAAATCCGACATTTTTATTTCCAAAAACGTCCATTTTAAAATATTCCTGCGAAGCCATATAAAGCTGCCATTTTCTATCAGCAACTTCAATCATCTTTTCATTATCCATCGGATTGGAAGGCTGTATATCTATTTCGTCTTCATTTTCTTTTTGATTGTGTCTTTACCATTTGAAGATTTTTTAGTACTTCCTGATGCTTTTTTAGTTGAAGATGTACTTGTTTTTGTACTTCCTGATTTTTTACAGCTGCAGATCAAAAATAACGGCATTGTCAACAATAATGTAAAGAAATTGTAAGTTTTTAAGATTTTATTCCTTTTTTCATTTGCTCACTCCTTTTATCAGTTGATTTTACAGTTTTTTTCCAGCTATTGATATTTTTCTAATTCTTCGATTTTTCATCCCATTCTTCCATTTTTTGACATTTCTTCCTGTTCAAGACTATCAAACTGTTCCTGTATCTCATTAACTTCCCAAGATCATTACGCTTTCCTGCATTTTCATACTCCCTGTTCAGCTCTTCCCTTTTTCAACGTAATTTTTCCATCTCATCTTCAAGTTTCGATATATCTCTTTTTCAATTTTGAAATTTTTATTCAGCTCCTTCTGCTCCTGATAGGAGATCTTTCGTTCCTCTTTTATTTCAAGGTTCTCAGCTGTCCGGGAAGAAGATTTTCGCATTTTTGAGACTTTCCTTGTAATCTTCATAATTTCCTTTAAATTTTTGTAAGTCCATTTTCATCAAGATAATAAATAGTATTACATATGCTGTCCAGAAAATGTCTGTTATGGGAAACTACAAGCATTGTTCCGTCAAAATTTTCAAGGGCATCTTCAAGTACTTCTATGGAATAAATGTCGAGATGGTTTTGTGGGTTCATCAAGTAGAAGAAATTTGCCTTTTTCATATAAAAGTTTCAGAAAAGAGACCCTGACTTTTCTCTCCACCGCTTAATTTTTCAATTTTCTTTAACATGTCTTCTCCTGAAAAAGGAAATCCGCCTGCAAGGCTTCGCAGATATTCTTCAGTCAGGTTAAGCGATACATTTATTTCCTGCAGTATATTGTTTTACACCTGTCAGATCCTGATGATCCTGATCACAATATCCCATTTTTACTCTTGAACCAAACTCAACTTCTCCTCCCATCCTTTTCAAGCTTTCCTGCAATTATCTTAAGAGGTGGACTTTCCAATCCCATTTTTCCCTATTATTTCCTCTTTTCTCCCTTGTAAGGTTAAAAGCTTTATATTATTCAGAACTTTCTTATTTCCAAAAGTCTTTTTAATATTTTTGTAAGTACATTATCTCCGCTGATACCGTCTGTCTCAAACTTCAGTTTCATTCTATGAGGATTGAAAACAGGGTCATCCATTCTTTCAATCCTGTCAAGTATTTTCTGTCTTCCTTTTGCCTGTCTTGCTTTTTATACCTGCACGGAATCTGTCTATATATTCTTCCATTTTTCCTTATTTTTCCTGCTCTTTTTCATATCTCTTTATTTCACCTTTTAAAATCATTTCCTTCTGCAGTATAAACGAAGAAAAATTTCCGTCATATTTATACAGTTTCCTGTTTTCTATCTCATATATCCTGTTACAGACGTTATCAAGAAAGATTCTGTCATGTGAAACAAGAAAAATGCCTTGTTATATCTCTTCAGGTAATCTTCGAGCTCATTCAATGGATACTAAATCCAGATGGTTTTGTAGGTTCATCAAAGTATGAGCAGGTCAGGTTCAATTAAAGAAGTTTTGCCAGTGATACCCTTGTACGTTCTCCACCACTCAAATCTTTCAGATACAGATTATAATATTCCATCTGTCAGCTCAAGTCCTGTAAGTATCTGCTTTTATTTTATACTCTATTTCGTAACCATTTTTCGCTTCATAAAGAGAGACAACTCAGCAGAACGATTTATAAGCTTTTCCAATTCTTCTCCTTCTGCCATTCCCAGAAACATATTTACCTTCTGTAAATTATTCCATATTTCCCTTTCTTCAGAAAAACAGACATCATTTCCTCATATATCTGTATTTTTCATCTGAAAATTCATGATTTCTGGGATAAATATCCTATTCGCATTGATGGATTTTATTATTTCTCCCAATTTCATTTGGATTATTTTCAGCTCCGTCAACCTCTTTCTTTTCCCAAGAAGCATTCTTATAATAGTAGACTTACCGACACCATTAAGTCCAACAAGTCCTATCTTATCCTTTTCTTCTATGGAAAAAGCTTATATCCTTCAGTATAAAATCTCCTGCAAACTGTTTATATACTTTGTTAAACTGTACTAAACCCATTCTCTCTCCTCTAGTTTTCGTATGCCATGACAGCATCAATCGCAAGAATCATTGCCATTATGAAATTTCATTTTTTCATCTTCTAGTGTCAAGCATATATGAGTCACCCCATGTCATCCATTCTTTCTTTATATTTGCAATCTGATCTCCGCTGTCCATGTCTGTTATGTTATACTCATGAGTCCCTGATGTCCCCGTTTGTTACCCAATTTTTCCTACTATTTCCATATTTTGGTTTTTAAGAAACTGAATTTCTTATGGATTTCAGCTAATCTTTTTCTCCCTCCACGTATACAAAAATTTGAGGCAGTAAACTCATAAGTTTCTGCTCTATATACGCAACTTCCTCTTTTCTCCATATTATAAACATGAAATTTTTACCTAGTGACAATATTTTTCCTTCAACAAAATATTTGTCATTTCCTCTTCATCCTTGATTGTGAATTTGTCCTTAATTGAAAATACCTTCTGTTTAATATAAAGTTTCATGATACATCTTCTCCTTCAGTTTTTATTTTATATTTAATTTATTGAGACCTTTTTCTATTCGGAATCCTTCTATTCCTGTTTATTTTTCGATACAATGAAAGTTCACTTACCAAGAGTTGAGCCAGAATAAGGGACTCCTCCGATAATTGTAAATATATCAGGTTTTTCCTTAGAATTATTATTGAAAGAAAAATGGCAACAATAGGATCAATATAACTGAAAAATGGCTATTGTATGTGCTTTCAGTCCTTTATTCCTGAAAAATAAAGTCCATATGTTATTCCAGTATTAACAATCCCTATAATTCCCAAACAATACAACTACTGTAAAACTAAAACTCAGTTTCCTTATATCCTGAGTTAGCAATAGCATATGGTGTTAAAACTGCTACAGCAATTCCAAGCTGCATAATTGTCATTGCATAGGAAGATATATGTTTTAGGGTGTTTATTCAGAATAATAACTGTAGCATATGTTATAGCCAGCTCCGAGTCCAAACAGTACTCCTGTTATCTGAAAAATTTCCCATACTTCCCCTTTTTAAAATTCGGATACAAATATCATCCTACAAAGAGCTACTGCTGCACAAGCAGCCTGTTTTAAATGACAACTTTTCCTTCAGCACAAAAGGCAGGCAATTATAACAAAAATAGGTGCCAGATAATAGCATAAAGTTGCTATTGCAACAGTTGTATGATGATATGCTTCAAACAGAAAAATCAATGTATCCCAATAAGCATTCCAGACAAACATAAAAATTACTCAGATTATTTTTATCTCTTCATATGAAATTCCTATTTTTCTAATCCCAGTAAAAATTATTAGAAACAATGTTCCCTATTATTCCTCTTGAAAGTGCTATTATACTCGATGGTAACGGAATATTTCCTTACAAATATTCCTAATTGTTCCCAAAAATAAACATTAGCTGTCATAAGTCTTATCTTTGGCATTTTTTCATTTTTGCTCATTTTCCTGACCGTCCATTTTGATGTCCTTTCTATTCTATCTTCCTTTGTGTTTTTATCTTCGCAAAAGTTATTATATAATATTTTTATATTATTTTTCAATTTTTTAATTTTATTTTTCCAAATAAGCTGTTAAATAAAAATGAGACTACTCTTATAAGCTTTAAAAGTATTCCCACTTTTACTTATCTATTTATTTCCACCATTTTTCCGACCATTCCATTATATCATCCACTACATTTCCATCTTTATTTGCATCCAGAAGATTAGTAACAGTTTCCATAATTCCTGAAGTTCCTGCTTCTGAACCGAAATTTGATGCTAAATATTCAATTCCTAAATTTTTCTTCTGCTCGTTCTATGACTTTCTGGTGATACAGTTAAAAATTATTATTTCCATATTATTTCTCCATTATTATTTCTGTCTTAAAAATCTTTCTTGAAACTCTACAAGAGCTTTTGTTGATCAATTGAATATTTTTATCCTCACGCAGTAATCAATTAATTTTATTTTTCTATATCATCTACTCTGTAGATTATCGCCCGACATACTCCTTCCAAATTCTTCTAATGGATCAAAACTCTAAAATATAAAACATCTATTTTCTTCACCGTCTTCACTTTTCAGTATTAGGAATATAACTCATAATTTAAAGAATAAATATACTCGTATTCCGGATGTTTATCTCCTAATTTTTCTATCTACTTTCACTTTTATTTTTGATTTAGATAATTTTTATAATTTAATAACTTCCTATTATTTCAATAATTCGATTTATTGAAGAAAAATTTTCAAGAATTAAATCTTCATCATCAAATTTTTATTTTATAACTTTCTTCTAAATCTACTATTAATCTTATAAATTCTAATGAATCTACTATAATATTTTTCTTCCTCATCTTTTATTTTGTTTTCAGTATTTTTAATATATTCTTTTTCATTTCATTTACACCTTCTTTTTAATTTTGCCAGTGACCGTTCTTTTCAAATCTTTTTATAATTTCTATTTTGTCATCGGTATCTTGTAACTGAAAAATTTAATTTTTAAATCATTTAAAAACTCTATCTTTTCTTATATTATTTCCATCTCCTTCTATTATTAATATTAATTCTAATTAATAAAGAATTTAAATAATACTTATCTTTTAAATAACTTTCAATTTCTTCTGGACACATTTGAAATCCTCTATATAATATTATTTTTCTTCCTAATATCAAATCTTTTCTTTTCAGCTAAAATAACCCTATATCTCCTGTCTTTAACCATTTTTCTCAAAATAATATATTTCTTCTATTCCAATTGTCCCCAAAAATAAACATTGCTGTCATAAGTCTTATTTTTGGCATTTTCATTTTTTCCATTTTTCCTGACTGTCCATTTTTGATGTCCTTTTTCATATTCTATCTTCCTTTGTGTTTTTATCTTCATAAAAGTTATTATATAATATTTTTATATTATTTTTCAATTTTTTAATTTTATTTTTCCAAATAAGCTGTTAAAAATAAAAATGAGACTACTCTTATTTTTAAGCTTTAAAAGTATTCCCATTTTATTTATCTATTTATTTCCACCAAAAATTTTCCGACCATTCCCATTATATCATCTACTACATTTCCATCTTTATTTGCATCCAGAAGATTAGTAACAGTTTCCATAATTCCTGAAGTTCCTGCTTCTGAACCGAAATTTGATGCAAGCATTGAAGTAAGGTTTCCTAATCCCTTTGCATCCAGATTATTTTTCCTTTTTGTTGTCCCAGCATACCCATAAGAATTGGTGCAAGCATCTGTAACATTTTCATGCTTCCATTTGTGTCAAGTCCCACTTGACTGGGAAACTGCATTTGCAACATTTGATGTCTGATTTCCAAACAGGTGGTTCAATATCCCGCTCCATCTTTTAAATCAGGATTGCTAGATATCCTGATAAATTATCAAGAATAGATCCATCATGTTTCTTTTCCAGTGCATTATTCAATTCTTCTGCACCTTTTTCCGTACCGGCATTTTTACCCAGTGCAGCCAACATTGCTGCAATGCAGCCATTACTCCTTTTTGCCTCTCCTTCATTTCCCCCTACCTGTGACGCAAGATTTCCAATATCCTGACCTTGCAGTAGTCCTAATAATGCTTCTAAATTCATGTTCCTTCCTTTCCCTGTCACTTATATTACTGCGCAGAAAAATATAAGTATTCCTGTTCTTTCTATCTGAATAGCATACGTAATCCCGTTTTTATATTTTATGAAAACTTGAAAGTTTATTTTCTTTTATCTCGGATAAAAGTCCGAGCATACAATACCCTAGCTTCATCTTCTGTTATCCCTCTTATCTGATACTTCAATTAAATTCACAACCATATCCTCAATTATTGACAAGATCTGAGTTGTTTACTAACTCCAACTTTTCAATACAAGTCCTTTTATGTCTATTCCCTGAGACAATATTAGTATAATTACTGTCTGCTTTTTAGAAATGATCTCCGCCATGTAAAAATTCTGATTTTTCATATTTTAAATTTTTTCAAATTTATCAATGTCAATCTTGTTTCTTTTTGGAATTTATTTCAAAAATCACTTATTATTCTTTTCTATTGACTTCATCCTTTAAAAAGTTACCATCTGGTCTTCAGTCTGCCCAATATTGCCATTTTTCTCCATTGTTTCCTTTATTTTTCCTTTTTCCGCATCGAAAGAAAAATCAAAAATTAAAATGTTATGCTCATTTTTTCTTCTTTCATTTTATCACCTATCCATTTATCCTTTTATTTTTGTTATATCAGTGTAATTATACTATATTAAAAACAAAAGACAGATTATTTTTCATATGATTTTTCTTATAATTAACTATAAAACAGACATTATATAAATTAATTCAATTTTACTATAAATTGTACAAACCTGTTTATAAAAATTTTTATTATAAACAAAGTTATTCGCTTTTTGATTTTTGATATTTATATATCAAAAAGACTATTAAAAAGTAAATCTTTTTATTCTTTTCAATAGTCCCTTAAAATTTTTATTTTTCTATTCTTGTATAAGGCATTAAAAGCTATCTGTCTTGATCTCTTTTATAGCTTTTGCTATTTTTCTTTAATTTTAGCTTCCAGACCTGCTAACTCTTGCAGGTGAAATCTTACCCTTTATCATTCATAAAATTTTTCAATAAATCTACATTTTTATAATTTATATCTTCTACTTTAAATTTTACTTTTGGTCTTCTTTTTTCTTCTTTGTTTTAAATTCAGTAGCCAGTTTCATACCGTTGTCATCCTCTGTTTTTCCTGATTAAAATGGAAAATCATCATCATCATTATTTCATCATTATCATTATTATTTGTAAATGAGTTTTCAGATTTTTTTGGCTGTGTATAAGAACTTTGTCCTCCAGTAGAATTTGCAGTATCTACAAATTCGAACTTGTCAACAATTACTTCTGTTGACCATTTTGTTTCTCCGTTCTGTTCATAACTGCTGACGCTTATTCTACCCTGAAGGGCGATTCTTCTGCCTTTTCTTAAATACTCAGCTATTGTCTCAGCTGTTTTTTCCCCAGGCAGTACAATTAATAAAATCCGCTTCCTCTCTGTTAAATTCTCTATTTACGGCTACAGTAAACTTACTGAAAGCCTTTCCTGACTGCGAATATTTCAGCTCAGGATCTCTTGTTAATCTTCCCATTAATGTAACATGGTTCATAATTTTTACCCCTCGAAATTTTTAATTTATTATAAAAATTAAATTATAACCCCGTCTAATCATGATTAGTCATTTTTACTATCATATATTTTAATATTGATTCTGTAATGTTTAATTTAGCTTCTACTTCAGGTAATCCAGTTCCCATCCAGTTGGAATAAAAGTCAGAACATAGTACCCATTTTCTTTTTCTTTGATAGGATACGCTAATTTTTCTGTCTCCCCAAACTTTCTGTCTTAATTTCTACAGCTCCTGCCTTTAGCTAAAGTATCTTCAACTAATTCTATTCCAGCCTGTTTTTCTTCATCTGTTAACTGTGTAGAAAGTATAAACATAATTTCATAATTTTTCTCATTTCTTTTTCTCCTTTCCTTCGGCTTTTTAGCCCTATCTAAAAATAGAGCAGGTCTATTTATTTTATCAAAAATATTGAATAAAAATCAAGATAATAATTTATTTCACCCTATGTGACATAAATTTCGATATATCTATTTTCCTTTTGCTGTAAGTTTTTACTCTAAATTCTGCTCAAAGAATGATGGTACAACATATTCTCTCCTGTCCTGCCTTTTTGTATCTTTGATGATTTTCTTCAGCTGATCCTGCATCTTCAGATTCATCATTATTCTGTTCATCATTACTTTCTTCAGCTTCTTCTTCATTCTTAAATTCTTCTTTCTGGAACTGCATCTTTCCTGAAAATCTGTTGCTATTAAAAGATACTCTGAAATATCCTTTAGGCTTTATCAAAAGTTTCCCTGACTTTCTTCTGTTTCATTTCATCTTTTTCAAGTATTGCTCCCCCATATAAGAGTTGCTTCTGCATTTCCTGTCTTTTTGTATATTGTTTTCTGATACTTCCGTTACTTCATCAAGTCCCACATCTTCACCTGATGTGATGTTTAATCAATATTTTTCTTTAACCTCTCTATTGATTTTTTTCAAGCAATGGACTATTTTAAAAGCCTGTTCTGTCGCAGCTTTTGCCCTTCCATCACCGCTTGCTTCTCCAAATCCAAGCATTGCAATTCCAGAATCTTTCATTACTGTCTTTACGTCAGCAAAGTCAAGATTTACAAATCCCCTGTTTTGTTATAAGATCTGATATCCCTTTTTATTCCTATTCTCAAGACATTATTTGCTTCCTTAAAAGCATTTTTCAGTGAAATATTTATTTTTGGCAATTTATATAACTGCTGATTAGGTATATACAATCAGTGTATCTACAAATTTTTAGATTTTCCACTCCTTCATCAGCATTCTTTTCTTTTGAAAAGGTCCTTCAAAAATCAAAAGGTTTAGTCACTACTGCTACAGTAAGTATTCCCATACTTTTTAGCTATTTCAGCAACTACAGGAGATGCTCCTGTACCCTGTTCCTCCACCCATTCCTGCTGTAATAAATAACATATCAGTTCCCTTCAGAACCTCTTTTATTTTTCTTCTGATTCTTTTTGCTGCAATACGCCCTCTTTCAGGAATAGCTCCTGCTCCTGTTCCTTTTTCCTAACAATACTTTTTGTCTGAGTCTTAGATCTGTTTCAAAATCTCTGCTAGGTCTGTATTTATAGCTATAAAATTCCTACTCCTGTAATTCCGCTTTCCAGCATGTCATTTTACTGCATTACCCTCCAGCTCCACCTACTCCCACTACTTTTAACTGTGCAACATTAGATGTTATCTCCCTTCAATTTCTTCTAATATATTGGTATTGTTAATCAGAATTCTCCATTCTGTTGTCCTCCTGAATTATTTTTACATTAAAAATATTTAAATCTTATATCTATGTACTGGATTGTCTGATCGCTTTTTATGATAGGATTTTGTATATTTCATCATATTTTCTTTTCTCATTTACTAATGTATCGAGTTATAATTTTTACTTTGTCTACAAGTACTAATTCATACTTGTTTTCTTTCTGGTCTTCTGATTTTTTATTTCTGATATCATATCATACAAATCTTTATTTTTATTTTAGAAATTATGATTTTTAAATCCTTCATAGATTCATCATTTCTGTATATATTACAATCGGAATATTTTTAAATTTCTCTTCCTGAATATATCCGAACAGATTTAATTCGCTGTCAGCTAAAATAAATCGGTTCTCATATGCATGGGTTTCCGTTCCTCTATATTTACTTTTAATTTACTTGGAAATACTTTCTGAATTGTAGCATTTTTACTCTCACATCTTCCTTTACCATCTTTTTCGATTTTTAGTATCAATATAGACAATATTTTTCCCCTTTTAATTTCTCAAGTTTACTTACAATACTTCTCTTTTTAGCAGTGCATTATCTCCACTGACCGAATTTCCTAATCTTCAGAAATAATCAGTCTGAATAAACCACTTACCAAAAATAAATTCCACTCATTATCAAACTGAGATATAGCTAAAGTTTTTATAGTCATAATTTACTCCACAACATTATTTTTATTATACACTTTTTCAACATTATTCAATTATTTTATAAAAACAGTTAATTTTTATAAAATTCAGATTTTTGTTTAGTATTTTTCAAAATAATTATTTCTGTTTCCAGCTTAACATTATTTTTCAAAAACTACTTTTTCTTTACGTGATCTATAACTCCATTACGTCAGAAAATTTTAGCGTGCCTAAATTAATTATCAAAATTTGGTGCTTGAAAGCCACCTGTGCATCGCCCAACTCTATATTCCTTCAATCCTGCATCAGATATTAACTGTGCAGCAAAAAGTTCCTTCAGGATTTTTAAATGTCTTCCCAGATTTGGATAATCAAGAGGATGCTTAGTTTTCTCTAGTTTCTCTTATCTTTCTGCACATTTCCTGTCAAATCCTTTTTTAAATTTGAATAATGCAGAAATTACAATCCATTTATTTTCCTTTATTTCTGTTGTTCTATACTTAAATGTCAGCTCTGATAATATTTCCCTTTACAGTCACATCTTCAACCTTCAATACAATCAGTCAAAAACTTCAGTACCATAGGCACATCCATTCATATTCCAAGTCCTCCCACTGAACCAGGAATTCCAGCTATATTTTTCCAGCCCTGTATAGTCATTTTTTTCCATATAATCTATCAGATTATCTAGGTCAAGAACCTGCTTCCACTCTAATCAGGTCGTAGTCATCCTTTTTTGCTTCAACTGTTATATTCTGAAAGTCTTTAAGTGATATAAAAACTTATATCCAGATTTCCATCATCAATTAAAGTATTCGTTCCATTACCTAAAAGTACACTCTGTCCCTCATGTGGACAAAACTTCATAAATTCCTTCCTGTCTTCAATAATTATTAATTCTTTTGCCTATTCTCCTACTTTCATATGGAATATTCTTCATTTCAACATTTTTAAGAACTTTCATTTAACTAAAAATCTCCTTATTTTAATCTGTCTATTATTTCATGAGCCAATTTTGAAACACTTCCTGCTCCCCATAAATATGTAAGTGTTATTTATTCCCTTACTATTTCTTATCATTTCTTCTATTTCAGCCTCATTACAGACTCTTGCTCACCTCACCTATTTTTCAGCAAGAGATTCTGAAGTAACTCCATAAGTGTTGTCTTCACTTGCAGCATAAATTGAGAGCAAATTAAATTATCAATTTTTCCAAGAACATTTTGCAAAAATCATCAAAGAAAAATTTTGTCTGCTATATCTGTGTGGCTGAAAAATTAATGTTATTTTTCCTTTTTCTGTCTTCTGTGCGCATCAATAGTTACTTTTATTTCTGTAGGATGATGTGCGTAATCATCTATGTATTCTCATTTTATTATCATAAATCACTTGATATCTTCTGTTTGCTCCTTTAAAATTAAGCAGTCTTTCCTTAACAGTATCCATATTGCAGTTCATCCTCATGGGCAAGATATATAACAGGAAGTGAATTTGAAACATTATGCTCTCCTGGAATGGAAAGTTCAAATTCTCCTAAATTTTTACCATTTTTAATTACTTCATATTTTGTATGTCCTTCACTCATTCTTATATTAGTTGCAAATATGTGAGTGTCTTCTTTTTATGCTATACCATACTATGTTTTTTATTTTTTATATTTAGTTCAGGTATTTCAGTACAGTCCTTACAAAGAATAGCAAGTTTTCAGTACTGTCAATAAATTTTTCAAAAGATCTCTTTATATTCTCATAAGTTCCGTGATGCTCAAGATGATCCGGTTCCACATTTGCTAAACAACAGAGTACTTGGGTTTTATGTACAGGAATGAATTATCACTTTCATCTGCTTCAGCGATAAAAATATTCTGAATTTCCAATTTTACTGTTACTGTTAATTTCAGGTATTATACCCCCTACAACTATAAAAGGATCTTTTTCCAGAAAAAGCTACACTCATCATTGAACTTGTAGTGGTTTTTCCATGAGTCCCTGCAACGGCTAATCCCTTCAAATTTATTCATTATTTCAGCAAACAGCTGACCTCTTTTTATCTTTTTATATTATTTTTCCACAACATATCTGTATTCAGTTTGTCTCCCTTATTGCAGTTGAATAAACAAACAAATCTATTCCTTTATCCTTGACGTTTTCCTCTGCTGACCTATATATATTTTAATTCCCATTTCTTCCATTTCCTGAGTTATGGCTTTTCTTTCAAAGATCTGAACCTGCCACATTATACCCTTCTTTTACAAGAATTTTTCGCAAGTCCACTCATTCCTATACCGTTTATTCCACTGAAATAAACATTTCTGACATTCGTTAACATCTCTGCCTCTCTTCCTCTATTTTTATTATTATAGTCCCATTTCCTCTATTATTGTATCAGATGCATTTCCTTTTTTAAGCTTTTCTATATTTTCCTTCATAAATTCCAGCATTTCATCCTGTTTTACAAGATTCAGCGCTTCCTCGACCGCCTTATCTGCAGTTTCGTTTGTAAATATCTTTTGCTCCATTCACATATTCAGAACATCAGCATTTTCCTTCTGTCCAACAAAGTCATAAGGAATAAGTATTGACGGCTTTTTCCAGCTGAATAAGTTCAGAAATTGTCGAAGCTCCTGCCCCTGCATATTACTAAATCTGATGCTGACATTATATCAGCAACATTATTAAAATATAGGCTTAACTACTGAATTTCCAAAATTTTTCATTCTGTATGTATCTTCTTCAAAATTATCTTTTCCTGTTCCCCAGAATAACTTTTTATTTTTCATCTGAAATTATTTTTCCCAATTTTTTATGACTGCTTCATTTATGCTTTTAGCTCCCAAACTTCATCCGATTACAAGTATAGCTTTTCATCTCTCCTATTTCAAGATTTTTCTTCTTCATTCTTATTTTTTAGTGTAGAACTCTTCCTTAACGGATTTTCAGTTACAACAAATTTTGATTTTATACTTTTCAGGTACGCTATCCAGGTATTCTCAAAAAGCTATAAATACCTCTTAGCCCATCTGTAAAAATATTTATTTTGCCTGACCCATTGTGCAGTTCTGTTCCTGTAGGTAATAGGTATTCTTATACTATAGTCGCTACAAGAACAGGTATTGTTATATAACTTTCAAAACCCTATTATTTCTGATCGACTTTTCTTTCTTCAGTATTCCTATTGTCTTAAATACAGCTCCTGCCATTTTTAAAAAAGAAATTATGGATTTCAGAGGAAGTACATCAAGTCCTAAACTCAAAATTTTCATTCGGTATCAGTTCCTTTTTCCATTCTATGCTTTTGTTCCTATAAACAATATTTCTGTATCCTTAATTTTTTCCTGCAATGGATAATGTGGGATACTATATGTCCTCCCTGTTCCTCCTGTTGTAAATACTACTTTTTCATGACTCTTTTCTCCATTTCTCTTTTTTAATTTTTAATATTTAAAACTTAAAATTCCTAATTTTCCTGTACTATTTCTTCTTCCTGTAACCTTTCCTGTTCCTTTTCTATGTACAGTGACTTTATAATATTATACACTATTCCTAATGCTGCCATTGTTACAATTGTCGTACTCTCATCCATAGCTTAACAGAGGTAACGGTATACCTGTTGAAGGAACTATATTTAATACAACTGCTATATTTCCCAATATTTGTGAGGAAAACATCACAAATATTCCAGTTAAAATATATTTTGCATACCTATCCTTTTTCAGCTAATGTTATTAAAATTACTAATAGCAGGATAATATAAATCAGAATAAGGATTATCGAACCTATGAATCCCATTTCTTCAGCATAACCTGAAAATATATAGTCTGTATGAATTTCCGGAAGATAGAAAAACTTGCAATCCATTTCCATAAAACTTACCGATAAGTTTTCCACTTCCTATTGCTATGAGCGACTGTTCTACCTGATAACTCAGTTCAGAAGACTTAAATCCCATAAATCTTTTCATTCTGCACGGTGTACTCATTACACTATTATTCCCTGCGCTCTCCTATAATTAAGCATGTGGTGAGAAATTGAATGATATTTACTCCTGAAAACAAATATCATTGACCATACCTATAAGAGTAATTTGAACAGTACTACTGAATGCTTTCTCAGCTATAATAAGAAATTTATATATACCAGTAACGGATTATTAATCTGAAAGAAAAGCCAAGCTTTTCAGGGTCTTATTTTTCTTTTTCACAGAAATCTATTATCCCTGCCAAATATATTATTATTATCAATTTTTGCCATTTCCGATGGCTGCATATACATCCTGCAAAATGAAAACCATCTTGTGGCTCCATTTACTCTCGAAAAAGAACAGCTACAAGAAATCCCGAGCCCAAGTATATACAAATGCAACTTTATCTTTTTATACCATGTATATTTAAATCTTGAAGTAAAAAGAAAATTCCAGTTCCAACTCCAAACCAGACAAACTGCCGTATTACAAAATAATAGTTGTTTTAAATTCCTTATACCCTCTTGAAAGTGCACGCTATCATAGCAATACTCAGACCCATTAAAATTATCATTACAATTATAAGAGTCGTTCCTAACATTCTTCTATTTTTCAATTTAGTCTCCTATTATACATTAATATCCTAAAAGTTTTTCTGTCAATTCTTTCAGACTCTCCTCTATGTTCAAAATTTTTAAACTGACAGAAACTTGACGTTGCAGGGAAAAACAGTACCGTCTGTTCCTTAGAAAAATCCATATTTTCTTTTAAAATAATCAAGTGATATTTTTCTAAAAGTCCCCATATTTCTATAATTTTTGATATCCTATTTCTTCCATGTCCTTTATAAGTAAAGGAGCATTATCCCCTATTAAATAAACAGAGATCTACTCTTTGCTTTATTCTTTTCAACTAATTCTTTATTGGATATTTTCTTATCGTCTCCATCCACAAATCAGTATAATCGAGATTATCAAAAGAATCTATGGCTTTTTAACGTTGACTCAACATTAGTTCCTTTTGAGTCATTTATAAAATTGTATTTTCCCTGATAAAAAGTTTTCAAGACGATGTTCCGAAGCCTTTGTTGTTTTTGAAATTCAGCTGTCTGTTCATTGAATTTCCAATAATTTTGCAGCTCCTATTAAAAACAGCATATTTTCAAGATTATGTTTACCTTTCAAAGAAAGTTCCCTGAACAGATACAAGAGGTTCGGCATATTTTCATCAGCTCTTCATCTTTAATTTCTTCAGCTTTTCTTTCAAGATCTTTCATTGTATCAGATTATTCCGTCCATGACAAAGATGTTACCTTTTTCTCTTTACTCATATAAACTTTTTCGCTTTTATATTTTTCCACAATTTCTTTTCATCATATAATTTCTGAAAAACCTCATCATCTTGATTAATCAGTGCAAAATCCTGTTCTGTCTGTATCGCAAAAAATATTAAATTTTGTAATGTAGTAATCTTCAACAGAATCGTATCTTGCAAGGTGATCAGGAGTAAGATTTATTATTCGGCAATATACAGAATGTACCTGAGGATTATTTTTCAAGCTGGTAGCTAGCTAATTCCAGAACTATATATTCAAGATTTTCCTCGTCAGCTCAAGTTTTGCAAGGAATATCCCGCATTCCCTGCAAGTTTAACTTTTTTCCTGAATATTCCATCAGTTCATACATTTTTAGTGGCTGTTGTTGTTTTTTCCATTTGTCCCTGTAGAAAGATATAATCTTTTTATATTTTTATTCATGTATTTATACGCCAGGTCTATTTCAGAAATTATTTTTATATTTTTGTTTTCAGCTTTTACAAGCAATTCCACCTTCCATGGAATACCAGGGCTTTTACAATAAATTCTATCTTTTTCCTTATCCAGAAGATCAATCGCTTCTTTTGAAGGTATTCCGTTTTTATCATCTACCAGATATACTTCATAACCATCTAACAATTCCTTGGCTCCATGTCCACTAAGTCCTGCACCGAATACTACAGCCTTTTTCCATTTTTATTTTTCCTCTTTTCATTTTACAGTCTTTTTTTCTTATGATTTAAGCTAATCTGAATATTACATGATTTCATATTTCTTTTATCATTATTATAAAATTTTTATATTATAAAAATTCATATTTCTATCTTAATTTCAATATTACAAATGTCAAAAAGACACATCATAATAGTTATTATCCAGAATCTGATAGTAACTTTTTGTTCTCAGGTATTCCGAGCATTTTCAAAATGATGATGTATAGGAGCCATTCTGAATACCCTTTTGCTTAAATGTTTTATAATGCCATACCCTGTATCATTACCGAAAGCGCTTCCGTAATAAATATGAATCCCTGCTATCGGTAACAGCAGTTCCTGTTTCAAAAATATTACTATTATTCCCAATATTCCACCCTAATGTAAGAGATCCTGTATCTCCCATAAACACCTGTGCAGGATAGAAGTTATACCATAAAAACCGATTAAATGCTCCCATAACTGCTGCAAGATCACCGTAATTTCGGCACTTTTCCCTCTACATGGTACAAATTCAGATACTTTTGCATATTCATAATGTCCCATCCAGATAAGTTATTATAAGCAGTGTCACACTTACTACTATAATCGGTCCGCTTACCAGTCCGTCAAGCCCGTCTGTGAGATTTTACCGCATTTGAAGATCCTATTACTGACAAAAAGCATAAATACAAAGAATAATGCAGGTGTTATATATATGAAAGACCCTTTTTATAAGAGGATTCACTATAGAAAAATCCAATGTTTTTATTTATTATTCCATATTTATAAATGAATGCAAAAGTAAGAGCTGTAATTACAAGCTGTCCCAGTATCTTTCCTGAAAGCCCATTTTTATGTCTTGTAAGTTTCAGATAATCATCATAGAAACCTATCGTTGTAAACAGGATTGTTATTATAAACAGAAAAATAATAAATTTATTTGTAAAAAATTTCCTGCTATCAGTGTAGAAAAATTATGGCACCTATTATTAAAGCCTCCCGATAGTAGGCGTTCCAGATTTATTGAAATGCGACTGCGGTCCTTCTTCCCTTGCCGTATCTCCACATTTTTTCTTCTTCAGCCATTTTAATAAAAGGTTTCTCGAAGATAAGCATAAAACTATGAATGCTATTATAAAAAGCTATCGAAGCTCTTATTGTTATCGATTTAAATATTCTTAAAACTCTCCAATTATCTATAAATAATGCCTGTAATAAATATAACATCTCACTTTGTGTGACAATCTGAAATATTTTCCGTGATTTCACACAGCTCCTTTCCATAATTTATTTAACAACTATTTTAACGCCTAAAGCTATAAAGCAGTTACACATACTCCTACAAAAATTAAAAATAGCCTATTCCCTTTATTTTCTCTTATATTTTTCAGTTATCATGTCTTTCCTATCCTATAACATCTTCCAGTTTCATGCCTCTTGAAGCCTTGATTAGTATTACCTTTTCACTTTTTATCTGCTCCAGTTTTTCTTTTATCAGTTCTTGCTTTCAAAAATATTCTGTTTCAATATTTTTAATATTTTTCATTATCAAATTTTTCTTTTATTCTATCATACAGGAACCTCATTCTAGGACCGTATAGATAAAGTTTATTTTAAATTAGTATTTACTATTACATCAAAAATTGAAGCATGTAATTCTGCTTCCTCTTCACCAAGTTCAAGCATATCGCCAATTACTGCTATTTTTTTCCCGATCATTGTATATTTTTGAAAACGTTTCCAAAGATTTTCTTCATAGACATAGGACTTGCATTATATGCATCATTTATATATGTTGTTTTTCCTTTTGCGATAATTTGAAATCTCATATTTGTCAGAACTATATCTTTTATAGCTTTTTCTATATCATTATCCTCTAAAGCCACTTTTGTTTTGCAACTGAAATAGCTATAGTTAAATTTAAAAATATTATGTTCACCCTAATACATTGGTATTATAAGATTTTTGAATCCATTTTTACAGTTTTTCATCAAAATATTTTAACAAAAAGCCTGCTTCAATCTTCATTGAAAATCGATATCTCCATAATAAAAATTGTTATTCTGTTCTGCTATATCCCTGATATTTTTCCTTATTATTTTTATTATTTTCCCATATTTAAGATCTTTACTGTCTTCAAACCTTTTTTTCTTCAGATTACTTTTCATCAATATCCTTAAGATATTCATCATCTCCATTTATAACCAATGTTTCTCTTGTATGAGGTACTATCTCTGTTTTTGCCTTAAATACATTTTTTCTTTGTTTTTAGAAATTCCAGATGAGATTCTCCAATATTTGTTATTACACTTATATCAGGTGAAGAAATTTTTCCCAAGAAGATCTATTTCTCCGAAAATCACTCATTCCCATTTCGAGTATTATAAAATCATCATCTTTTTCAGCACGCAACAAAGTGAAGGGTAGTCCAATATGATTGTTATAATTCCTTCAGTTTTTCCCTTATATTTTACAGATAAGAGATGATATATCATATCTTTTTCACCGTTGTCTTCCCATTACTGCCCTGTTATTCCTATTACTTTAAGCTTAAGATTTTTACGCCACTTTTCTGCAAATTCCTGTAAGAACTCTATACTGTCTTTTACATGAAAGGCTTTTTATTAAACTTCTCTTCTATTTGAAGATTTTTCATCATCATAAATTACATATGCCCTTTTTCAAGAGCTTCTCCTGCAAACTTATTTCCCCCTCTTATTGCTACAAATAAAGTCATCCTTTTCTACTTCCTTGGAATTCATTAAAAACTTTTTTTATATTTATAAAACTGCTTTCACATTTACAATTTATCAAATTGCAAAATATGTTATTTTATCCATAAGTTATCTCCAATAAATACATTGTTATATTATAAGATTATATCATTTGAAATTTATTTTTTTCAATATATTTAGAAGATTTTTATAAAAATTTTCAACTGTTTACAACAACTTTTCCAAATAGAAAAATAATACTTAAATCTATATATATAACTGCTCAAAAATCTTATTCATTACATCGCATAATGATATACATATACTGACAGGCTACATAGCACCATTTTTCTTTAAGAAAATCTCCAAATTCTGAAATACTGCCCACAACTAATGATTTCAGTCCATTATCTGCAAGTTTGAAATATTTTTCATACCATATCCGTTTTAACCAGCACTGTCTTTTAAATCCCAATTTTTCCTTGCAGAATTAAATCTGTTATTCTGTCTCCAACCATAAAAGATTTTTCACATCAATTTGAAATTCTTCTATTGCCTTTAAAAAAATTTCCTGTATTCGGCTTTCTGCAGTCACATTCTATCCATAATTTTCTTTACCCTCAGGATGATGTGGGCAGTAATATGTTTTCTCTATTTTATACCTTTTATTTTTTTAAATCTTCAGTAATGAATTTTTCCAGTTTCAGATAATCCTCTTCTGTATAATATCCTCTTGCAATACCTGCCTGATTTGTTATAATAAGGAATCTGTAGCCTAATTTCTTCAATTTTCCAATCCTTCAATGACACCCTGATTCATATTCAAAATCTTCAATTTTGTAAAGATAGGACTTCTCTATGTTAATTACACCATCTCTATCAAATAAGATAAACCTATTTTTCCTATAAAAACACCCATAATAATATAAAAATTCAAAACATCATGTCTGCAGATGTAATTTAAAAACTTAACACTATATCTGATTTTAAGTACTGTTAATAATTATCCACATAATAGATATACTCAATTAATTCATTTTTCCTCTTCCCTTTTATTGTTATTGAAAAAGAAATACCATAATCAAAAATCTATATCCTCCGGAATAAATATCTGGATTACAGAAATATTCTTCTTTTTAATAAAAATTTATTTTTTAAAAATAAAAATTTAAAAATTTTCTCATAAACACCATTCCTAAAATGATAAAAATTCGATGCTGTATTTCCATTAATACACCATAATTTTTCTGTCTTTAAGAATAAGATTATTATCTTTGACATAACTATTTTCAATAAAAATTCTATCATAAAAACTCATTTTTATCCGAAGTTATCTTTGAAACTATCTTTGTCTTGCCTGTTCCAGTATAATTCCAATTCATCTCTGAATTTTCCAGACTTCTGGAACTAAAAGAAAACTCTCTTTATTTTTTCAAATATTTTAATTAAATATAAATTATCGTAAGTCATAATTATCCCATTTCTAATTCAATAATTATCTAAAATTATATTCCTGCTAATTTATAGCTAAAATTATAAGACATATATTCAGTATATCATACTAAAATAAAGAAAATAATAAAAAGAGTGAAACCACTCAAAAATTAATGAAACTAAATATCAATTATAATTATATTACAATAAAAAGTTTGGCGACGACCTATTTTTCCTGAACTAAGTCCAAGTATCTTGGGCGCTGGCAGACTTAACTTCGGGTTCGGAATGTAAACCGGGTGTATCCTGCCGCCATAATCACCAAACGAATGTATTGCCATTTGCTTAAAGAGGGCAATGAGAAAAATAAATAGTATAAGTAAAAAGAGTATTGAAGTAAGCTAACGCATTTATTAGTACCGGTCAGCTGAACATGTTGCCATGCTTGCACCCCGGCCTATCACCGCCTGTTCTCGACGGATGCTTGAAAAGAACATTCATCTCAGGGCAGGCTTCCCGCTTAGATGCTTTCAGCGGTTATCCCTTCCGGACGTGACTACCCGGCCGTGCCACTGGCGTGACAACCGGTACATCAGTGGTCCGTCCATCCCGGTCCTCTCGTACTAAGGACAGATCCCTTCAATATTCTAACGCCTGCAGTGGATAGGGACCGAACTGTCTCACGACGTTCTGAACCCAGCTCGCGTGCCTCTTTAATGGGCGAACAGCCCAACCCTTGGGACCTTCTCCAGCCCCAGGATGAGACGAGCCGACATCGAGGTGCCAAACACTTCCGTCGATATGGACTCTTGGGAAGTATCAGCCTGTTATCCCCGGGGTAGCTTTTATCCGTTGAGCGACGGCCTTTCCATTCAGCACCGCCGGATCACTAACTCCCACTTTCGTGCCTGCTCGACCCGTCAGTCTCGCAGTCAAGCTCCCTTTTGCGTTTGCACTCTCCGGCTGATTTCCATCCAGCCTGAGGGAACCTTTGAACGCCTCCGTTACTCTTTTGGAGGCGACCGCCCCAGTCAAACTGCCCACCTGGCACTGTCTCCCTTCTCATGAGATTAGAATTTCAACAATACATGGCTGGTATTCCAACAGCGGCTCCGTCACGGCTGACGCCTTGATACCTCAGCCTCCCAGCTATCCTATACACACATTGCCAAAACCCAATGCCAGGCTACAGTAAAGCTCCACGGGGTCTTTCCGTCCTACTGCAGGTAACCGGTATCTTCACCGGCATTACAACTTCACCAGGTCTCCGGCCAAGACAGCTCCCAAATCATTTCACCATTCGTGCAGGTCGGAACTTACCCGACAAGGAATTTCGCTACCTTAGGACCGTTATAGTTACGGCCGCCGTTCACCGGGGCTTCAATTCGGATCTCTCAATCCTCCTCTTAACCTTCCGGCACTGGGCAGGTGTCAGCCCATATACGTCGCCTTCCAGCTTAGCATAGACCTGTGTTTTTGGTAAACAGTTGCTTGGGACTCTTCACTGCGACCCGTCTCCCCTTCAGGTGTCTCTCCCTTCAGGTATCACGGGTACCCCTTCTCCCTAAGTTACGGGGCCATTTTGCAGAGTTCCTTAGCCAGAGTTATCCTGTCGGCCTTAAGTTTCTCACTCTGTCCACCTGTGTCGGTTTACAGTACGGGCGCTGTTTCCCTCAATAGAAGTTTTTCCCGGCAGTGTAGGATCTGCGGCTTATGCCATGTGGCACTTCCCCATCAGGCCTCACGTATAAAACATGCGGATTTGCCTGCATGTCCACGCTTCACCCTTAGAAAGGCTATTCCGTCAGCCTTCCCGCATACCTTCCTGCGTCACTCCATCTCTCAAACGATTGCAGCGGTACAGGAATATTAACCTGTTTTCCATTCGCCTTCGCAGCTCTGCTTATGCTTAGGTCCCGACTCCCCCAGGGCGGACAAACCTTCCCCTGGAAACCTTGGACTTCCGGCCGGAGGGATTCTCGCCCTCCTTCTCGCTACTCATTCCTGCATTCTCACTTCTGATACCTCCAGAATGTCTTACAACACCCCTTCTACGGCCTACAGAACGCTCTCCTACCAATTAGTATAAACTAATTCCGCAGCTTCGGTTCATGTCTTAGCCCCGTTATATCTTCGGCGCAGATACTCTCGACCAGTGAGCTATTACGCACTCTTTCAAGGTATGGCTGCTTCTAAGCCAGCCTCCTGGTTGTCTGTGAATATCCACCTCCTTTCCCACTTAGACATGATTTGGGACCTTAGCTGGCGGTCTGGGCTGTTCCCCTCTCGTCCACGGACCTTGTCATCCATAGACTCACTCCCAGTTAACAATATACGGTATTCGAAGTTTGCTTGACTTCGGTAAGCTATACGCCCCCTAGGCCATACAGTGCTCTACCCCCGCATATCTTCAACTAAGGCTGCACCTAAATGCATTTCGGAGAGAACGAGCTATCTCCTAGTTCGATTGGCTTTTCACCCCTAGACCCTGCCTCATCTCCCAACTTTTCAACGGCGGTGAGTTCGGCCCTCCACTGAGTCTTACCTCAGCTTCAGCCTGGACAGGCCTAGATCACTAGGTTTCGCGTCTATGACATGCGACTCGTCGCCCTATTAAGACTCGGTTTCCCTTCGGCTCCGCTCATACTTAACCTCGCCACACATCATAACTCGCAGGATGATTAACCAAAATCCACGCAGTCACGCTTTCGCGCTCCTACCGCTTGTAAGCACACGGTTTCAAATTCTTTTTCACTCCCTTGCTCAGGGTTCTTTTCACCTTTCCCTCACGGTACTCTCCTCTATCGGTCGGCAGAAGTATTTAGCCTTACGTGATATGGTCCACGCTGATTCACACCGGATTCCTCGTGTCCGATGCTACTCGGGATTACATACGGCCTATCATCACTTTACGCTCTACAGGACTCTCACCTCCTACGGTCCGGCTTTCCAGCCGCGTTCCGCTTACGTCATGATACACCCGGCCTTATGGCTTTGACCCAGCATGTTCCCTCTACCCCGCAGATGCAACGCCGCCAGCTTTGACACATCTACGGTTTAGGCTCCTCCCCGTTCGCTCGCCGCTACTCAGGGAATCGTCTTTACTTTCTTTTCCTCCGGCTACTTAGATGTTTCAGTTCGCCGGCTTACCTCTCTCGCGCATACCCTCCAGGTATGCAGGTTCTCCCATTCGGATATCCCGGTATCACAGGTCCTGTGCACCTCCCCCGGGCTTTTCGCAGCTTAGCACGTCCTTCTTCGGCTCCCGCCGCCTAGGCATCCTCCGTGTGCCCTTATCCAGCTTCTCTTCTCTAACTCAAGTTTCCTTCAGTTGTTACTCTTTTACCTACTATTCATTTCCCATTGTCCTCCGTTTTCTTGGTGGAGATAAGCGGGTTCGAACCGCTGACCTCTGCCTTGCAAGGGCAGCGCTCTCCCAACTGAGCTATATCCCCATCCAGATTCTTCGTCTTCATTCAGTTCATGGTGGGCATGACTGGACTCGAACCAGTGACCCCTGCGTTATCAGCACAGTGCTCTAACCACCTGAGCTACACGCCCTTAAACATAAGACATTACAGAGGAAGTATAAGACCCGCATCATTCTTCTCCTAGAAAGGAGGGTGATCCATCCGCACCTTCCGGTACGGATACCTTGTTACGACTTCACCCCAATCACTATCCACACCTTAGGTACCTTCCTCAAAAGTTAGACCAGTAACTTCAGGTGCAGACAACTCTCGTGGTGTGACGGGCGGTGTGTACAAGACCCGAGAACGTATTCACCGCGGCATTGCTGATCCGCGATTACTAGCGATTCCAACTTCGCGAAGTCGAGTTGCAGACTTCAATCCGAACTTCGAACTGCTTTTCAGATTCGCTCCGCGTCACCGCCTCGCTCCTCTCTGTACAGCCCATTGTAGCACGTGTGTAGCCCAGATCATAAGGGGCATGATGACTTGACGTCATCCCCACCTTCCTCCTGCTCTTCGCAGGCAGTCTTGCTAGAGTCCCCAACTTAATGATGGTAACTAGCAACAGGGGTTGCGCTCGTTGCGGGACTTAACCCAACATCTCACGACACGAGCTGTCGACAGCCATGCACCACCTGTCTCCGCGTTCCCGAAGGCGACTGCCCATCCCTCACGGGCATTCGCGGGATGTCAAGATCTGGTGAGGTTCCTCGCGTTGCGTCGAATTAAACCACATGCTCCACCGCTTGTGCGGGTCCCCGTCAATTCCTTTGAGTTTCAGCCTTGCGGCCGTACTCCCCAGGCGGATTACTTATCGCATTCGCTTCGGCACAGACAGTCTTCCTGCCCACACCCAGTAATCATCGTTTACGGCCGGGACTACCAGGGTATCTAATCCTGTTCGCTCCCCGGCTTTCGCACTTCAGCGTCAGTTACCGTCCAGTGAACTATCTTCATCATCGGCATTCCTGCACATATCTACGAATTTCACTCTACTCGTGCAGTTCCGTCCACCTCTCCGGTACTCCAGCCTAACAGTTTCAAAGGCAAGCCTGCGGTTGAGCCGCAGGTTTTCACCCCTGACTTGTCAGGCCGCCTAGATGCCCTTTTATGCCCAATAATTCCGGATAACGCTCGCGACATACGTATTACCGCGGCTGCTGGCACGTATTTAGCCGTCGCTTCTTCTGCAGGTACCCGTCACTTCCTTCTTCCCCTGCTGAAAGCACTTTCACAATCCGAAAACCTTCTTCGTGCACACAGAATTGCTGGATCAGGGTTGCCCCATTGTCCAATATTCCCCACTGCTGCCTCCCGTAGGAGTAAGGGCCGTATCTCAGTCCCCTTGTGGCCGTCCACCCTCTCAGGCCGGCTACCTATCTTCGCCTTGGTGAGCCATTACCTCACCAACTAGCTAATAGGACGCAAGGCTCTCCGCAGGCGTCTCCTTTCATCATAAAGCCATGCAGCTCCATGACATTATCCGGTCTTGTCAGGAGTTTCCCCCTGTTATCCCAGTCCTGCAGGTAAGTCCCTTACGCGTTACTCACCCGTCCGCCATGGTTACCATGGTGCAAGCACCACTTCCCCATCGACTTGCATGTGTTAAGCATTCTGTCAGCGTTCATCCTGAGCTCAGGATCAAACTCTTCATTCAACTATTTATTTTCACCTTAATTTATATCCTAATAATCTTCGATGCTTCTCTCCGTCTTATTTCATTTCTCTTCCTCTTATTTGTCTACCATTGTCCTATCCAACCACTCCCGCAGTTGACAAAAATTATTCTACCAAATATCATCCCAATTTGTCAATACCTTTTTCTTTATTTTTGAAATAACAATACTAACCCTTTGAATACCCTTATTATACTGATAAGGAGCATTTGTTAAATAATTTTAAACTTTCCTTTTTAGAGTAAGTGTTTGTTCTGAATTCTACTAAATTCTATTATTTTAATATCATAGATTGTATAATATATTGCGACAAAATTAGAAAATGTAGAAACTCATGATAATTTCGTGTTAAAATGTTAGTAACCACAAAAACATTAACGAAAGGAAATATATCATGAGCCATAAATATTTTACCATAAATGAAAGAAATAAACTAGAGGTTCTGTTAAAGGAAAAATTACAAAATTTCTGAAATTGCTGAAAATCCTTAATAGACACAGGGCTACCATTTACCGTGAGATAAAAGAGAATTAATGGTGAATACTCTTCTGAAAATGCTCAGGCAGATGCCAATGCAAAAGCTGCTAATAAAGGAAGAAATTCAAAGATAACCTCCGAACTGAAAAATCTGATAGAAGACAGGCTCTCCAAAACCTGGTCACCTGAACAGATTATTGGGAGGAATTAAAAGGAATCCTGTCCTTTAAAACTATCTATAACTGGCTGTACAGCAATTTTCTGGATATTTCCCTGAATGTTTTAAGAAGAAAGGGAAGGAGAGCTAAAACTAAAGAGACGAGAGGAAAATTTAATATTGGAAAAACAATTGATGACAGGCCGTCTGAAGTAAGTACAAAGGAAGTTTTTGGGCATTGGGAAGTGGATTCTGTAGTTTCATCTAGAGGGGAAATCAAAGCCTGTTTTGCGACATTTGTGGAGTTAAAGACACGGTTTTTATGTAGCGATGAAGCTGGAAGATAGAAGTAAAAAGTTCAATGCTGGAAGCAATAAATCAGCTGACAACCAGTATTCCCAAAAGGAGCATTTAAGACTTTTACATCAGACAGGGGAAGGAATTTTCATGCTAGGAAGAGGTGGAAAAGCTGGGAATAGATTTCTATTTTTGCAGATCCGTACTGCTCATGGCAGAGAGGATGCAATGAAAACAGCAATGGTCTTCTAAGAGAATTTTATCCAAAGAAGACCGATATATCAAAAATAGAGACGGAAGACCTGATAAAAGAACTTAATGCTAATAAATTCAAGACCAAGAAAATGTTTAAACTATGCAACACCATTTGAAAAATTTTTACACGAAATTAGCTTTTAAAAATTTGGTAAAATGTCGCAATTAATATTGCAATTTAGGATATGAATATAATAAAGTAGCTGTTATGAAAAATATCATAACAGCTACTTTATTCTAATAATTTTTATTTACTATTTTACAAGTTCAACAAAGTACTTCAATGTTCTTACTAATTGAGCTGTGTAAGACATTTTCATTGTCATACCATGAAACTGTTTTTAACTAATTGTTTGTCTCCACTTTCGATTACTTTTTGTCTGAGTTGCATCAAACAATGATCCATGAGTGAATTCCAACTATGTCAGAAGATACTAGTGGCTCTTCAGTATATCCGAAATGATTCATTTTGAAGCTTCTTTTCATAGCTGCATTGATTTCTTCTTTAGTAACTTTTTTGCTTAAAAACTGATATTAATTCAGTTAATGATCCTGTAGGAACTGGTACTCTTTGAGCTGCTCCGTCGAGTTTTCCTGCTAATTCAGGAATTACTAATCCGATAGCTTTTTGCTGCTCCAGTTGTATTAGGAACTATATTTGCAGCCGCTGCCTCTTGCTCTTCTGAAATCACCTTTTCTATGAGGTGCATCTAATGTATTTTGATCTCCTGTATAAGCATGGATAGTTGTCATTGATCCTGCTTCAATTCTAAAATTTATCTTGTAAAAACTTTAGCCATAGGTGCTAAACAGTTAGTTGTACAAGAAGCTGCTGAAAGTACAGTTTCTGTTCCATCAAGAATTTCGTTGTTTACATTAAATACTACTGTTTTTCATATCTCCTAGATCCAGGTGCTGATATAACTACTTTTTAGCTCCTGCTTTTAATATGTTTTTCTAGCTTTTTCTTTAGAAGTGAAGAATCCTGTACATTCAAGAACTACATCTACTCCTAATTGTCCCCATGGTAAAGTTTTTCAGGGTCTGCATCTGCAAAAGTTTTTGATTTCTTTTTCCATTTACTACGAAAGCGTTTTCTTTAACTTCGATTTCCCCATTAAATCTTCCTTGTGCTGTATCATATTTAAACAGGTGTGCTAACATTGCCGCATCTGTTAAATCATTAATTGCAACTACATCAAATTCGGATCATTTGCCATTAATCTTAATGCCAATCTTCCTATTCTTCCAAATCCATTAATTGCTACTTTAACTGCCATATTACTATTACTCCTAATTTTTGATATATTAAGTTAATTAATATATTTTATTCACGAGTTGAGTATATCATAAATTAGCTAACTTTTTCAATAGACTTAATATATAAAAAAACTGCATATTGAGATCAGTCCATATTCATACTGGATATCAATATCCATATTCCAGATATATTTTCAGGTATTTTTCCTGTTAAATCTTTCTTTTTAAAAATTTTATCATGAAGTATATTGATATTACTAATGTTATAGTTAATATCAGTGCACCTGTCATGAAAAACTCCTTATACATATGAGAGCCCTAGTAGAACAAGAATATATTCAATTGCATAAAGAATACATAATATAAATACTGCTTTTTTCTTCCCCACAGTTTACTGTATGTCTGTACTCCATACTCTTCTTCATTAGCTTTTCTAGTTTTTCTTCCAATTTCCAGAACAATTCCGTTTAAAATAATTTAATGCAAAAAGAGAATTAATCCTATAAAAATATTTTTCGTATCTTTCTAGTGATAAGTACAAAGTTTCTAAAAATGAGACTGCAAAATATATCCTGTTCCTTTTAAAATAACAAAGGGTAATAAATATCATTATTACAACATGGGGAAAGGGCATAGATTAAAATTCTTTCTGTTAGCCAGTTCTTTATAAAAAAATTCCTTTGTCATTAAAAACATATAAATCCACACCAATAGCATGAAATAAATTAGTTTAGAATTTATAACGTGTGCAAGAATTATTTGTATTATAATAGTTGCAATTCCAATTTTTTCCCCAATGCTTTTAAAGAAATTATTCCTCTTTGAACAGGTCTGTAAGGCCTATATTTTTAAATCTTCTTCATAATCCTTAAATTCATCTGTAATTCTCAGCTGAAAGAAAAACATGAGATATTATGATAAATAGGGAAATAATTTATACCAGATTATCGGTACTTTATCAATTTCTTTACCCCAGAACAGTGGCACTCTATTGACTTCTTTTGACAAAAATTGACTTTATAATTTTTGAATTATATAATAACCCTGCGTAAATATATCCTGACAAAGTAAAAATCAATACGAAAAAGAGTTTTTCCTAATGAAACCGTTCATTTAAGTATATTTTGAAGTTTTTTATATTTTGGATTATTGATTTTTGAATTTATATTACTTTCGGTTCATTTATTTCTCCTCTTACAATATTATATAAATAGATTTTTACTGACAATAAAAGTCAATCATGGAAAAGTAAATATCCTGTATTACTGTCTACTGATGTACTTTCAGTAAAATCTTTAATTTTATACCTTAGTATTAATTTCTTTTCATTATATTGTTCACGCTTTTTCAATGGTCATCGCTCTATCCAAAGAATGACTAAACGGACTTCCTGAACTTGCAATGCCTTCTATAATTCCCCCTAAAAATCAAAAAACAGTCCTCTTGCTTTAGAACGCATATGAGTCTGATACTTTTTCATCAAGATATGACAAGTCTGCCTCACTCTTTTTCCGCTGAAAGATAAAATCTTTTTCAAAAGCTCTTCTGTCATATAATGAAAATAATTTTAACCCCTCCTGAATTAATTCTTTTTGCTTCTGTTTTCATAAAAATTTCCTTTCTAAGTTTAAATTTTTTAAAGTTTTTCAACTATCTCTTCAAGTTTTTTTATAGTCTGTCTTGCTGTTATGTCTTTTTGTCCATAGGAATTTCAGTTTCAATTATTTTAAATATTTCAAATTTTTCTTCAGTCCTATAATTTCACTGTTTTTCAGATAAATTTCCTTTATATTCGGATTTCTTTCAACAAGAAGATACAGTTTTTCCATTTTTGAAGTCAGAACTGATTTTTAGAATTTTACAAAAGGAAAAAGCTGTTTCCACTGCAAAAAGGATAATAAATTTTTCTCCAAGCTGTATTCTCCCTTTAACTCTTCCTAGTAATACTAACTGTCCATTACTGTTAATATACCCCATATCTCCTGTTCTATGCCATTTTTCATCAGGATTTTTGAACGTTTAAATATCCGTTTACTACATTTTCACCTTTTTACAAGTATTTCTCCTCTAACTTCTGAATTAATTTTTACATTGTTATTTTCTTCTGCAAAATTTCTATCCAGTTCCTTTTTCCTGTATTTTTTCTATTTTAAGTTCCAATCCGCCAACAATGTTTCCTGCAGAAAGTCCATCTCCATTTTTCATATTTTTTATATCATCTTCTGTTATATCTTCAAAATTCAGCCTTGATATTGGTTCTGCTTCTGAGGCTCCATATAATGCGTTGATCTCTCGCATTTATAAATATTTTTCTAATTTTTCTCCATAAGCCTTGGAAAGACAGGTGCTCCACCTGTGTATACTGTCTGAACATTATTCAGCTGTATCCCGTCTTTTTACAGCACTCGGTAATATTTTTCAAAAATTACAGGAGAAGAATAATATTTTCTATATTATTTTTCCTTATACACTATACAATATCCTGAAATTTTTGATTCAGAAGGTTTCTGCCAGTTTATGTCAGGAATAAACACAGTCGCTCCTGTAGCCATATGGGAAAGCAGAAATATTGGAAATGAGGAATACACCGCTGTTCCTTCCCTAAATTTCAATTTCTTTCAAGTACATTATGCTGACCCTAATAAAAAATCCATGTGTTCTCATTATAATTTTAGGAAATCCTGTACTTCCGCTAGTAAAAACTGATAAGTGCAGGCGTATTTTCATTTTATTTCTTAAATTCTAAACTATTTATTGAAGTTATTTTTCAGTTTCTTTTATTATTTTCATATAATTAATTTTTATCAATTTTTCTTATGCCTTTCAGGAATAATCCTTTCAGAAGCGTTTTTCCACTTCCAATTATTCCTTCAGGAGAAATCATCTCACAGCATCTGTTTATATGCTCCAGACCTGCATACGGGTCAATAAATACAGCCTGTAATCCCATTTTTAAATATGGCTATAAGGATAAGATAAAATTCTATTCCGATAGGAACAAAAACTACTATTTTTATCACCTTTTCCTAAACTTTTTCTCTTTTTAAATAAACTACATATCCTGTCAGATTTATCATCAATCTGACTAAATGTAACTCCTGCTACCTGTCTTTACATCTATAAGTGCTGCCTTTTCAGGATATTTCTCCTTCAGTTCTTTTATTTTTACTGATTATTGTCATATCTCACCTTTCAAAAATTCTGATATTTTTATAATCTCCTTTATAAATCAAAGTATATCTTCTTAACACATTTCCTAGCAGCAGACCCTATATTTTTAGATACATTGCTTTTCGTGCATTAATGCGTATATGACATTTCATATTCTTCTTTTTCCGCCTCTTCAACAAGAGAATTTATAAGAATATACCCCATTCCTTTTCCATTATATTCTGGAGAAACAGCTATTGTTTTAAGAATAATGGTATCTATTTTCCCTTTATATCCAAGTTCAGTATAATCCAGTATTCCAAATACATAGCCAATCAGTTCATCTTTAAAATATAGCATTTTAAAAAAATATAATTTTTGTCTTCATAGCTCAAGTACATCTTTTAAAAATATTTTCCCTTTCCAGTTCAGAATACAGAAAAATTATTTTTAAAGGCTTCTACCGTCAGATCATAAACTTTATTCAAAACTGCCATTAGATCTTTATTTTCAGCTGATTCCACCTTTATATCCTTATAATAGTCAAACTTTTTCAGCTTTTCTATATTCAGATTTTACGTCCATTAGAATTCATGCCTTCCATTACTGTAGAAATATATCCCTGCTAGATGTTTAAAAATCCAGTTTTTCAAATAGTGACACAGAATAGTCCTCATTCCATGGTTCTAGCAAAAACGGCTTTCCATTTCTTTTTTCAGTTACATATCTATATGTATTCCATGTAGTTCCGTTCAAAGGCCCTATTATTATTTCTATTCCCTCTTTTTTAAGTTCTTCAAATACTTTATTAAAAAGCTGCTCTTCATTTTTCTATATTTTTTCATGTATATTTACATTTCCTATATATGATGTTTTTCTTCCATTGTAATCTGGACGATCATGCCATAAATGTAGACTCTGCTCCTATATTGTTATTTTCATCGGTGAAAAATGACAATTTTCTGATGACCGCTCTATCACTATTTTTAGTGATTCTTCCTGAGAAATATTATTTTTCCATAACATATTCCTGTATTTTCTTATATCTTTTTATTTTCATAATTTATCAGCCGCTTTCTGTTAGGGTTATTGTAAAGCTTTTTTAATTTTATTTATCATTTTTCTTTCTTCTGAAAGTTTTTACAGTAAATTTTACTTTCTATAGATTTCCCTATATTTAAAGAATTCCTATTCCAAGCAATAGCAATGAACAGCAGAAAACTATTCCGGAGTTATAAATACTTTTTGTTTCTCCGCTAAAGTTCCTTCTCCTTTTCAATTATATAGTATATTTTTCATAACGGTTTCATATATAAATATTCCTCCAATTATTAGAGTTATTATTCCTGCCAGCATTTTTAAAATCCAGAATTCCAGATAAAATAATATAATTTATTATGAAGAAAAGCAGAGCCTTTTCCCATACTGCCCTAGCAGAAAGTTCATCCTGAAGGTTTCCCTATTTACATTTCCTGCGTTATCTCTTATTAAATTTATTATTCCAAAAGTGCAATGAAAAGAAAAATATATAAATTAAAAATAATTTGTCCTTATCCATAACTATACTTAATGCAAGCCATATAGATGTAGTAAAGGCAATTGTCAGAAGACCTTGCTTTAGATCCTTGATCTGACCCTTCAACCTTAGGTGTAAAATGATAGTATCCCAGATACGATGATAAGAGGAGGATCAGCCATCTTATTCTCCCATTATCATAATTATATACAGAAAAACAGGCTTGCAGTCTGTGCGGTTCTTGTGAGGTTGTCTTTTTCCTATTTAATATTATAATGACAAACAGTATCACTATCACCCAGAATTTATACATAAGCTCCTTTTTCTGTAAGGTAAAAGGTTCAGTCTTAAAACATATACACAAAAATGGTACAAAAGATTATCCAGACCATTCCATGAAATAACTTCAAGAATCATTGTAAGGATACTTAATAGAAGAGAAACAAGTACAATGTTTATACTCCCGATATCACTGAAAAACAAAAAGAAGTTTATACATATGAAGTATGTTGTCAGAAAGAATGTTACCGAGCCTTCTATCGACTTTGTTCCAAATCCCGTATTAAATTTATACTTGCTGTAAAATTCCCCTATAAGAGCTCGCAAAAAAGCATCAGAAAGCATAAGAATTATAAGCGGAAGAGCATACATTACCTTATTATCACTTGAAACAAGCCATAATCCCAAAATACTCATAATAAAGTATATATCCCCTAAAGTCTTCCTATTTTTTGTTTCCAGCACCTTTTTAAATCCTGTCACCTTATGTTTCATAGCCCTTATGGAGATAAGCAACACAAGAAATACTATTCCAAGTATTACAACCGAACTTTTCTTTCAAAGATAAAAGGAAGTGTCAGCCCACCAATTCCCTGAGCCTATATGCAGAATCTTCCTTATAAATTCCGAATTAAGTTTTTCACTTTTTCAAGCTTGTTAAGCAGAAGGAAAAAGAGTATAAAAGTCCTCAGAACAAATATCATTTTAATAATTTCCATTTTTTTATCACCTTTTTCCACTACAAAAATCTGTATAGAAAAATGTCATATCCTTTCATGAAGCTTCCTATCCAGCTCCTTCATTCTTTTCATATTTTTCCCATTTACATTTGTTTCTTTTCCAGTAACTGCTATTTCGCTATCCGTCTTTTTTATAATCTAGTTTTTCTGAATTTCTTTCAACTATTAGGGTTCCAGTATGCCAGTAAGGCATTGTTTTTTCAACATTGTCATAAATTTTTCCCATTAATTTACTGTAATTTTCAGCTGACATATACTCAAATATGTCACTTAAATTAAATTTATCTATTTTAAAAATCAATCTGATCCAGATATTCTTCGACAGAACTCTGTAAAAATTTCTACCTTATGAAGATTTTTATGATTTTATCAAAATTTTTCCTTTCTCAGAAAAATAAGGAAGGCAGTCCTTACGGTAATTTCCCGTCAGAATATAGTTAATATAAGGATTTTTCATATGGATTCAGCTCACAGAGGGCGTATCTGCTTCTTTCCTTCATTTCTTCAGAAATATTTTTCTGCATATCTGAAAAATTCCTTATCCCTTCCCAGTTTCCCAACTATGTATTTTGAAAAGAACAGCTTAAACATCAGTTTCCACCTGAAATTATTCAGTACTTATCATAATATTCAATTCTTTCCTGCCTGGATCAAGAAGTTTTTCTATCCGTTTTTTACTATGCACAAAAAGGAAGTATCTTTTCCTAAAAATTTTTAAAAACTTTTCAAATTTTTCCGGCATGTATTATTCCTTTTGAATCGCTTCCTTATTAAAACCTCAGTATTCTTTCACTTCTTTATCAAGATTTTCTTTTATCCTGTCATATATTTCAATTCTTTTTATCAGATTTCATTACTCCCATGAACTCAAGCATTTCTTCATAGGACAGGCTGTTAAAACTTCCTTTTCAGTTTTGCAAGTGCTATCTGAGGAAAACTTATATCAAGTGCCACCACTTTCTTTGGATTTTTCTGCAAGCATGGAAAACACATTATCTCCCTGCAGACAGTATCCCAAAAGCATATATCATTTTTCCTGTATATTAAGACTTTCGAGCAAAACCTCTGTATCTTCCCAGCATTGGGAATACCTTATCAAAAGAAAAATCAACCCTGTTTTCTTTTTACTTCACTTTTTCACCTATACTTACTCCAAATTTATCTGTATAAAATTTTTAACCAGTTTTTTTCTGATTTTTATATTTCTCCAATTTTTTATTATTCCCGTACTTCCATCAAACTGTACAAAAATCTCCCGTTTTTAAAGCAGTTGTTGCTCCTGTACTCCGACTATGTGCAGGTATATTCATTTCACGTGAAATAATTGCACTGTGAGATAAAGGCTTCCCTTTTCCACTATAAGCCCCTTTAATAAAGGAAAAACCATAACCCAGCTCGGATCCGTAGATTTTTGTAACGACAATATCTCCATCTTCAACTTCTGTATTCATAGGATTTAATACAATTTTTACCTTTCCCTTGACTACTCCTTACTGCATCCTGTTCCCTTAAGAATATTTTTATCTCCCTGTTCATTTCCTGTCAAATCTTCATAATGGAAGTTTTCCCCTAAAAATCCTCTCGTTAAAAATCTGTCAGGAAGGACAGCTTCTTCTTCATTCCTTATATTTTTCCTTTTCTTAAATCTATCAGCTTTTTTAAGTCCGTATCAATCAACTGATCCGTCTATCAGTCCAAAAATTTCATCTACTGTCAGATAAAATACATCCCTTTCATGAATTATTATATTTTTCTTCCTTCAGATAAATTCTCCATTTTTCATAATTTTTCTGACCATGCCAAAAACCTTTGTCCTTTCATATCGCAGGTTTTCCCTTAATCGAATAAACTTTTTGCATAGGATATTGTTTTTCAGTATAAATTTTTCAATGGACTGATTTTTAGATTTTTCATATATCTTTTTCTGTTCCGCCGAAATGTTCCTTTTTACTGTGTTCCGCCGATTCCTTTGTCATTGAAATTGAATATATCATCCTGATTAGAAATAATGGGTCTTCGCGCAATGTCAATGCTTCAAGCTTCAGCTCATGTACTGTCCTGTCTCCAAATTTTTCCATATATTCTTCCAGTAATATATTAAATTCTTTATTTCAGTTAAATTTTTCAATACTGACATCTGTTGCAGTTTTTGCAATTATCCTTTTTATTTCATTCTGTAAATCTTTATCCTTTTTATTATACTGCTCATTTTCATAATATATTTTGAAGGCTCGACACTTATCATGTCATTTTCCTTCCTGAGCAATAAGAATATTATGTACTTCTTCAAAATTTTCCTTTATATTTTTTCCGCTACTTTTTTGAAAGACCGAACCAAACCATTACAAGAAAAATCATTTTATAATAGGTATTTCCCAGTTTTTTAAAAATTTATTTTTCAAGAAACTTGTAATATAACTCCTTTACACTTTTTCTTCTAGCCTGCTATTTTTGCCATTTAGGTTTTCATCTATGAGCTTATAAAACTTTTTAGCCTTCTTCTCAATCAAAAACATATTTAAAAACAATGTTATCCTGCCTTCAGCTTTTCAATCCTGTTTCTGAATTTTTCCCACGAAGACATTTTTCCTTCCGCTTCCAGAAGGTTTTCATTTATATCCTCTTCAGACAGTTCCTTTTTCACTCCCATCATCTGCTCCATAAATTTGCTATTATTACGCGAATTAGAAACAGCATGAGAAGTTTGTACCAGTTTATCAGATTATAGTAAACTCTTCCCTTCAGTAATCCAAGCATATTGTCATATACAACCTGATAGCTTTCAACAACCTTCGGAGAGTACTCCCGTATTTCCGGAGAATCTTTTATATACATCAGAGTAGGCTTTTCTTATAAAGCTGAAGGTAAGCGGAAGTGTAATTTCAGGATAGCTTTCTACAATATTACTGTTGTCCCATATTATTGTATTTTGATGTTTTTCATTTGATTTTTTTAATGTAGTTACAGGTCTTGACTGCAATATATAAAGTTTCCCCTTTTCAAATGCCCATTCCATATCCTGAGGTTTTCCATAATATTTTTCAATATTTATAATATTTTCTCCAAGCTCCTGTACTTCACTGTCGTTTAACACTTCATCTTCAATATTTATTTCTTCTATCTTTACTTTCTTATTTTTCAAAAATCTAAAACCTGTCTTATTTTTGTTCTTATTTCCTTTTTAATTTCCTTCGTTTTTATTATATATAAAACAGATCTCCATTTTCATCTCCATCAACTATACTTGTTCCCAGCCCGTAAGTTCCTGAAAATTACTATTTCATCATAATTTCCATTTACAGGATTTTACGCTGAATCCGACTCGGCCTTTTTCAGAATTTACCATTTCCCTGAATTATTACTGCGGAACATTTATTTTCGTGTTTATTTTTCCTTCTTTTTCTATATTTCATGACATGTGAGGAAAAGGAAGAAATCCATACTCCTTCACTTTTTCCATTATATTTTCTATATATATAGATATGTTTTCAAACTGACCCTGCAAATGAAAGAATTGCTACTGTCTTCCTCTATCGATGAAGACCTTACTGCATAATAGCTGTCGTTTTCTGCTATATTTTCTATTTCCTTCAAAAACTCTTCCTTAATTTTATGTTCTTTTATGACTTTTTACTATATTTTCTGTTTTTCTTTCTGTATTTCCGTCAAATATACTGTTCCAGTCACTTATTTCATCCTCATTTCCTTCTTTTTCTGCTATATTCTTTATCTCATTTAATATTACTTCCCTGAAATATTTATTTGTAACTACTGAAAATTTAGGCACATTAAATCCCTGAACTGCCAGTTCAAGCAAATTCTGTGCCTTTTTCCCTATCTTTTCTTCAAAAGTCAATTTTTCCAGTATGTTTTTTTATTTTTCAATATTATAGATATATTTCACGCTTCTGTCCCCTTTCAAAGATGAAATCAAAACTTATTTTTCCAGAAATTCTTTCATATCCTCAGCTAAAAGGTATTTCTATTTCCATTTCCTTCTTAGTTGCAGGATGAGTGAACTTTACCCTGTAGGCATGTAAAAACTGCCTTTTTACTCCTTTTTCAATATCTATTCCCTTTCCATAAAGTTCATCTCCAACAATTGTATGCCCTATGGATTTCAGATGAACCCTTATCTGATGTGTCCTTCCTGTAAAAAGCTACATTCTGCAAGTGTCACATTCTTTATCTTTAAATTTTTATGGGTTTTATTACTGTTTTTGCATACTGTCCTCTTTCATCTATAATTCTCTGCAAATTATCTCCATCCCTATAGATAGGCTTTTTCTATAACAATTTCCTCATCAGAATCAATAATTCCCGTCAATCTATTGCCATGTACTTCTTTTCAAATATTGAAAAATTCTGTAAAAAGCCTAGGGCAAAGCTGTTTTTATTATAATTATGAGCCCTGATGATTCATATCAAGCCTGTTGTAAAATCTCGGTACCATTTCCTTTCCGTATTTTTCCTTGGAATAGTACACTATTCCATTTGCAAGAGTAAAATCTGCTTTTTGTGTAGGGTGCGTCAGAAGAAAAAGGCTCCTTATTTACAATCAGGATATCTTCATCTTCAAACACTATATCAAGATTCAGTTTTATCGGCTTTTATATCTGTCCCCTTTTCCTTTTCAATTACCCTCAATATACCGCTTGAAGGCAGTTTTTTTGTAGTCCTTACCTTCTTTCCATTTAGGAATACCTCCACATTTCTGAGACTTCTTCCTGAATAATTCTGAGCACTCCCTCAGATACTGGGATATTTTTCATCCTCTAGTATTCCTTTTTCAGTCTAAATTTTTCATGTTTTTATATTACCTCATAAATTATAATTTCTTTTAAGTTAAGCTGGGAGCTTGTTAAATCAGCTTTAACTTTTCTATTTCCTGTTCCCATTTTGCAATATTCTTCCTTCCCTGTATTATTTTACTTTCAAGATTTTTATTTTTCTTCTTAACGTTACCTCTGGTTTGAGGTTTCTTTCAATTTCATCTATTTTCTTTGAAGGCTCTTCCGCTTCAATAATTTCTATTACCTGCTCCTCAGGCATTTCATCGCTGTATATATTTTATTGTTCTTATGGAAAGTTCTTTAATTTTTCATTATGATATTTTAAAAATATTTTTATATCTCTGTATTTCCCTGTAAACAAAATCCTTCTTCAGTCCAAGGTTGAGAAACCATCCGTTGAATGCACTCATTTCTTATTATTTGCAAAGCAGTTCCTGAGTTTCATACAGTATTTTTCCCTAATTCTATTGTATTTCTCGTATCTGCATTATATTTCTTTTAGCTATTTCTTCTTTCTGGAGAGTTCATTTTTGTTGTTTCATCTTCAATTCCATAAAATTTAAAAATCAAAGTTACTTGTAGTTTCTGCTACCTGCTGAAATTTATTTCTTTTTCTAAAAAATACTGTTAATACTCATCTTCTTATCCTCCTGTAAAAATTCATCGACAAGATTTTTATAATCTATCGCCGCATTGGAGTAACTTCTGTAGGAAAATATATCTTTCTGCTGTTTCATTGAATTCAGTATATTCTGATCTTCCCTCACTGAAAATTTTCAGAAAAATTCATTATTGGAAAAAAATATTTCATAAGTTCATCTTTTGTTTCCCTTATAGACTATTGTATTCTGTTTTTGTCTGTACAAGAAATATTTTTCTTATTTCAAGTTTTTGGATTGCTCACCTTTGAAATATCATACATATTAAGCAGGTCTGCAAGTCCGTTTATATCTATGGCTGAACTTTTGGACGGAGCAAATATATAGTCTGTTGCCTTTAAAACGGCTTTCGTAAGATTATTTACAGTCCCTTCTGTATCAAACACGACATAATCGTAATCATTGAACAGATAAAGTATATTTTGCAATACTGTCGAATCTGTAGCTTTGAGAATCCTGATTTTCAATTATAAAATAGCTGTCCATTTTATTTAATTCAGCATCTGAAAATTATTATATCAATTCTGTTTTTCTCAATTATATATTTTTAGATCAGACACATTTAATTTTTTCATACTGTTCTTTTATTAAATGAAACAGTGTATTTTCATTTTTCAATCCTAAATATACTGAAACAGCTCCTCTCGCATCAGCATCAATTAACAGGACTTTACCCCTGTTATGCATAGCATATGAGATATTTACCGCTGTTACTGTCTTTCCTGCTCCGCCTTTCGGATTAACAACCGAAATTATTTTTCATCATCCATTTTTATATTTTATATTATCGCACGCGTGCGACAATATTTTTCATTTATTTATATTATACCTTAATAATCTTTTTAAAGTAAAATATGAAAAAAGACATAGGGTAATCGCATGTTAAAAATTTTTCTTTTTTAAAAATAAATAATCTTATCCAAGTATGGTATAATAAAGAAAAAGGAGTCGTGCCATGAAACTGGAAATATTGAATTTTTGAAAATTTGAAGATACTAGAAAAAAATAAAAGGAAAAAAATGTATAAATTGAATGATGTCATCATAATGTCGATTTTTGCTATCCTGTCTGACTGTAAGGATGCTACTGAAATTGAATATTTTCTTGATCTTAGGCAGAGAATACTTCACTCAGTTGCTGGATTTAAAGCATGGAACACCTTCCCATGATACAATTTCGCATATTTTTAGAATCATAAAGCGGATAAGTTTATTGAACTTTTTCATTGAGTGGGTGTCTTGGCTGACAACATAGGAATCTCATCTCCGCCCCTTATTCAAGACGAGCTGGCATAAACTGTTGAAGTATCATTATCACTGCTTGTATCAACGAACAGACTGCCACATCTGTTTTTTATGTATTCTTATTTGTCGCTCGCTTCCTTGTTTCCTTGATTTTCTCTAGTATTCATTGAACCAAAAATGTTTTTGGCAGAAAGGTCTTAGCGTAAGTCATAATTCTCCACAAGCAGATAAAGTCCTACCTTGGTCTATTCAGTTGTTAAAAACAAAATATTTGAAAGGGATCTTTCTTTCTATTTTCCAATTTGCCATAGCAACCTATCTCTTATAAAAAAGTAAAAGAGGTCAAACTCCCTTCACTTTACATATAAGGAAAAATTTGACCTCTTTGGTTACTGAAATTTCTAAATTTCTTCGATAAATTTCTTCAGCTTTTTCTAAGATTTTATTTCTTTTCTTAATCAAAGCCGGGGTGTAATACTTTTTAGCTTCGCTACTGAACGGACAACTGCTCTATGATATCCTTTTCTTCAGTATTGAGCCTTGATATAGCGTTTCTGACTACTTCAATCATCATCTACGTTTCCACAATCTTTTTCTACATCAATGTCTTCATCAACAATGTTTTCATAGAAATGTCCATCATGGTTAATGATGAAAAAGGAGCAAGTGGTTTTTCCTGTCCACCTGATCCAAATATTTTTCATACTCTTTCTCACGCTAGTAGACTTTTGTAAATATCTTCACTGACTTTTTCCCCTTTGTCCGTTTATATAGATAAAAATTCTTTTTCATTTTGAAGTCCTCTAAAATGAAAGAAATATTTTCTCTACCATTATTTATTTTGATTGTAATCGCATAAGCAAAAGTTTATTGTATTGTTTTTATCAAAACACAATGAATTTTACACAAAAGTGATTGTTACTATTTCAAACCTTTAAAATCATCTACTTTAATCTGCTTGCTATCAATTCCCTGTTTCTCAAGAAACTTTTTATCATTTTCAACATCATCAGATTGACCAGCCAAAAGATAGATAGCTTTTATTACCATATTTATCAACTATATATAAGGTTTCTTGGCTTTGGGAGGCTGGTGCTTTTGTCATAATTCAGTTCGACGTATTTTTGAGCCGTTTGAGACAGCTCTTCATCAAAACCGTTACCCCCTTATCCAAATGACTCAGAATAATATCTCGTTTGCCAGCCCACTCTTTTGATAATTGGTCGTATTGCAGCAATACCCTACCATCAGAAGCAAAACAAACAAGTGGCTCTTCGCCATCCGTAACAGATAAATGAAGTCAATCCAACTCATCTCAACCTTACTTCCTGCTGGTAGATTGGTCAAAGTTTTCTTATATAAACTACTACTATTGTGTGTCAAAAATAAGATTTTCATTCTCATCAGGATTGGAAGCTATTGTCAGCCAGTAACGGTTTTTGCTTGTTTTTTATCACTGCTCATTGTAACACCAAATACTGCATCTGTAGTGTCTTGATTACTCTCCTTAACATCGTGTAATGTAAACTGAGCAAAAGAACCTGCTTTCCATGTCATATTAGTAGGTTTCGTTAAATGTATTAGTAAAGGTCACCATTGAAATTTTTCAATGGATTTTTAAAGACAAAGCTTGACTACGTCCAAGATGGGTTATCACACCCCAAGAAATAAGACATATAGCTACCAGAATAGATATAATAATTATCAACATTTTTACCTCTTTTTCATTATTTTCCTCATTTCAAAAATTTAAAGGATAGCCAAGTAGCTAGTGCAATAACAGGAATAAAGCCAATCAGTTTGATAAGCATATCAGTATCAGGTAGACTGTAAACATAAATCATGGTAGTCAATGCCGCCAACCAAATACCCACAATTTGTAAAATAGCAGGTAAGCTGGCAATCATACATAACCCCTATAGCCAGCAAAATCATCCTACCAGTCGCAAAGGACATAAAATCAGGGTTTGATAAATCAATCTGTTGTAGTGTAGCCCCCAAATAATGACTCAAAAATACCAATAACGGCAAGAGAAATTCCTGTAATACCTAATCCATTCATTTTTAACTCCTTGTTTGTCCATGATAACATCCCTTTATTATATTATTGAATGAATGAAATATAAATTCATTTATATATTTTCAAAAATAAAAATTAATTCTTTTTATAAAAATTTTGTCCTTTCTATTAAATAATATCAAATATAGCATATCCATTTACTCTATAATCTGTTCTATCTCACCTATAAAGAATAAAAATGAGGGTTCCCAGCCACCATGTCCGTCAGTATAGATATCCGGATACAATTCATAGTAATCCCTTATTTCCTGTACAAAACTCTCCTTGTCAAACTGTTGCTTACAAAGCTTTTTACATAAAAAAGTCTGTTTTGCCTCTTTAAATCCCATAGTCTTACCTATAGGAATTGCCATAAGTCCGGCATTTTCTATTTTATTTTCATTTCTTCCTGAATGACTTCCAAGGTATGCAAGTGCCTTTTTATATTTCGGATCAAAAAAGCTTACAGTAAAGTATTCACTATCATCAATAAACTCAGCAGTGTATCTTGACGGATGTATATATAGGGCTACAGTCGCCTTACTTTTTCCCGGTGCTCCCCAAATATTTCCAAGGTTGCCCCATGACACAAGGCAGGCATTGAACTTTTCCCTGTTGCCTACCATTATTGCCGCCCATTCATTGTCAAAAATATCAAACGGTTTGTACTCTTTTTCTAAATTCCATGTCCATTCCTCTTCCTCCAATTCACCTATAATTAAATTATATTTGTTATTTAAAAATTCCTTTAATGAAGTAAGTTGCAAGTATTTCAACAGTTTTACTGACTCCTGAAAAAAATCATTTTTCTGTGATGTGCATATCCATGTAGTAGAACAGATTATAAACTTGCAAGATTTCTTGAATTTTTTCTGAGAATATCCTTCTTCCACCATACGATTAGTAAAGGTCTCCACTAAAAACTGATGAAAAGGATTCGCAACTTTGCCTTCTTCCGAAGAATAATATTTATGCAATTCATCAGAAATAGAGGATTGTACCATTCCGTAAGAATTTTATTGGAAGAAACATAACTTCGTGACCGTCTGAAAATCTGACTGACAAATCCAACCATATCATTCATTTCCCAATCCAGCTCGTTTATCATTGCTTGACGTACACGATTATTCTCATCTACATAAACATCTAAAAATAGCTTCTTTACTGTCATAGTAGTTATAAAAGAACCAACTGCTACACCGGCTTGCTTGGCAATTTCTGAAATTGCTGTTGCCTTATATCCTTTTTAGAGAATACATCGTAGGCTGCGGTCTTTAATGCCTGTTTTTATCCAATTGAATAGTATCCTTTTTATACTGTGAATGAATAATTGTTTATATTCATTCATAGTATACCAGACTATAAACAACTTGTCAATAGATATATATAGGTAGGGTAATCGCATGTTAAAAATTTTCATTTTTCAGTTGTCAAAGGAACAGTTAAAAGAGAGATTACCAGGTTTTCAATATTTTTATGTCATATTGATAGTTGGCCAATCTTCTTTTTTACTGTCAAATGTTTCACTTTCTCATCAAATTTTGTTAAATTGTAGCAAAATTTCCTTTCACCGTCGAAAAATTTATTATTGCATTGTCTTTTTACTCAGAGATAAATCTTCCCCTGAAAGTGAACATCCAGTACCCAATGAAGACTGTTTTCTATTTCCCAGTGTTCCCTTTATTATTTTTTAAAAATTCTTCCGCTAGAAAGTTCCAGATCGGATATATAATATCTTTTTACCCTTGTTTCATCATCACCAGTTTCACGATAATTTTTCCACCATTATTATCGACTTCAGATTTTTCCCAGTCTTTCAAGTTCTGTATGAATTCTACATCGTTTGACACATAACATTTTCTTTCTTCTATTCTTCCGTGCTCCTTTGTTAAAATTTTTGGCAGCTTTTAATTTTTTCCTTGTCTTCTTTATCTTCCAATGCAAATTTAAAATATTCATCCACATCCCAGTGCAATGTCCCCTGGTTCTTTTTCAGTGCTAAACAGTAATGCCCCTTCTTTTTCCTTTACAATCTTTTTCACAATCTCCTTCTGTGTCCCCATGGCATCCATTGTCACAACACAGCCTTTTATGCTCTATCAAATCCAGAAGTTTTGGAACAGCCTTTATCTCGTTTGTCTTGTCATCCACTTTTTACTTGCCCTATTGAAATTTTTTCAAATCAGTTGCAAAAGCTGAAACTATATACGGAACATTTCCGTTATTAATCTTATCCGTCGCACTTCTAATAGCCTTGCCGTCTATTGCTACGGTTCCTATATCCCCTGATACTTTTTTGTACAACAATTTCCTTCACCCACTCAATGAAAAGTTCAATAAAACTTATCTGGCTTTATGATTCTAAAAATATGCGAAATTGTATCATGGGAAGGTGTTCCATGCTTTAAATCCAGCAACTGAGTGAAAGTATTCCTGCCTAAGATCAAGAAAATATTCAATTTCAGTGGCATCCTTACAGTCAGACAGGATAGCAAAAATCGACATTATGATGACATCATTCAATTTATACATTTTTTTCCTTTTATTTTTCTAGTATCTTCCAAATTTTCATTCAATATTTCCAGTTTCATGGCACGACTCCTTTTTTTCTTTATTATACCATACTTGGATAAGATTATTTATTTTAAAAAGAAAAATTTTTAACATGCGATTACCCTAAAAAGACATAACCCTGAACATTTTTGAGGAAAATTAATAAAAAGAGCTGTTTAAAGAAAAAGTGAATTTTCACATAAAAATTATATTTTTGAATTATTTAAAATTTTACAATGTAAACAGGAAATGAATTTAGGAAAAAGTAATCTGTTTGAGCCTTTAGGCAAGTTTTTGACTTTTCCCTTAATGAATGACTGTTTTATATGAGTAAAAATTTTAGCAAATGAAAAATATGGTTTTTATGCAATTGATTCATAATTTTTTTCTAACTTAATCAGCTCCTCTATATTTATCTCAAAATAACTAACATTTTACCTTTTTCAAATGTTACTTTTGCATTCATCAGAGATTATTAAGTTACTGACAAGACGGGAAATTTTTTCTTTCCACATCAAGATTAAAAGTTTCATATTTAAAACCTTCCAATGTCAGATTTTTCTATCTTTTCATCTAATGGAATTATAGAAAAACCATAATTTCTCTTATTAATTATTGAAAAAGATTCTTCTTTATAAAAGATTTCCTCATCTTCTGATAAAACTGCTATATTCGGATAATTTTTCCATAAGAAAATAAATTATTCAAAAGTCAAATCCGTTCTTTTCCCTAAAGCTCCTAAAATATTTATTGCTGCAAAATTTAGAATCACTCTTTTTCCATCTCATCAATTTTTGCAGAATTAATTCAAAATCTAGTAATCTTTTTCAGGATTATATTTCTCAATATTTATATTCTGAGATTTAAAGTATTCCAGAACAGAATTATCTATGGAATCTAAATCACCTATTATATAAGATGGCTTCTTTCTGTATTTATAAGCATAGATTGCTCCACCGTCTGCACAGAACAGAACAGTGTTTTTCATCAAATAGGCTATCTATAAATTCCTGAGAATACGTGTATTCTCCATTTAAAAACACAATCGCCCTTCATGTCATCATCCTTTTTTTGTAAAATTTCTATATTATCCCTTTAACTAATTTTTATAAAAACATGACCGGGAAAAATTATTTCAATTTATATTTATAATTTTCAAAGGCCATGCCCTAAAAATTCACCCTCTTGATTTAACATTAAAAATTCTGTGTTTTGTAATCTTTTACAAAGCATTACTACTGTCTTAATTCCGCCATATAATCCTTTTTCATCTTAGCCAGAATCTTATCAACAATATCATTGATTTCCTTTTCTTCAAGAGTTTTTAGTGTTATCCCTTAAAAGAATACTTATAGCCACACCTTTTTACCAGGCTCCACTCCAGTTCCCTGATAGATATCAAACAGTTCCACTTTTTCGACTTTTTATCAATTTTTCAATTGTCTTCAGTACATCCCCCACCAGTATATTTTTCATTCATTACCAGGGCAAGATCTCTTTGGAACTGCAGGATATTTAACAATCCTTCATAAACAAAACGGTTTGTTTATATATTTTTTAATCAGGTCTATATTAAATTCTGCAACAAGAACCGTCTTTTATTCAAGTCAAAATTTTTCCAGAACATCAGGATGTATTTCTCCAAAACTTCCAATATATTTCCTTTTCCAACAAATACATCAGCTGACCTTCCTGGATGAAATTCTGTCTGAACCGATCTTTTCAATGAAAAATTCTGAAATTTCAGCTTTGAAAAAAATTTCTTCTACAATTCCTTTCAGATCATAAAAATCATAGTGAACAGGTTTTGGATTCCATAAAGTTTTTGTCATTTTTCCCCAGCCAGTATAATTCCCAGTTTTTATGTCTTCCTTTTGCCCAGTTCTTCAGCCTTCTCAAAAAGTTCTGCTCACTCTAAAGAATCTTATATTTGAAATGTTTCTGTTCATGTTATCCTTTGCATTTTTATAAGACTATATAACAATGTAGGTCTCATTGTAACAAAATCTTCAGTTATCGGATTTGATATATCAATCAGTTTATCTTCCGAAACTCCTGTATATTTCAATTTCTGCAGTGCATTTTTAGGAATAAAGCTGTAGTTTATAACTTCTTTCAGTCCTGCACTTGCACATATTGTCTTTACTCTGTCAGTAAGTTTTGTAGTATCAAGTGTGGCGTTCTGATTTATATCCACTCTTGGAAGAATATTTTCATATTATCAAAAACCATACATTCTGATTATCTCTTCAAAATAGTCCTGCTCAAGCTCCAGATCCCCTCTGTATGAAGGAGCTGTAAGAGTAAGAGTTTCCCATTATCTTTAACATCTATTTTCAAGATTTTTTCAAAATTTCTATTACTTTTCTCCCTTGGAATAACTTTTTCCGACAAATCTGTTCAGTCTTTCAAAATTAAGTTCCGCTACTTTATTTTCATGTGGAACAGGATAAACATCCACATAACTGTTTAAAATTTCTCCACCTGCCACTTCCTGTATAAGATTGGCAAGTCTGTTTATTACTTTTATTGAATCTTCAACATCAATTCCTCTTTCAAATCTATATGAAGAATCACTTGACAACGTAAGTCTTCTTGAAGTTTTTTTCTAACATTCTGGGAATTAAAATGTGCAACTCCAGAAGAATATTTTTAGTGTTATCTGTAACTTCCGAATCAAGTCCTCCCCATGACACCACCAAGAGCAATTATTCTCTTTCCGTCACATATTACGATATCACCATCTTCAAGCTCTCTTTCCTGTTCATCAAGAGTTACAAGCTTATCTTCATTTCCTGCTGATTTTACTTTATTTTCGTTTCCATCAATTTTTTATTAAGGTCAAAAACATGAGTTAGGATGATTCATTTCCATGAGAATAAAGTTGGATACATCGACTATGTTATTAATACTTCTAAGTCCAACAGACTCTATTCTTTTCCTTAAGCCATTTTGGACTTTCCTTTACAGTCACATTTTTCAGAATTCTTGTTACATATCTTCTGGAAAGATTACTGTCTTCTATAGTAACTTTACATTATCTGACGTTTTCTCTTCGATTTCATTTTTATTTCTGTTTCAGGATATTTAAGCTCCTTACCGTAATATGCTGAAAGCTCCCTTGCAATACCAATGTGCGAAAGACAGTCAGGCCTGTTTTGGAGTTATTTCCAGTTCAAATACAGTATCGTTTATTCCAAGATAATCCTTAAATGGCACACCTACAGGAGCATCTTCAGAAGTATTATAATTCCATCCTTGTCATTTCCTATTCCTAACTCTACTTCCGAACAGAGCATTCCACATGATTCTTTTTCCTCTTATTTTACCTTTTTATAACAAAATCTTCACTAAGTTTTTGCCCTCATCTGTGCCAACGCCACTTTATCTCCCGCTTTATGATTTGAAGCTCCGCACACAATCTGGAGTATTTTCTTTTGCCGTTATCCACTTTACATACTGTCAGATGATCAGAATCAGGATGCATTTCCTTTTCAATAATCTTTGCAGTCACAACATTTTTCCAAATTACTTCCATATCTCTATTTTTCAACTTCCTGTCCTATCATAGTCAGGGCATTTTTCCATTTCATTTATTTCTATTCCGTCTAAATCTATATATTGCTTTAACCAATTTAAAAGAAATCAACATTTTTACCCTCCTAATTTTCATTTTCTGGTACCATTACAGTACGTTCTTTCCATCTTTTGGGAATTTAAAAATAATCTTACCAATATCGAAATACAGATTTATAAATTCCTGTTTAATATTAGAACTGATCTAAAAATCTTACATCATTATCATAAAATGCCCTTAAATCATCAATTCCATATTTTTAGCATTGTAATTCTTTCAAGTCCAAGTCCAAATGCAAATCCCTGATATTTCTTAGGGTCTATTCCTACACCTTCAAGAACTTTCGGATTTACCATTCCGCTTCCAAGAATTTCAAGCCATCCTGTTCCTTACACACTCTGCAGCCTTTTTCCTTTTACATACACCGCATTCAACATCCATTTCTGCCGAAGGTTCGGTGAATGGGAAAAATGAGAGTCTGAACCTTACGTTTCTTTCTTTTCCAAATATTTTCTTTACAATATTTTCAAGTATTGCCTTGAAGTTTGCAAAAAGAAACATCTTCACCTATCATAAGCCCTTCCATCTGATGAAACATAGGAGTGTGAGATACATCGTAATCAGGTCTGTAAACTTTTCCGATAGATACCATTCTGAAAGGCGGCTTTCTGTCAAGCATATATCTTATCTGCATTCCGGATGTCTGTGTTCTAAGCACCACATCATCCTGAATATAGAAAGTGTCAGATACTTCCCTTGAAGGATGTGTTTTTGGGATATTCAGTGCATCAAAATTGTATTTTACATATTCAATTTCAGGTCCGTCAACAATGTCAAACCCCATATCAGAAACTATTTCCTTTATTTCAGCAACTGTTTTTGTCAATGGATGAAGCGAGCCTTCATTTGCCTTTCTTCCTGGAAGTGTAATATCTATAGTTTCATTTTTCAGTCTTTCCTGTTTCGCCATTTCCTTTAATGTATTAAGCTTTTCATCAAATCTGTCCTGCAGAATGACTTTTTAATTCATTTGTAACTTTACCGAATTCAGCTCTTTTTCAGCGGCAATTTCTGCCATTCCCTTCATTATAGCTGTAAATTCTCCCTTTTTACCTAAAACCTTTACCTTCAGGTCATTCAGCTCATCAAGATTTCCTACATTATTAAGTTTTTCCAGCACGTCCTCTCTTAAACGGGACAGTTTTTTCCAACATATTTCTCATAACTTATACTAAACATTTATCGTTTCTTTTTATATATATTATTTTTCATTTTTATATTTAACTTAGATTATATCACAATTTATAACTAATTTGTACCTTTTAAGACAATTATTAATTGAAAAAGTTTTTATATTAATGGTATTATCAGATGGAGAAAAATTCATATTCAGAAAGGATTATATGAAAAATAATATACGTTATACTTGGACTTTTATTTCAATGGGTCTGGGAATTGTCGGTTCTTTTTCTGCCAGGACTTCCTACAGTGCCTTTTTCTTCTTCTGGCAAGTTTCTTCTTTGCAAGAGGATCTGAAAGATTTCATGGATGGTTTTACTCAGACAAGGATATATAAAAAAATTATCTCGAAGATTTTGAAAAGAACAGAAGCATGACATTGAAAGCCAAAAATAGGACTACTGTGTCTATCAAGCACAATGATTGCATTTCCTATTTTTTTCTTCTGAAAAATAATTATTTAAGATTAGCGCTTATTCTGGTTGTAATATTCAAATATTATTATTTTATATTTCGTATAAAAACTTTAAAACCCTGATAAATAATACTGTTTTATAGGCTAATCTTTTAAAAATAAATAACATGCCATATCAATACTTATTTATTGACATTTAATAAAAGCAAGATATAATTAACGTATAAGGAATTGTACTGCACTCAAAATCTATTTCACTATAGAATAGAGGAATTATTATGGATATAAAAATTACTAATTTATCATATTTAACAAGTAAAATAAAATGTCTGAATGACATTAATGTTTCAATTAATGAAGGAGTATACGGTCTGCTGGGAGAAAATGGCGCCGGAAAAACAAGTCTGTTAAAAAAACTATTGCCACTATTCTTCCAATTCAGACAGGAAACATTCAAGTTAATGGAAAAATTATAATGATAGTATTCAGGAAATTAGAAATATTATTGGATATCTTCCACAGAAATTTGAATTTTTTTCAATAATTTAACTGTTTATGAAACTTTTAGATTATATACTATCATTAAAGAAGATAAAAAAGATAATGCTAAAAATAGAAGGAAAGAAATACATGAAATTATTGAAAAAAATTAATTTGCAGGAAAAATAAACAGTAAAAATCAACAATTTATCAGGCGGAATGAAACAAAGACTTGCAATAGCTCAAGCTTTTAATAGGAGATTCTAAACTTATTATATTAGATGAGCCTACTGTCGGTCTTGATCCTGGTGAAAGACTGAGATTTAGAAATCTTATTAATGAATATGAAAAAATAGGATTGTTATTATTTCTACATATAATTTCAGATATTTCTATTTTTATGTGATAATATAGGAATAATGAAAAAGGAAAAATTGATATATAGCGGATTAATTACCGGTCTCCTTGAGAAAAATCGAAGGAAAAATATTTATTGATGAGATATCTGATATTAATGATATGAACAAGAAAATTTATAAAAATTTGATTTCTGTTACCAGAAAGAAAAACAAATTAGAACTAAGGTTCTTTTTAGAACATCTTAATAAGAATGAAAACAAATGTTTAATTGAAGTAGCACCTACTTTAGAAGACGCTTATTTTTATTTGATGAATTATAATGGAGACAATTGATATGAAAGATATTATATCAGTTTTTAATAGTAAATCTTGAAGGATTCAACGGTTTTAAAAATAGAATAATGCTTAATTTCTTTATAATCATTCTATTGACAGTACTACAATTTCAAGACATTGGCACTCAAATAATTGGAAATTATTTTTCGGTTATCTGGATTTCAATTAATTCTTATTATATGCACTATATTTTTAAAAGGAAATAAAAATGCCTTTTTACTTTTGAGCAGATTATCTAACTCAAAAATTTTTTCTATTATTTTTCAGTTTCATTTATTATAAATATTCCTTATCTTTTTTATATTATAATACAGCTCTTTTTTCTTAAAAGCTGGTATTTTACAAATAATATATATATCAATGTTACAGTATATATTTGGAATTATTTTTGGTATAATAACAGCATTTTTTTCTATAAAAATATTGGAATAGGAATGATTATTTTACTAGGTTTTCTTAATTTTTAAATACACATATCTACAGTTATAATGCGTATAATCATCTCAATAAGCGAAATGCTTTATTCCGTAAATTCTACAAATATAACTAATATACTCGGATTTATATTAATGATTATTTTTTGGAATCATTTTTTTCCATTATATTAATGAATCAAAATAATAAATATAAAAATAAAAATTATAACCTTGATAATATCTGTTTTTCAGTTTATTCATTCAGACTTTACATCGAACTGCTTGAATCAAATAAAATTGAAAAAGAAAAATATAAAAGTTGTGAATGTATCTAATCAGAAAATATATTATAAAGGGATTTCTGAAGCATCAGGTTAAAAATTTAGGTAAAATAGAGATTTATTTTGAAGAAGAGTATAATAAAAATTACTGGAACTATAGAAAATAGGAAAATTTTTTATAAAAATTATTTCTGACAGATATTTTATGGAATTTTAAAAACAGGATTTTTCCTATAACCTTTAAAGATAATGTCATTCAAATAAATGTATTATCTGATTCAATGATGAATTTTGATAATTTTTATTTACTAAAGAACTTTATAGAAGAAACAGAAAAATCTTTTTATTAATAAAAAATTATGATAGAAGTAATAAATATATAAATCACTTACTTGAAGGATTTTCAATCATAGTAAAGAAAAATATTGGAAAAGAATTAAAATCATATTCAGGAAATAAAAATTGAGGAATATTATAATAATGACTTAAAAAGATTTTTCTTTCTCCATCAAATAAAAATAATTTTATAAAAAGAATTGCTATGCTTATTTATGACAAATATCCTGAAAAATCAATTTTATTTTTTTCAGATAATATGTAAAAATAAACCTAAAAATGATAAAAATTTCTAATATTGTTAAAAATAATTTTATTATGCTCTATAATGATAAAGATGTAAAAATGTCATTAAGGAAGCTAAAGTTGAAATAAAAATTATAGAAAAGAGAATAAAATGAAACTGTTAAATAGAAATTTTTCAAATTAAATGGAATATTTTTAAGAGAAATAAATACATGTGGATTTATTTACTATTTAATTATATTTTTAGCCTTAATTGATAAAAGGACATATTTTTCTTGAAAATAATTTTTTCTATACGATATCGCTTTATAAGTCAACAGTTATATATTGTATTTACCCTTATCTTTTCATAAATATTTTTATAAACGAAAAAAATTTATGAAAATAATAAAAATTTTATGATAATTTATATAGAAGAAATTAGAAAAAGAACTGAGGACTATCATCATTTTTCAATATTCATAAATATTCTTATGTTTTTATTTTGGACAAATATTTTTAGGAACTGTAAATTTTATATTTTTTCGAATATCCCGTTACATTTTTCTAATAGTTAACTTTTTTAGCTACTTCTATTGAAATTATAACAATGATATTTCTAATAACAGGTATAAGACTTTTTATTTAGAAAAAGCATATTTGTGTATAGTATATATTATGTCTATGTATTATTATCCTTATCTATAAACAATATATGGATAACAACTCCTTTAACTATGTAACTGTTAGAAGAAATAATGAGAGAATATCATTATAATTTTTGGAATTAAGCTTTGGCTGAGCAGAATTCTTCTTTTTATTAATTGCAGTATTTATATATTTACTTGGTGAGAAAAAGTTTATAAAAATTTGAATTGAAAAATTTAATTATTAAGGAGTGATTCTATATGAAATTTTATGAAAAACAGGCTCTATAATATATGCGGAGCCTGTTTTCACTTAACTCTTCTTATACTTATCCTCGGCAAAACTCCAAAAAAACTTTTTTAAAAGCCATTGAAAAATTTGCTCGGACTGTCATATCCCACTTCAGTCGCTATGTCCAGTACATTTTCTCTTCGATGATGTATCCAATAAAAATTTTTGCATAATTCATTTTTATTTTCTGAATATACTGAAAAATCGTTATTCCTTCCACTTCCTTGAAAAATTGCCTGAAGGTGATAGTTACTCATTCCTGTAATATCACATATTTTCCTTTATTGAAGGAATATCAGATACAGAATATTCATTTATAAGTTCCTTAATGTTCTCAGCGGTTATTTCATTACTAATATCAGCTTTTTTTGATGAGCCTATCTGAAATTCCAGAATATAAGAGATAAATTCACAACTTTTTGTCTTGAATAATATATATCGTTTATATTGTTAATGTTTATATTCTTAATCTGATTTAGCATAATTTCAATTTTTTGAATTTGTTTTTGCATGAATCAGAATATTTTTCAAATAATTTTAAAGATCCTTTTCTTTTCCAGTTATACAATATTTTGTTGCTGATAGAGCTTTTAAAAACTATGCTCAGTTTATCTACATTAAGAATGAAAAGTATTTTCTTAAATTTCCTGTCTCTGAATTTATATTTATACCTCTCATTATTATTTGCCCTGTACATTAGAATATTTCCTTTTTCAATGTATAGCTTTGTTCCATTTTCTGAATAAATATCTGCACTTCCTTCAATACAGTACATTATCTGGATAGTATTTTTCTGAATTTACTGCCAGAAATATTTCTTCATCCACTTTTTCAAACACTTCTAAAACAAGTATCCTATAATCATCATTAAGATTGAACCTTTCCAGCGTTGCCTTTAAGTCATTCTCCGTTTTTTAACTTTATATAATATTTTTACTGAATGCCGTTTCCTTTCCCCTAAATTCAAACATTCCATTTCTATCATTCTGATTTATAATCTCATTCAACCTCTTCTTAAAATCCACAGTCCTCTCTCTTTTTCCATATAAACCCTTTACCTTTATATAATATTGATATTTTTAATTAATACTTATATTCTACATGAAATTCATTTAATTTCTAATCATAATTAAAAAGCCGAAAAATTTAAAATATTAAAACACCTGTTATAAATTCTCTACTTAATTAAATGCATTTTTGCTAATTTCTGAAATAAAAACATTTTTGAAATTCAAATATTATGATATAAAAAATCAAGTACAAAAACTACCTCGAAAAATGATATCGTATAATAAAAATAATCAAAATAAAAATTTACTGATAAATATATTTTATCCTATGTCTTCTATAAGGTAGTTTCTTCTATATAAATATATTTTTATTTTTAATAAAAATGGCGGAAGTAGAGGACTCTGAACCCACAAGACGTTTAACCGCCCACAGCTTTCCAAGCTGCTGCCCCTACCATTAGGCGATACTTCCGCAAAATATCCACAGAAGTCATTATACTAAACTTATACTCAAAAAGTCAATGGCATGGCAGAATTATTTGTTTCATTTACTGCTTATATTAAATTTAGGTACTCTATTTAAATATAATAGTAGAACTCCTGCCGCAACTGCAGATCCTATTACTCCGGCAACATTAGGCCCCATTGCATGCATAAGAAGAAAATTACTTGGATTTTTCTTCCTGACCTATTTTCTGCACAACCCTTGCCGCCATAGGTACAGCAGAAACTCCTGCCGCCCCTATCATAGGATTCACTTTTTCCACCGCTCAGTCTGCACATTATCTTCCCAAAGAGCACTCCTCCTACCGTTCCAAACGCAAAGGCGAATAATCCCTAATGCCAGTATTTTTCAACGTTGTAACATTTAGAAAGGTATGAGCATTTGCTGTAGCCCTCACAGTTGTCCCAAGCACAATTGTTATACAGTAAAGCATTGCACCTTTTACATGTTCAACAAGATTTCTCACTACTCCTGATTCCTTTATAAGATTTCCCAGCATCAGCATTCCAATTAAAGGAGCCGCAGATGGTATAAGAAGCGTTACTATTATTGTTACTGCTATAGGAAATAAAAATTTTTCTTTTTGCTTTACTTCCCTCAGCTGCACCATTTTTATCTGTCTTTCTTCCTTCGTTGTCAGCAGTCTTATTATCGGTGGCTGTATTATAGGTACTAATGCCATGTAGGAATATGCCGCAACTGCTATCGGACCGAGCAGAGCCGGTGCCAGTTTTGTTGTCGTATAGATTGCTGTAGGTCCGTCAGCACCTCCGATTATTCCGATGGATGCCGCTTCCCTTCCTGTAAGTCCCCTAACATTATTGCTCCTATAAATGCGATAAATATCCCAGCTGTGCAGCTGCTCCAAGGAGCAGACTCTTAGGATTGGCAATCAGCGGTCCAAAATCAGTACTCGCACCTATTGCCAGAAATATTAATGGATGATATATTCCAAGTTTTACTCCCTGGTAGAGATAATATAACAGTCCTCCTGGTTCCATCATACCTTCCTTTGGTACTCCCGGAAGATTTACAAGCAGCATTCTGAAAGATATGGGTAACAGCAAACTATGGCTCATATCCTTTTTATTGCAAGATACAGTAAAATAAGTGCAACTATTATCATTATAAACTGCTGCCATGTCAGCATGGACAGTCCTGTTGTACTATAAAGCGTTTTTAAGTAACTCCATTTCTTTTCTCCTTTTCGTGACTATGACAAACTGATAAGTAATGCTCCAGTTTCCACAGTATCTCCTTTAGATATATGTATTCCTTCCACAGTACCGTCAACAGGGGCAACTATAGGATTTTTCCATTTCATTGCCTCAAGTAATATAAGCGTTTTCTCCCGCCTTCACTTTTCTGCCCCAAAGAAACATCCACACTTATTACGAGTCCTTGCATAGGTGCTTCAACTTTTATGTTTCCTGTTGCCTGTCCTTTACTGTTTATTCTCAGGTTTTTTTCAGCTTTTGCTTTCTTTTTATATTTTCAGGATTTGCAGCTTCTATTTTTCCTTCCTTTTCATTTACTGCTTCCAGTTCAACTTCACAAACCTTTTTCTCCAATTTTTATTTTATATAATTTTATCATAATAATCTCCCTGCAAGTTTTATATTTACGTTTTGTTCAGGATAACGTATAATCCTTATAATGTATTCAGGATGTTTTTAATTGATTTCCCTTTATTGATCTTACTTTTTATATAGGCATTATCTGTTTCTCCTGCCGCATCTATGACTGCCGCCGCAACAGCTGCAAGCATTTTTCATCCTTTATGTCCTCCGGCCTAACCTTTTTCCTCCTTGATACAGGGGTTTCGAAGAAACATGAAATTGATTTTTCTAACGGTTTAACTGCAACTTTTTATTTTTCTCACTTTCTTTTTCAGAAGGAATATATTTTAAAAAGAGATAATATAAAAGAAATCAGAATCAGAACTAAAAATACTGTCAGCATGCTCACTACTGTTATAATCAGTGAGTCTCCAAATGTTATCGGAGAATCTCCATATATTATTTTTCATATATTTTCAGTGTAATAAAGTTATCTATATTGAAGAAAATAGAAAGCGTATTTTACACTGCTCCTTTCTTAAAAATATTACATTTATAGTCTGTACTTTAACTTCCTTTTCAGGATTATTACGTTTTTCAAAAATATGTCTGCGCTACCTGAGGAAACATTGCGTAAGTCAGTACATCCTCTTCACTTTTTAGCAAGATTTCCTGCTTCTTTTTATTTCATCATATTCATTGTTTAAAAGATCGGCAGGTCTTCCATTAAATACTTCCTCATCTCCTATTATTTTTTTCTTCATTTCCTCAGAAATAGGGACAGGTGATTTTCCGTACATTCCTCTTACGTAGTCTTTTATTTCCTTCGGTATCATCTTGTATCTTTCTCCAGTCAGTACATTAAATACCGCCTGAGTTCCAAACCATCTGGCTCATTGGAGTTACTAACGGAGGATAACCGAGATCTGCCCCTTACTTTTTGGTATTTCCTTCAGTACATTTTTCATATTTGTTTTTCAGCCTTCTGAGCCTTCAGCTGTGAAAGCATATTTGAAAGCATTCCTCCAGGAAGCTGGTATTCCACTATATTAGGTTCTGTGCATAATGCCTGAGGATTCAATGTTCCTTTATCCAGATATTTTTTTCTTATTGGTTTAAAATATTCAGCGATTTCCTTTAGCAGACCAAGATTAATTCCTGTATCATATTCTGTTCCTTCAAGTGTTCTTACAAGGGATTCTGTAGTTGGCTGTGAAGTTCTCCCGAAAGTGGAGAAATTGCAGTGTCAACCATGTCTATTCCTGTTTCTATCGACTTCAGGTTTGTCATTGCTCCAAGCCCCTGCAGTGTTGTGAGTATGTACTTCTATTGGAACATTTATCACTTTCTTCAGTTCACTTACAAGTTCATAGGCTCTATATGGAAGGAGTATTCCGCCATATCCTTTATTGCTATGGAATCTGCTCCCATATTCTGCATTTCCAGTGCAAGATTTTTATAATATTCTATTGTATGGACAGGACTTATTGTATAGCATATTGCAAGCTGACTGTGCCTCCATACTTTTTTAGTACTTTCAGATGCACACCGTATATTTCTTACATCGTTTTAAGGCATCAAAGATTCTTATTACATCTATCCCATTTTTATGGATTTTTCAACAAATTTATCAACTCATGTCATCAGCATAGTGTCTGTATCCTAAGAGGTTCTGTCCTCTCAGAAAGCATCTGAAGTTTTGTATTCTTTACCCTTTTTCTTATTTCCCTCAGTCTTTCCCATGGATCCTCATTTAAAAATCTGATTGCCGAATCAAAGGTTGCTCCTCCCCATACTTCAAGGGAATAATATCCCGGCACGGTCCATTTTTCAACTATCGGCAATATCTCTGCTGTTGTAAGCTCCTAGTTGCCATCAGAGACTGATGACTCGTCCCTTAATGAAGTTTCTGTTATTTTCACTCTGCTCAAAGTCACTCTCCTTCATTTTTTGATAGATATTTTATTTTAGCTATTGATAATTATGCTAATTTACAGTATTTTGTATATGATATGTTCTTTTATATAATTATACTATCATTTTTTTCTAAAAAGCAACTTTATATCTTTCTTTATTTTTGAAATAAAAAAATATTAGAGCCGAAAGTTTAAAAATCGGCTTTTATGTCTATAAATATGAAATCTAAAAATACTTTTTACTGCTTTTTACGTCTCTACTATAACCTTTTTATTCCTGATTTTAACATTATCTGCAGAAGCAAATTTTTATTATTTCCCTAAATTCATTATAGGATTACTATTATAAAAATTCATTAGATATTTCTCCCTAAGATAGTAAGAGCATACTTATCAGGCCAAACTTCTTCCATCATTCAATGTTAATTTTTCAAATCAAATTTCCAGAGATAAAGATCCTGTTTTTTATAATCCAGTTCACTTTCAAATCTTGCTTTTTCCGTTAATTGTCTCAGCAGGTTCTATACCTGTAAATTTATAATCAGTTTCGACTACAAGTTTATCATTTTCAAAAATAGACTTCCAGGATTGGAAAGTTTAAGATCCCCTAATATAAATCTTGATTTTTCAATTGAAATTTTGATTTCACAGCAGAAATTACTTTTTTCCTGTGGAATTTCCACTTCATTCGGTATAAATATGTAGGCACCAAGGGCAGCTATAATCACAACAATTCCCAGAATAACAAAGCTAAGAATCATGTTATTTATCCATTTTCAGAATATAAATATTATCATACAAGGCTTTTAAAAACTTAGAATTCATATTTATATGACAGATAAAAATTAGATGAAAAAGGTTCTGTACATGTAAATAAAATGGCTATAATACATTCAATTAAATTCCAAGCTCCTCATGAAAGTACTGCAATGCACTGTTGGATAAAATTGTATTATTTTTATTAGTATCTGGTGTTTTTAAAAGCTTTTTATATGCTTTTAGATATGACAGCATTTTTCTTTTCTATAAAATTTCTGTTCTTGTCTAATTTTATATATTCTTCACGGTTTATAACTGCAGTATTTTTAGAAAAGATATTTCAAATCCGTAATAATAACTGTTTTCTGAAAATCCAACTCCCTTATTTCCTACTGTTTTATATGAAAAATCATGTTTTATATTACTTCTAGCAGGATAGCAAATGTTAAATTATTATATTTTATCAAAATGAACTGCATAAGGTCTTTTTTCTGTTTTTGCAATATTTCTTTTACAACTTTTATACTTTTTCATAAAAATCAGATGTCAGATAATACTATGCTCCTGTTTTTCATTTTTCCCTTTCTTTCAAATTTTAAGTTACGATTATTTATCATTTATATTATTATAACATTTTTAATTAAATTTAAAAGCCTCTATAAGAGGCTCATCTAGTTGCATACTTCTTTATTTTTATCCTGCTCACTACACTACGAGCATATCATCAACTTGCATACTTCTTTATTTTTATCCTGCTCTCTACACTACGAGCACTATCATCAACTTGCATACTTTCTTTATTTTTATCCTGCTCGCTACACTACGAGTCATATCATATTAATAATATTATATATGATTTTAAAATTTGTCAAGAATTTTTAATAAAGCGCTTTTAAAAATTAAAAATACCTTTTATTCTATTTTCCTTTCAGAGTTATCAGGCCTTTGGTCCCTGCTTCTGCAATGTATACGGCATATTAGGATATTTCTTTTTCAAAATTTTCTCTGGAACATTTTTGCCAGTTTTTGCATAGAATAATAAGCTTCCTTGTTATCCCATGTGTCGGCAGGATTCAGTATTTCACATGGAACATTTGGACAGTATTGAGGAACTTCCACATTAAAGATTTCATCATGTCTGTACTCTACATTATCAAGCTCCCGTTCAATGCCGCTGTTACCATTGCCCTTGTATTTCTTAAATCTATTCTGCTTTCCTATTCCGTAAGGTCCTCCAGACCATCCTGTATTTATGAGGAACACCTTTGTATTATATTTTTTTCAATCTTCTTACCGAACATTTCTGCATAAACGGCAGGATTTAACGGCATAAAAGGTTCTCCAAAGCAAGTTGAGAATGTTGGCTGAGGCTCTGTAACTCCTCTTTCTGTTCCTGCAAGCTTTGATGTAAATCCTGTTATAAAATGGTACATTGCAGTATTTTTATCCAGTCTTGATATCGGCGGCAGGACACCAAATGCATCAGCTGTCAGGAATATTACAACTGAAGGTATTCTCCAACTCCAGGAATTGTGCATTTGAAATATAATTGATAGGATATCCGACTCTTGTATTTTCAGTCAGGCTCTTGTCCTTAAAGTCAAATTCCTGTGTCTTCGGATCCATTACCACATTTTCCACAAGGCTTCCAAACTTTATTGCATGATAGATTTCAGGCTCGTATTTTTCCTTGAGGTTTATACATTTTGCATAACATCCTCCTTCAAAATTGAATATTCCATGATCAGACCATCCATGCTCATCATCACCTATCAGTTTTCTGTTTGGATCTGTTGAAAGTGTTGTTTTTCCTGTTCCTGAAAGCCCAAAGAATACGGCAGTTTCTCCTGATACAGGATCTATGTTTGCAGAACAGTGCATAGGAAGCACGTCCAGATCAGGCATCAGGAGATTCATAACACAGAATACCATTTTCTTGATTTCTCCTGAATATCTTGAACCGCATATAATTCCTATTTTTCTTTTCAAAATTAATAACAATTGCAGCCTCAGAATGTGTTCCGTCAAGTTCCGGATTACATTGGAATCCAGGTGCCGCAATAATTGTAAAATCTTCCTTTCCATAATTATTCAGTTCATCTTCTGTCGGTCTTATTAAAAGCTGGTGTATAAAGAGATTCTGACTTGCCATTTCATTTACTATCCTGAATTTTTTTCTGCATGTAGGGTCGGCTCCTGCAAGTCCGTCAAAAATAAATATTTCCCTGTTCTGCAGATAGGAAATAAGTTTTCCATATATAAGGCTCAAAATTTTTCCTTTTCAATAGGTCTGTTTACACTCCCCCATGCTATCTTATTATGAATATCAGGAGTATCAACGACAAATTTATCTTCAGGAGAACGTCCTGTATATTTTCCAGTTGTTACAGATAATGCACCTGTACTTGACAATACTCCTTCTCTCTCTGTATAGCCATTTCTACAAGTTTTGTAGGAGTGAGATTACGGTATACTTCTTTTGGATTGAAAAGTCCTAATTTTTTAAACCATAAGTTTTCTATCTTTTTCATAACTAACTCCATTAAAGTATTATATTTTTGTTATTTATATGTTCTATAATTAAAATACTTATCTTATGTCTTAGTTATTGTGTCCTATTTTTACTTGCCTGTAAATGTTTTTACTGAAAAGTAGAATTTTCTGCAATATTATTTCTATATACATAGTTTACTCCCTATTTTTCTAAAAATCAAATTTTATTTAAAGAAATTTTTCTCAGTCAACTCAAAATAGACAAATAAATATGAAATGTACCTTTAAACTAATATTCATTTGCCTAGTTTTTAGGTACATCTTATTTAATATCTCTTTTTCTGTTTACCAAGTCTTCTATTTTCTAACTCAACAATAAGCACATTCTTTTCAATAATTTAACTTTACATTTATTTCTCAACGTCATTTATCTTTTATTTCTAAATAACTTTCTATTTCTTTCAGTTTCGAAGCCCATAATTCTTCATTTTTAGCTATTTCATATTTCACTTTTCATCAGTTTTCTCCTTCATATTTTGGAAAGGCTCTTGTTCCCTTCTTATTTAAAATCCTTCTATTTTTACTTCACTTGGTGAAGTCCCTTTCCAAGAAATACCATTTTTGTTGTTTCAGTCATAAAATCAATACTGTTCCAAGCAACATTTATTTCCCATTTTGTTTTATCTACACTCCAATCATCTAGAAACATTGTTGTTATCGGTCCCTTTTCTTTCCAAACATTTGTTGTAGGGTTCAACACTTCCAATTTGGTGACTTATTCTTTTTCATTTCCTTTTAAATTTCAACTTAATAGCTCACCTGTTTTTAAAGACTGAATTCTAAAATAATAAAAATAAAAATTTATTAATTGTGGTTTCAATCCTGTATCATAATACATAAATATAAATTTTAAATTAAAATTTTTAGTTTTTATTAATGCTAACTTTGTTTTTGCTCCCTCATCATCGAGTTTCAATATTTTAATGTTATCAATTTTATATTTTGCACATAATTCCCTCTCTACTATGAAATATTTCTAAAATACATTCTTCCATCCCTACCTATTCCTCTATTTCTTTATTATTACAGTTTTTAATTCATTATTCCGTCAAACAGATTCTAATTTAACTCCATTTGAAATTCCCATTAGAAATGATTCTCTTTCTGTAACATTATAAGTAACATTATCATAGGGATTAAAATGTTCCCTTGTTCTTATTATAGAAAACGAATCATTATAAACTTTTATCAAATTTTATTTTAATGCTTCTCTACCTATACAATTATCCACTATCCCTATTCCTTTTAAATCTAATTGATCTTGTGTCCAAGATTTTGGCTGCAGTACAATGTTCTATAACATTATAGTTTAATACAAAGTGTAGCTATATATAATCATTTCCATAACGTGATAATCTATGTCTTTTGTCACATGATTCATAAAAATCTATCATAGCGAGACCATTTTTAAGTTGTCCTCTAATCTGAGTTTCTAAGGTATGGCTAAATTCATATCCATATTCTGGATTTATGGTTATCTTGCCTTCCTCTTCAAGCTCTTTTGAATTAAAAGGTATTGAAAACTTTAAAAGTAATTCCTCATCAGGTTTGTCCCATACAATGTCAGCATCATACATGTATATCCAAGGATTCATAAATCCGACCATTAACAGTCCACCCTTTTTCAATACTCGAGAGGCTTCTTTATACATGTTTTCTAAATCTTCTATATATACATTTGAAACCGGATTAAAAATAATATCAAAAGTTTCATTTTCAAATGGAAATGGTTTTGTCATATCGCCTTGAACTGTATTGATTTTTAAGCCTTCTCTTTTAGCAACCATCTCATCTCTTTGTAATTGTGATTTAGAAAAATCCATTATGGTTACATCATAACCTTTTATAGCAAAAACTGGTCCCTGCTGTCCACCACCACAAGCTAAACCTAATATCTTTTTTCCGTTTGCTTTTTCAAACCATTCTTTTGGAACTTTTTTCCCAACAGTTAATGCAACAGAAATTGGATTTTTTCTAACTTCTTCTAATTCTTCATGTGTCAATGGCTCAGTATAGTCATTTTTTACATTATTCCATCTATCTTCATTTAATTTTATATAATTGTTCATCTTATAATCTCCTCGTAATTTTTATATTATTTCGATTTAAGTTGAATATGTTGTCATTACATTTTTCTTACTCTCTACAAATTCCAATTTGTCAATTTCTCATCTGTTTCACTGAATCTTCTTTTGTCGCTTCAATTAGCTTCCTTGCTCTTATATACTCGGATAAAGTTGTTTCAGTAAGAATTGAAAATATCTTGCGGGACATAGCATATGAGTAGCCTGACAGTTCTAAAATCCTCTTTTTCATCGATTTCATCTTTCATGACACTTCTCAATATAATCAATGGTTTTATTAAATCCTTCAATCATTCTCTATTTGCTTTTCTCCTTTCAATTCTATTGTAACAGTTCCGAAAGTCTTATTTCCCTATAAAAGCTGTACAGAATTTATAGGTTTTTATTCAATCTTTAATATTTTTACCATATTTTTGTGATATAATTATAAAAAAGAACAGGAGCTGAGAAAAATGAAAATATACAGTTATGAAACTCTTGATTCAACTAATGAATTTATGAAAAATAATGTTTCAAAATTTGAAGAATATGATGAAGTTACAGCTGAAAATCAGACTCTCGGTAAGGCAAGAAGGGGAAATACATGGGTTTCACAAAAGGAATGGCTCTTTTTACGTTTCTTGTGAAAAAGGATGAAAATAGTAACCTTGACGATTCTGAATATCTAAAATTGCCTTTACTTTGCAGGCTTTTTCCGTTATAAAAGGACTTTAAGAAAAATAGAAAAATCTTGACTATATGTTTAAATGGACTAATGATGTCTTTCTTTATGGAAAAAATAACAGGTATTCTAGTAGAAAAAAAGTTGAAAAATAACTTTTTGTTGGGATAGGAATAAATATAAATAATTCACTCCCTGCCGAACTTTCTGAAACAGCCTGTTCCATTTCTGAAGTAACATGTAAACATTATGATATTAAAGAAATAATCAATTCAGTAATTGAGGAGTTTAAAATTCTGTTTGAAAAATTTCTGCATGGAAAATGGGATGAAATCCTTCTTGAAATTAATAAGATAAGCTATTTAAAGGATAAAAAGTTCATCTTAAAAATAAACAGGGCTTATTTTTCAGGAATCGTTAAAAATATAAATTACAATGGAGAGACTCGAAATACTTATTGATGACAAAAATACATACTTTTTTCTGTTGGGGAAGTTTTTGAAGAAAAAAATAAGAGTCATTAAGTAATTTTTAAAAATTAGAAACATAAAAGGCAATATTAACTGTATTCTTAAGTTATCTCAAAATAAAAAGGGCAAATAGGAACTTTTACAATCAAATCCTGTTTGCCCTATTTTTGTCCAGCAGTCTTCATTAAAAATCCTGTTTTTCATTCCGAAACATATTTATTCCCTTGACATAAAATCGTAATTTCTTACCTGTCCATATTCCTTTATCTGGAATTCCTATTCTGGCAGAAGAAATTATCTTTTTGGAATACGGCTTCCTTCAAAATCAATATATAAAATATTTTTACAGATTTCTCCCATTTTGTCATTTATTTTCTCTATTTTTGTCATATTAAATCTGTCATTTATTCCCATTGCCTTTGTCAGTTTTTCCCGGACCATTTCCAGCGAGAATTCCTTCTTTCCCACGATTTTTCCATTATTTCCATTCCTTCAGCAGGCTCTATTCCCCTATACAAAGCACTGCCTGTGGGTTACCTTCTTCCATTGAAACGATATTCAGCATTTTATGTGTGTGCATGGTATAAATATAAACTGTTCCTTTTTCCTGATAAAGCGCCTCCACTTTTTGGGGTCCTGTTTCCATTGTAGCCATGACATGCCATATCTTCTTTTTCCAAGGTATGCTTCCTGTTTCCACAATATATCCTGAAAGTCTACTTTCTCCATATTTGCACTTTAATAAGTTTTCCCAGCAGTTCTTTAGCAAGAGACACCGTATCCCTACTTAAAAATCATCATAATATCTTTCTCTTCTTTAGAAATTTCTTCTGTTTTTTATTTTTATTTTTCATTTTAAGACATTTTTCTCCTTTGTATTCAGTATTGTCTCATTATTTTTACTATTCTTTTTTTAACTCAATTATATTAAAAACATTATATTTTTATTAATTTTATATTTATTTTAAAGAAATTTTATGTTATAATATTTTATCCTCTAATGGAAGGAGGTGAGTCCTTTGTTACACAAAAAGATTCTAATGAAAAATCTTTTTACTTTTTGCTATTGAGTTACTAAAAATTCTAATAGACAAATATCTGTAAAAAGAAAAGAGAGTGCTACAACCACTCTCTCTTTGTCCTTTTGCCTACGCATTTTTACAAATTTATTATAACACAAATTTAATTAAAAATCAAATATTTTATTTTTACTAATTCCTTTATTCATATTGAACAGGCTATATAAATAAGTATGTTTCCTAAATAATATTTTTCTATTTTGTATTTTTGTACACATAGAATTTTCTATTTTATTGTGGTAAAATTAAATAAATAAAAACTCAGGAGAGTATTCAAAATGATCAAAAATATTGTTAACAGCTTTATTAGTTTTCATGTTCCTTAAACAGTTTATCAGCAAATTTATCAGCTTCAAAGAAAAGTCAAAACCTGTACAAACATCTGTATCTACAGAAAAAGATATCTTTTGCAAATATAAGCAGATCTGAATTAAATGCAATAGGGCGAAAAAAATCTTCAAAAACGAAGCAGTAGGCAAAAAGGAAAAATCTGGTTTTACTGGAATAGGGAGAAAATTTTCCTTCACTTGGAATAGGTCATTTTATCTGGTATAAGCAGGAGAACCTGGAATATTTGAAGAAAGCTTTTCTCAGCTGGTAGAATTTTTAAAAATCTAAAAATGTCAAATTACCAAAAATAATGGCTGAAAATAAATATTCTCCATGGAAAGACAGACAGGAATTGATTAATTTAAAAACTAAGAAAAATCCTGATATTGAAGAACTTACAAAATTTCTTATATGAAAACAAGGACTTACAGATTATGTTTATTTTTAAAAGACTTGAATCCTCCCTTGAAAAATGCTTGCAGTTTCAATGACAGGAAAAATGTAAGAAAACAGTTTTTACAGGGTGGCCAGTTCACCAAACGGTCTTTATCCTCTGATTGATTACGTGAACTTCAAAGGTGAAGGAACTAATCCGAATGAAAGATATAATGGACAGGGATGGGGATTGCTGCAGGTACTTGAAAAATATGAAAGGAACTGAAACAGGAAAAAGCTGCACTGACTGAATTTTTCAAATTCTGCAAAATTTGTGCTACAACGAAGAGTAAATAACTCAGATTCTTCACGAAAAGAAAATGGCTTCAGGGATGGTTTAACAGATGTAATACCTATGCTGAATAAAAATAGATATATTAAAAATTTATAATTATAATATAGAAGGAAAACTATGGTTAAAACCAAAAACTGAAAAAGGAGAGACACAATAGCTGTAGTCAGTCTTTCAAGAGGGGTATTAGGAGAAGATTTTTGTAAACATCAGGTAAAAGTGGGACTGAAAGACTCGAAAAATGGGATTAAATGTAATTTTTATGCCTAATTCCCCTAAAAAGGTATAAAAATATACGGAAGAACATCCTGAAAAAGGGCACAGGACTTTGAAAAGAATCTTTTAAAAACCCTGATATTAATGGAATATTATAGAGCCATTGGTGGAATTGATGGATTTAAAAATTTTTCCTTACCTAATGGAAGATGAAGAATTTAAAAATAGTATTAGAAAATCCAAAAGATATTTACCGGATTTTTCTGATACTCCGTACATCATATGATGTTTCATCGGCTGGGTCTTCAGACTTTTTACGGTCCTTCGTTTCTGACTGACATTGCAGAAACTGATAACAAAACGCTTCCCTATACGCAAAAATACTGGAATATTTATACAGGCAGCACTTTAAACGAAATAACTTCAAGCGACATATGGTATGAAGAAAGAACTGACTTTTTCAGAAAAATCTATAGGTGTATTCCAGAATATCCCATAGGGAAACTAAAGGATTTGAACTGCTTCAGGAAATGAAAAATTTTAGCGGTAAACTGCTTGGAGGATGTCTTGAATCACTTTATGACATAATATCAGGACACAGATTTAAGGAACAGAAGGAAATATGTGAAAAGTATAATATCTTTCCATCTTCTGAAGAATGGAAGGATAAAAATACTGTTTATTGAAACTTCTGAAGGAAAATCTTCCCCTGAAGAATATGAAAAAGATGCTTAATGTAATTAAAGAAAAAGTCGTTTTTGATTCATTAAGCGGTATTATCGTTGGAAAACCTCAGAATGAAGTCTACTACGAAGAATATAAAAAATTTTTATGTAAAGTTGTAAATAATCCCGACATTCCAATAGTCTACAATGTAAACTTTTGGACATGCTTATCCACGCTGTGCATTCTTCCTTATGGTGTAAAATGCTGAATATAGACATTCTGAACGTAAAATTATTTTTAATGAACCTCTTTTTAGTGAATAGAACAGGAGAAAAAAATGGACTTAAAAAAACTTATTTCATATGTATATTTTATGTATAATCGGATATTTTGTAATAATGACCTATTTACATATAAAATTTAAAAATTATAATCCCATATTCCATGCTGTCAGTGATTATGGTGTGGGAAATTCTAAAAATTTCAAATTATGTCAGAATACTTTCTGTAACAGGTTCCCTATCATTAATAGCTACTTTCCGTACTATGAAAAGTGACTTTCAGTTTAAACATGAAGCCATAATTTATTTAATGATAAGAGCCATAACTGTTATCGGTGTTTTAATCTTTCCAACAGACATTGAAGGTGAAAAAGGACTAAAATCGGACTACTGCATTATTTATTTGCTGTTTTACAGTTTACAGCCATTGTAAAACTTGCAGTAAACCTTACTCTGCTTTTTCTAGCAGTACTTCCGGACAGTTTTCTTATAACCGTAGCTTTCTATACTCAGCACAGTTATTAATATTTCAATAGCAGGAGTTGTGGCAGGAATGATTGTTCCTTATGTTAAAAAGATTTTTGGACTGATAGAAAGAATATTTCTATTTTTCATCTGCTTTTTATTTTCTTGTACTAAGTTTTTACTGTTGAATATTTCATAAAAATATGAATATTCTTATCTTTATTTAAGATTACAGTGGTATAATATACCTAAAAATAAATTTAGGAGGTCTTTTTATGGAAAAAATTTATTAGATTATCAGTCCTGTCACTTGCAGTTACGGCCACTTTAAATGCAGGTACTGTAAATGTAGGCAATCAGATAAAAATAAATGTGCCTGAGCACCTTCCGTAAATGTTTCAAATGATGGAAATATAAGTGTAGATGGAAGTAATGTCAGTTCAGAAGATAAAAATGAAAAAGGCGTTACAATAAGCAGGTTTCCTCACAGACTAAAAACTATCTCAGTAAATGGTGAAAAATGTTCTTGTAACAGGATCTGATAACAAGATAACTATCAAAGGGAAATGCATCAATGATTATAGTCTCAGGTTCTGATCAATAAGATATATGTTGATTCCGTCGCTAAAAATTACAATAACAGGCTCCAATAATAAGATTTACTACAAAACAAAGTCCTACAAAAATCTGAAAACCATCTGTTTCAACTTCAGGATCAGATAATTCCGTTTCAAAAAGATAAAATTTTTATAAACCATATTTTTGATAAGTTAGATAAAAAGAACTATTCAAACAGAAAAATAAATTACCTTTGACTTTAATTTCATGTGTTTGATATAGTTCTTTTTTATTTTCAAAGTATTTCTTTTATTAAGCAAAAATAATATCGTGTTTTTATTTCAATATTTTTCTGCTCAAATTTTTCCGTTATAAATCACATACTTCTTATCCTGTAAGCGCTCCTGGTTCAAATATATGATATCATCATTCATATATATTCTCTATGAGTATGTCCAAAAATACAGATATCCGCTTCCATTTCTTCTGCCCTTGCTTCTATTTCCTTCATTGTACTTTTTACTCCGTAAAGATGTCCATGTGTCAGAAATATTTTTCTCATTCAGTTCAAAAATTTCAGTATCTTTTTGTATCATGATCATAATAATCGGTATTTCCCCTTTACTATCTTAAAAGGAATTTCACTGTAAACCAGCGCCATATCTATAGCATCTGTACTATGATCTCTGCAAAGATTACTATTTCGGCTCTTCCAGATTCATTACCTTCTGAAAAATAATCAAGTCTTGTATGACTGTCTGAACATATCAGAACTTTCATTCATTTTTCCTCCTTGCATGTGCATAAACATTTTTGTTTTCCCTAGTTTTAAACATATTATACTTTTTATACTATGAATATTGGTACATCGAGATTTTCCAACAGTCTTATTCCGAGTTTTTCCTGTAATTCTTTCTACCATTACTGTATATCTCAAATCTCCCATTAATACAAAAATCATAGTTTTTGCTTCTTCCATTATTGTCTTTGAAGGTATCCCCTCTTTTTAGAATCAAATTGTAATTATCTCCAAATCTTTCACTTAACTTTTCTCATTTGATTCATCTGCCTCAACATTTACCCTTAATACATTTACTTTTTGTTCATCAAACATGTAAAAAAGAATGTAAATAATGTTTTTATTTAGCATTGTAAGCTCCATCATCAAGAAGAAGAAGATTTTCAATCTTAAAATCTTTTCCTGTTTGGCAGTACAATAATAGGCTTTATAGATGCTTCTCAGAAGTTCCTTTCATATACGGACTTATTTTTCATTCTTTACCGTTACCATTAAAATCATATTTTTTTCAGTTCTTCCAATGCAACTTCAGCTGATCTCCCTTCTTTTCGTATAAACTTTTTGAAAATTCCTTCCAGACGGGGCTTTTATCTTTTTCAAAAGTTTTGTTTTCAATGTTCCTAAATTCCTTATATGCAAAAATTTGTTTCCTAGATTTATTCCTATTCCTTCGACAGTCATCAGGAAAAACATCGTATTTAAGAATATCCTTTCACATAAACCGCATCCACTTTTTCATTGTATCTTTTCTTAAATACTTTGGCAAACTCCACCAAAGGTTCAACTTCATTTTTCTGCAGATACTAAAAAAATAACGCCCTTTTTCAATAACATCTGAATCACTCCTTCTGTTCTTTTTCGTAATATCTTATTTTTCTTATATATTATTTATCTGGATTCTGCTACTTAAAAGATTTATATAAAATTTTCGTTTAACGTTTATTTAAAGTAATTCCCTTATCCTAATTTTTCTTCCAGTTCCTTTTCAGAAGTACTTTTTTACAGTTGAAGCAACTTTTTCATTATTTCTTACCTTCATAATTCTTACTCCTGAAGTTGATCTTCCTATTACTGATATGGAATCAACCCTTGTTCTTATAAGAGTTCCTTCTGATGTAATAAGCATTACTTCTGTTTCATTATCTACTATTTTTTTACTCCTACTATTTTTTTCCAGTTTTTTCATTCATTTTTCAAGTTGATTATTCCTTTTTCCTCCTCTTGACTGAACTCTGTATTCATCAAGTTTAGTTCTTTTTCCATATCCTTCTTCTGTTACTGTAGAACACTCAGTTTATTAAATTCCTCTTCTCCTACTGTAGGATCAATAATTGCAGCCGCAACAACAATGTCATCTTTTTCTAAGATCTATTCCCTTTTACTCCTGCAGCAGTTCTTCCCATACTTCTTACATCTTCTTCAGAGAATCTTATTGCAACACCGTTTCTTGTAGCTATAAATATTTCATTTTTATGATTTCCGTTTGTAAGTCCGATATAAGTCAGTTCATCTTCGTCATTTAATGTAAGCGCTCTTATTCCTGCTTTTATTTATATTTGCAAACAGTGTAAGATCTGTTTTCTTAACTTTTCCTTCTCTTGTAATGAAGAACAGTTTCTTATTTTCCTCAAATTCACGTACTTTTATTACTGTGCTCACCTTTTCATCACTTGAAAGCTTAATCAGATTGCTTATAAGCTTACCTCTTGCCTGCTTTCCAGATTCAGGTATCTCATACACTTTCATACTGAATACTTTTCCTTTTGTTGTAAATATGAGCAGTGTATCAAGATTTTTAGCAATATACATATCTTTTATAATATCATCTTCTACAGTATTTGTAGCATTTACACCCTACTCCGCCTCTTCTTTGTGAGTGATAAGTGTCTATTGCCATTCTTTTTACATATCCTTTTTCTGTCAATGTCACTACGACATCTTCATCTTTTATCAGATCTTCAATCCCAATTTCAACTCTCTGTTTTCTTATTTCAGTTCTTCTCTTATCACCGAAATCTTCCTTAAGTTTCATTGTCTCTTCCTTTATTATCTGATATTTTTCTTGTGTCGTCTGCCAATATTGCCTTCAGGTCTGTTATTAAAAGCATAAGCTCATTATATTCCTGATCTATCTTTATCTCTTTTCCAGTCCTGTCAGTCTCTGCAGTCTCATATCCAGTATTGCCCTTGCCTGAATTTCCGTAAAAGTCAAAGTTTTCCATCAGCTGTTTCCCTTGCAATATTTGCATCCCTTGAGGCTCTTATTATTCTAATTACTTCATCTATATTGTCAAGAGCTATTCTAAATCCTTCCAATATATGCGCCCTTGCTTCAGCCTTGTTCAGTTCAAACTGGACTCTTCTCTTGTAATTACAGTATATCTATGTTTTTAAATAATTTTCAAGTATTTGTTTTTAAATTTAATATTCTTGGTGTATTATCCACAAGTGCAAGCATTATTACACCAAATGTATTTTGTAAATCAGTATACTTATAAAGGCTGTTCAGTATAAGTTCACTTTCTTCGCCTCTTTTAAGCTCTATAACTACTCTTATTCCTTCCCTATCTGATTCATCCCTAAGGTCAGAAATTCCTGTAAGTTTTTTCTGTCTTACAAGATCGGCAATTTTTTCTATAAGTCTTGCCTTATTTACCTGATAAGGAAGTTCTGAAACAATAATCGACTCTTTTTCCAGTTTTTGATGTTTCAACATCAATTTTTGCCACCAACTTTTATTTTTTTCCTCTTCCAGTTTTGTAGGCATCTATTATTCCCTGTCTTCCATTTATTATTGCTCCTGTAGGAAAATCCGGACCTTTTATATGAGTCATCAGTTCATCAATTGTTATTTCAGGATTATCAACCATCGCAATTATTCCGTCACATACTTCATTCAGGTTATGCGGCGGTATATTGGTAGCCATTCCTACTGCGATTCCTGTTGCTCCGTTTAAAAGCAGGTTAGGAAGTTTTGCTGGAAGTACTGTAGGCTCATCCAGACTTTCATCAAAGTTCTTTCTGTAGTCAATTGTATCCTTATTTATATCGGCAAGCAGCTCTTCCGTTATTTTTTGCCATTCTCGCCTCAGTATATCTCATTGCTGCGGCTTCATCACCATCAACTGAACCGAAGTTTCCCATGTCCGTCAACAAGCTCATATCTCATGTTAAAATCCTGTGCCATTCTTACCCATTGCACCATATACGGCACTGTCTCCATGAGGGTGATACTTACCAAGAACGTCTCCGACGATTCTGGCAGACTTCTTAAATGGAGCCTTGTGAGTCATTCCCATATCATTCATTGCAAAACAGAATTCTTCTGTGTACCGGTTTAAGCCCGTCACGTACATCAGGCAGTGCCCTGCTCACAATAACACTCATTGAATAATCCAGATATGCTGATTTTTGATCTCATCTTCTATGTATACATTACTTTCATTGGAAAGATCCGTAGCCTTTGTCATTCCCTTCTACAACAATTTCCTGTCATCATTTTCATCTGTTTCTTCAATGACATCTTCTATTTCATCTTCTCTTTCGTCATCATCAAAAATTATCCGACATTATATCATTTCAGTATAACTTCAAATAATTATGGACGTCTTTTCCGCAATTATTTCTTTTCAGGTTATACTTCTCCTTTCATTTTATTTTTCCAGTTATCAATCTCTAATTCAGTATTTTTTCCATTATAACTTTTTGAACTTTCATTTCCGCATTTTCATAAAATTTTACAGCCTGTTCGTTACATGACCACACATCAAGTGTCACATTATAGCATCCATTTTTAAGGCAAAATTTACAACATATTCATAAAGCTTTGCACCAAGTCCTTTTTCCTCTTGCTTTTCATTTCACACAGATCATCACAAAAAGCGTAACTATATCTGTCAGGCTTTCCCTTTTATTTCCCTAAATATACAAAAATACATGTCCTAGTAAATCATCTACTGCTACAAAAACTGGTTCTCTGTCATTATTTATAATTTTCAGTTCTTCCTCATTATACTCCTTCCTTAAATAAATCAGGTCTCTTATCAGCATGTACTTTGTGTACTTGATGCAGAAGTTCAGCTTTAATCCTGGAATACTCAGTTATTATTGCTCTTCTTATACTAATTCCCATTCCAATCTCCTTATTCTGAAAAATTTTCTGAATTTATATTCATTATTTACACTTTAATTTTTATATTTTTTTATAAAATTAAAGAATAATAAGACTTAAACATATATAATTTTTACAAAATTTATTGATTATTATATATCCAGATTTCTTACATAATTTGCATTTTTCCTCAATAAACTGTCTTCTAGGTTCCACCTTGTCCCCATAAGTATGTTGAAACATCTTGTCGGCATACGAAGCATCTTCCATTGAAACCTTCAGAAAGCGTTCTTACCTCAGGATCAAGTGTAGTTTCCTCACAGCTGTTCAGGATTCATTTCTCCAAGCCCTTTATATCTCTGAATTGTATATTTTCTATTTTCATTTTCCAGTGTTTTTAGTAACCTGCTTCAGCTGATCATCAGAATATGCATATTTTATTGCTTTTTCCTGACTGAATTTTATATAAAAGGCGGCTGAGCTATATATATATATCCTTCATTTATAAGCTCTCTCAGATGTCTGTAGAAGAATGTCAGCATAAGTGTTCTTATGTGATTGCTCCAGTCCACATCGGCATCTGTCATTATTACTATTTTATGATATCTCAGTTTTGGAAAGATCCATTTCTTCTCCGAATCCTGCCCCTGAATGCTGTTATCATTGCTCTTATTTCTGCATTTTCCAGTGCCCTGTTTATTCCTGATTTTTCTACGTTCAGTATTTTTCCCCTCAGAGGCAGTATCGCCTGAAATCTTCTGTCTCTTCCCTGCTTTGCAGAACCTCCCTGCAGAGTTTCCCTTCGACTATGAATATTTCCGACTCGGAAGGATCCTTTTGAAGAACAGTCGGCAAGCTTTCCAGGTAATGATCCCACTTCAAGACTGTTTTTTCTGAGTACAAGTTCCCTTGCTTTTGCAGCTTCCCTCGCCTTCTTTGACATTGACATTTTTTCAATTATTTTTCTACTTCCTTCGGATGGTCTTCAAGATGAGACTTCATGAGTTATTTCCCACAATATTTGAAACTATTCCAGTCACTTCACTGTTCCCTAAGCTTAGTCTTTGTCTGTCCCTTCAAACTGAGGTTCAGGTATTTTCTCACACTTATTACGCAGAAAAGTCCCTTCCCTTTACACTCAGAACCCTGAAAAGATCCATCTTTTCCTTTATAATATTCATCTGCTTTCGCAATGTCGTTTATTGTCCTTGTGAGTGCTGTCCTGAATCCACTTACATGAGTTCCACCTTCATATGTATTTATATTATTTACAAAAGGAATACACATTTTTCCTTCTGGGATACTGTATATGCCATCGCAATTTCCACTTCCCACAAATTTAGCGGATTTATGTTTTTACAATATTTCCTTCAGAATCAGTTGTTTCAACGTCTTCTTCTTCCTGAATTTTATATGTATCGCTCATATATATTATTTCATCAGAAATTTTTTCCTCATCTGTTATTTCATTCAGGAAATCCTTTATACTCTCCCTCAAACAGAAATTCCTCAGATTTTTATATTTTCACTGTTTCTTTCTGTCAGAAAGTGTTATTTTAAGCCCTTTATTTAGATAGGCAAGCTCTTTCAGTCTGGATTCAAGGACAGAATAATCATAGACTGTCGTTTCAAATATTTCTATCATCAGCCCTAGAATCTTGTATAACTCGTTCCATGCTTTATCTTCCTGAGACTTCAGCTATCTGGACAGGGATCGCTTACAGGTATCCCTCCTTTAAATGTCTGTCTTACTGTCTTTCCATCTCTTGTAACTGTAGCCTCCACCCATTCAGAGGGCATTCCTGACTGAAATTCCTACTCCGTGAAGTCCTCCAGATACTTTATAGTTTATCATTGTCAAACTTTTCCTCCTGCGTGAAGTACCGTCATTACAACTGCAAGCGTTGATTTTCCTGTTTCATGCATTCCTATAGGTATTCCTCTTCGTTATCTTCCACTTCTATGACATTTATCAGGCAATATTTTTACAGATATGATGTCTCATATTCCTAGAGCCTCATCGACACTGTTATCCACTCACCTCCCATACAAGGTGATGAAGTCCTTTTTGAAGAAGTTGATCCCATGTACATTCCCGGTCTTACCCTTACAGCTTCCAGTCCTTCCAGTACCCTATATCCTCAGCTCCATAATTATTAGACATCCTCCGTTTATTTCTTATTTCGTTTTTCTCGATTTATTTTTATTTACAATATATATTTTAGTTTAGCATTTGTATTATTAGTATTTTTATTTTTATAAATGTTTGTGTTTTATTTTCCAACACAGAAGTTTCCAACACATGATCCAGAATATCTTCAGATGAAATTTCTCCTGTTATTTCCGAAAGTGAGTCAAGCGCTTCCTTCAGATCTACTGAAATCAGATCCATAGGCATTCCTGCATCTATCGTTTCAAAAATATTTCTTATTGCATCCTTTGTCTTTTCCAGTGCAGTCTTATGCCGTATATTTGTTATTATAAGCTTTTCAGATGAATCCTCTACCTTTTCCTCGACATATATAGTATATTCTTTTCCTCCATGTCTTCTATTCCTATATTGTCCTTTGCAGATATTTCAAGTATATTTTCAAGTCCGAATTCATCAAGCTCTATTTTTCTTTTCAGGTCTATCTTATTTAAAAGTACTATCGTCTTCTTATTATTGTTCTGTATTTCCTGGATTACTTCCCTGTCCTCGCTTTCAAGCTCCTTGAGCATCAAGCACAAAGCAGTACAAGATCACATTTTCAATAAATGATTTCTCCACCCCTGATATTTTCTACTATATCTTCTGTTTTCTTATTCCTGCAGTATCTGTCAGTACCAGCGGAATTCCCTTTTATATTAATTATTTCCTCTATTACATCCCTTGTTGTACCCGGAATATATGTAACTATTGCCCTTTTCTTCCTTTAGAAAGTGAATTCAGAAGGGTTGATTTTCCTACATTAAAACTTTCCTGCAATTACAGTCTTTATCCCTTCCTTTATCCTTTGTCATAGGAAGATATAAGTCTGTCTGCTTCAGCATATACATTTTCAAGATTTTCCCTGAGATTTGAAGGAGGGGGATCATCTATTCCCTCTTCAGGATAGTCAAGTACCACATTTACATGTGCTGTCACATCAAGTAACGCCTTCTTGAAACTTCCTATTTTATCCCTCAGGTCTCCACGAAGCTGTTCCAGCGACAGCGAAATGCTCTTTTCAGTCTTTCCCTGAATGATGTCCATTACTGCTTCTGCCTGCGAAAGGTCTATCGCTTCCAAGTTCATGAATGCTTTTGGTAAATTCTCCCTGTTCAGCATGCCTTGCTCCATTCTTCAGGACAAGCTCCAGAACCTTTTCACTTATGAGGTGCCCTCCATGACAGTTTATCTCAACAACATCTTCACATGTATATGTTTTTGGCGCCTTCATTCTTACAGCCATTACTTCATCTACTATTTTTCCATTATCATGGATAAACCCGTAATTAAACTTATAAAACCCAAATCTCTGTTTGGGTTTTTGGTATTAAATATTTTATCCAGTATTTCAAATGATTTATCCCCGATATTCTTATTATGCCTATTCCGCCTTCACCTCTTGGAGTCGAAATTGCGGCTATTGTATCATTAACATTTAATACCTCATGCTAGTCTTTTTATTCTTTTTATAACAAGATATCTCTTAGGCTCTTCACCAGACACTCTTCTGTCTTAAGCCCCTTTATAAAGGAAATTTCTTCATGATATTATTTTTCTTTCCCTTGCGGACACATAGGATTAGCTTTACATTTCTTCCTGAATCAAGAACCTTTTTACCTTTCTTTCTTGCCAGATCCCTTAAAGCCTCTTCCCTTTTTCTTTATAATTATTTGAATCTATGACTACTTTTATATATAGTGTCTTTACAGAAGTAAGAAGATATTCAATTGCATTAATGAGCTACCTTTTTCTCCTATAAGATATCTTATGTCCTTACCGTCAACATTTACAACATATCTTTCACCCTTCTTTGGATATATTTACTATTTTGAGGCTCAAGTTTTGAGTTCACGATAAATTCCTTCCATGAAACTTCTTATTCTGTCAAAGTTAGGATCATTAGAATTTTCAGACTTCTATTTCAACTTTTCTTTTCTTTCCTGTCTGATTCACTACTTTAAATGGTCATTTCCGGATCCTTATTTTCTGTATTCTGTCCGTTCCAGTTCTTTCTTCCTGATTTTGTATTTTTCTTTTAGTGTTTTTCCGTCATTTTTCTATTTTCCTGTGACCATTTCCTAGATCTTGCCTCATTCTTTTTATTTTCATATTTTCCGTCATCTTCTCCGGGAACCTGTCCTGTTTTCAACGGTTTTCCTCTTGAAACTTCCTCTTTTTCACCTACAATACTCTATTTTCATATTCCCCATTTATATTGAAAAGTATGTAGGCTCTTCTCAGTACTTTTATCCTATGAACTCCTCATCTTCCCCAGTGTGAGGGTTCTTTTTACCCATACTGTCAATTCTTCTCTGTTTTAGCTTTTTAATGCTATCTTTCCATCATCACTTCTTCCTTTCATAATGATATACTGTTGTGCTGAGTGAAAGAACTCCTGAAACTAAATAATATAATGTTACTCCAGAAGGCGATCTGTAGAAAAGGAACAGCATCATAAGAGGCATTGTATACATCATTGGCTGTAGCTGGTTGCTTCCTTCCTGCCCTTGGGTAGCTCCTGACATCATTTTCTGCTGCAGATAAGTTACTCCTGTAGTCTTAAAAAGTTTGGGAGCAGGTTAAACGCAAAGTTCCCATCATGCAGACAGTTTATCAGGCTGTTTTTAGGTTGAACCATAAAAATGTTGCATCGATTTGGAATTGTCTTTCCACTAAATGCATAATATAGTGCCACGAATACCTGGGCAGCTGTATTATAAAGAGGACAGCATCCTCCCAAAGTTTCACATTGTTTCTTCTTGTGAATGTCTGTATCTCTTTTTCTGATATTTCCTGAGGATTGTCCTTGTATTTTTCCTTTATTTTTGTCCATTTTCAGGCTGTAATTCCCTCATCATTGATTTTTCCATCTAATGTCAGCGGGAAAAACAACTATTCTCATTAAAATTGTTATTATAATTGCTATACCAAAATTCTACCTGGTATTCCCAGACGACCTACTGCATCAGCTATTTTTCCAAAAGAAAACGACTGCATCTTCAAGTATTTTTATTCTAGAACATTTATCTTTTTTCCTCCATTACATATTTCTTATTTTTAACGGATCATATCCGCCCCTGTTGAAGGATAGACGATGAAAATCCTTTCTTATACTCAGGTACGTCCCTTAACGGCACCATACTTTATAATACCATGTCTTGAATATTCTGAACATGTTGGATAAAACCTGCATCTTCTTCGAATGACCTGAAAAGAACTTCTGATATATTTTTATCAAAAATAGAAGCACATGTTTCATATCACCTTTGACATATCCCTTTTCAATATCCCTCGTATTTAAAGTTCCCAATTTTTCCTTCAGAACTGCCTCTACCTACAAAAATATAGTCTGTACCTTCTTTAAATTTTTCCTTATTATTTTTACAAATTCTCTAAAAAGTCTTTTTATTCTGTTTCTTGAACTGCATTTCCTGTTTTTACTGCTACAAATCCAAAACCGCTGTATATTATTTTTATTTTCAGACACAAAAACAATGGCATACCTAGTGTACACCTTCCTGATTTGTTGTAGATTGTCGTGAGAGTCCCTGCTTCTCTAACTTTTTCAATCATCTTTATAAGCTTTCTGATATTTTGTGTAAAAACCCGTGTATGTTTTAAAGTCACTGCGGGTTATGCTGATAGTCTCTGCTCTCCTTGTTTCTTCTTCTTTTTAGGAACATTTCTACCCGCTTTTTAGTCTGCATTCTTTTCTGAATCCATGATCTTTTTCTTTTTCTGTTGGTGGTCTATGTCATTTTTATCCTTTCTGAGTTATTTAACTGTAAGTCTTCAAGTAGTTTAGATACTATGATAAACAAATTTTTACGAAAAAGTCAAGGAATATGGTATATTAAAATTCTACTATTAAAACAGTGATGATCTGATATAATATAGGATAGCTTTTAATGATTTCATGCCCTGAATTATGAAATAAAAATTTCTCTTTTCCACTTTGTATGATATTTGATAAATAAATATTCCACTTTATATTAGTATTATGATATATGATGGATTACATTGAAATATAGGAAAATGAGGGATCTATTTTAATGGAAAATGTGTTTGAAAAGAAATGACAGTGTAATGATGTTGATAACAGATAGCAAAACATTTTTGAACATGACTAACATAATCTTGAGTCATTTTCTGAGTGTAGAGTTAGTTTTCATAAATACAAAGCTAGATAATGTGAAAACTATATAAAATGTTGATAGCTTTTAGAATCTATGATGTCTGATATTAGTAGTTGAAAAGTTGAAAGAGGCTCTCTTGATTACTATATGTTATATGTCAATATGGAAACAAACATAAAGGAGTTGTAGATACTATGGAACTAAGTGCCTCAAAACTATGGGAGAAAAATCTTAAAAATCATAGAAGAGTGAAGAGAAGATATACAACACTAAGAATGTAGAGGCGGAAGAAATTTTCAGATGAGCACATTAAAGCTGGTCTAGCACAAATCTTGTAAAAAGAACATTGAGAAAATATAAGAGATCAGATAGAGGTAAATAATTGAAATGAAGACTGATGAGGAAATAAAAACAGTTTTTGAAGTGAAAGGTCTAGAAACTGTACAGAACAGCAGTCTACAGATTTTCAGAAAACAGGTCTGACAGGAACTGAAAGACTGAATACAGGTCTGAATGATAGAGCTTGAAAATTTCTGTAGTAGGGTGAAAATAGCAAGCTCGCATTTAATGCCATGTCTTGCTGTGGGCTTGAAAATGAAATACCTGTTTATAATCTACTTCTCTATATATGGTGGTTCGGGACTTGAAAGACACATCTGCTTCAGGCGTGGGAAATGCCGTAGTTGAGGAGATATCCTTACAAGAAGGTGTTTTTATTCCACTCGAAGAATTTTCAAATACATTCTTCCAGATGCTTCAGAAAGGTGAAATACAGGAGATTCATGAGATGTTTTCAGAAGCCTTGATGTACTTCTTCTGGATGATATACAGTTTAGAAAAAGGTTTTCGGAAAAGGTGGATGAACAATTGAAGAGGAGTTTTTCATGCATTTCAACAAAGCTGCAGGAACTTGGGAAAAACAGATATAATGATAAGTGACAGATATCCAGATGATATACTCTTTCCAAAAGGATGGAATCAAATGTGCTCCCTGTCAGGTCTTTCAGTGGAAATGCAGCCGGGCTTTGAAACAGAAGGCATGATTCTAAAAATTGTAGCGGTTGTAAGAAATATTGAAATTGATGATAATGATACTTGAAATATATAGCAGACACTGTTGATACGAATGTAAAGGAAATGGAAGGATGCTGACTTCAATGAGGTGCCAGATCAAAACTTCTCCAATGAGAAAAGATAACATTGCAGCAGGTACAGGATGAGCTGGCTAACAGGATAAGAAAGCTGCGTGCTGAAATAACGTGCTAGAAAAGATAATAGAAACAGTATCGGTGGAATATGAAGTTCCTGTCTGATATGAAATCAGAAGAAAAAGACAGAAAATAGTAGAATACAAGGCCAGATTTTGCAATGTTTCTTCTGAAAAACAAACTGATCTTAATCTTACTACTAAATTGGAGGATTTTTTATGCGGAAAGGATCTAGTAGCACTGTTACAAAGCAGTATAAGAAAAATTGAAGGTAGATGGAAGAAAAGTAAGATATTTGAAAGGGGAAATGGACAGGTCTGAAACAGAGCATCTCAAAATAAGGGATGTAAAAGGCTGAAGAATATGAGGTTATCCCGGAAAAGGAAAAATATGAGATGATGAAATCGAAATTGTTGAAATAAATACAGAATTTATAAAACTGGATCAGCTTTTTAAAATGAGGCCGATTTTACAGCTTCCTGAGTGGAATCCAAGATGTTCATATCTGAACGGGAAGTGAAAAGTCAAACGGAGAAGCTGAAAAACAAGAAGAGGAAAGAAAATATATGACGATACATTGTGGAGTTTAACGGAGAAAAGATAAAAGTTAAGGCTCCTCACAGAATAGCTGTCTAAAAATATAGAAAAATACAGAGGGAAAATACATGTATCTGAACCAGATAGCTGCAGCAATTTTTCGCTGTCTTGAAGATGGAAAAATAGACCTGGACAGAAATTTCAACTTAATATATGGATGGATAGGGAAAAACTTCTTTTATAGAGGCTGTTCATTTTTAGCAACAGGAAAAAGCTTTCAGGACAAAAGAAACTGAAGGAACCTTTTCAGATACAACAGGAACAGGGTAATAGTATTCGAAAAATATAACTGGATAACTGAAGAAAATACAATGGCAACTTTGATGTGAATGAAGACAGGAAGGATTTCTACATCAACAGGAAACAAAAAATATATAGACTATGTGAGGACTTTTGAATATAATTTCCTTCATACCTGAAGATATAGGAAATAATTATTAGGAATCCCGAGTAAAGAAGAAATTTTCAATTGATGAAACATCCAGGCAGAAAAGATTACTCTGAGGTCAATTGTGGATTTTGAAAAATACTGAAGATACGTAATAAAATTAATCAGGGAAAAAGACGGGAAGAAATATATAAGATATACAATGAAAAAGTTTGCAGTAAGAGGGGAACATTATAATTCCACAGAAGGAATCTATATGAACATTTCGATTCTACTGAATCTCAACTATAGAAAACTTTTGATGAAAAATCCGAACTGAAGCTTTGAAAATATCAGATGCTAGGGGAAGTTGATGAAAACTGAGGAAGAACGTGAAGCGAGAAGTTCTAGTGCATAAGGAAGGCTGAAAGGAAAGATTTCTTGGATACAGTCTTATCGGACCGCAGAAGGATGACTTTGTATTTGAACTGAATGGAAAAATGCAAAATCCTTTTCTTCGCAGGGGAAAGAAATCAATCATATTTTCCCTATATTTCTGGAAATAGACATGCTTGTAAAAGGAAAAATGAATATCCTGTATTATAATGGATGACATTTGCATCCTACTTTGATGAAATAAGAGCATACTGGATTATTTTGTAAACAGAAAATACAGTGTTTCATAACTTCAACGGAAGACCTTAAAATAGAAAGGAAAGATTTCAGTGGATAAGGGAAAGTGAAGGTTTATGACTAGGGAAATAAAAAACTGATGATAAAACATATTTGAGCTGAAATGTTCTGGTTTTTAAAAGGTGAAGGATATACTCTCTGGAAGCTTAGAAAAACTGGGGAACTGATTGCGGAGATATATATAGCTGAAAAATCTGGAGCCGAGAATTTATACATGAGGAACTTTCACAGATATGTATATGATCGGTGATTCATCACAGTATTGTTTCATACTCTTTCTATAATAATGATAAATGAGTTTTTCAGGGAAATGTTGTGGAAAAAGTTGAAGTACGTAAAATAAATAAAAATCTACGAAAATGTACTGGATTTCCAGTCAGAAGGAAAAATCTGAAAAATATCGAAATAGTTTGATACAGATTCTTTTTCGGGAGAGTGAACAGGAACTCGTCCTTTGAAGAAGTGAGAAAAATAAGGGAAAATATTGAAAAATAGGATAAAAATATGGAAAATACTGCTATAAATGGCTAAAAAGAAATCAAGAAAAATAACAGAGGAAAAATACCTTTAAAAACAGTTGTCGAGTGCAGTGAATGCGGTAAAATATTTTATCCAGGGAGAAAATGATATGCTAACTGCACGCCGACAGGAAAGAAAGCAGGAAAACAGACTGAATACGTGTGACTAAAGAACTGAAATGCCTCTATCGGGAAAGGGATGCCTGTAAGAATAGAGAAACTGATGCACCACTATAAGGTCAGGACATGCTTTGCACGGAGGGTTTACGGGATCTTCTATTTCTACTGAGAAGAATCCAGATAAAAGAGCAATGCAGAATGGAGCGATGAAAATAAGAAGGAAACAATTGCAGATTTTGAAATTTACGTAAGAATTATATAGATATGTAGGGATGACAATATGGAAATTTTTCAAAGGAAAGGAAAAGTAGTAAAAAGTTTTGAATAATGACAGGAGATTTAGAAAATGAATGTGATAATTATTAGGAAGCCCTGGATTCTTTATACTAGAAGGTAAAATCTTATGACTTTAAATATATTTTGAAACAGTGCTTGAAATGGAAGAAGAAAATCTATCAGGCATTGACAATGCTTTCGATATATTCAGATACAGGACGTTTAAGAAGCCATGAAATACAGTGAAAACAGCATATAAAAAGTATAGTGATAATCTTGAAGTAATATTTCAATATGGGATATCTCAGTCAGGCCACAGGTAGGTATAAAAGGCACTTTCCCTATTATGAGAAATATTCACGAATCTGAAAGCAATTACAGTATGCTGTAATATGGGACTCTGCTATATGGAACTGAAATATTACAGAGAAAGCTGGAAATACTGGACAGGGCCAGAAAGGGAGCCTTCAAATACTAGGAGGATATATGGACAAGGCCAGATGCCTTATAAGAATGAATCAGTTTGATAGGCAAATGATATGATATAAGGAAAAAGACTTGCAGATAGAAAAATAATGTAGAGGAATATTATATCTACATGGGAAAATGAGGAGCTGAAAAACAATACCAGGAAATATTAAGAAGGAATAAAATATTATAATATTGTATAAACTCATGCATACAGATTTTGTATTTGAAAACTTTTATGAAATACTCTGCCCTAAGGCTGAGAAAATATGAGGAGATAGAACTGCTTCTTAAGGTAAACCATGCAGATAGCTTGGGAACGGTACAGGAAAGGTACACTGAATCTGGAAGGAAGGGTGCACTCCTCGACAGCAGTTTGAGAGGAGCAAAGAGAGTATGCGACAAGCTTGCTCATGCTGGAACACCTGAAAACCCTTTACATTATTTTCTGAATTTCCAAGCAGTGTTGCCGAAACAGCCGAAACAAGTTTGATGGAGGTGCTTGAATTTATAGATAAATCAGATATGTAAATGGGACAAAGGGAGCCTAGTTGATGCAAAGAAAAGGGATCTAAAAAGGCAAAGGAAAAGAAATGCATTTAAAAAGCAACGGTAAAGTAATCCGGTTAATGTATTCAGATGCACAGTTGCGTTTCGATCAAAACAGGAAAGAAATTATGAGTAAAATCTATGAATTGAATTTTATAAAAGAAAAATAAAGAGGATTGTGGCGGTATCCTGACTAATTGCTTGCGAAATAACGGAAGGTTACTGACTGTGGAAGTTCTTCTAGCTTAAGAAACTTTGATAATCCAGGAGAATCGTGTAAAATGAAGAAAGAAACAGGATAAAAAGATTTAAAATAGAACATACAACGTGGAAAAGAAAAGGAAATAAACGTAAAATCAAGCCTGGTAGTCCGTTTACTATACGAGTATGTACAAACTATTTTGAGTAGATCTGAAAGGAAAAGGTCAGTGTCTAATAATGGAAGAGGCATGAGCTTGGAATACAAATACACCTGGACCGATAGCACATTTTGGTGTAGAGATGGGGATGAAGTCTGCGGAAGAAAAAGAACTCTTTTATATAGTCAGAAGGTTTCGAAATACTGCAGTATATGCAGGGAGCTTTTATGGCGTGGAAAAATTAAAACCTGAAGTGAAGTGAAATACTGTCAGGACAGGAAAAATAATAGGACAGTTTGCTGTTTACTTTTAATCCGCAGAAAAGGTGAAAATGCTGAATTTGATGACTATTCGCCTGGAAATGTTCTTATATGTAAAAGAAGATTCGAAAAATATGGTTTTATCCGATAGATCTGAACGAATGAAATTCCATAGAAGCTTGATTTTAATGCAAAGAATGAAGAATGTATCTAGAATGTAAGATAGGAATATGTTGAAATATTTTCAAAAACTATTATTCGAGCTTTTATACTTATGGGCATGAAGTATATGACAAACTTGCAGTTATATGAAAACGGACATAAAATTTATATTGCGTAAAGGATAACACGAGAACCTTCAGATATTTCTTTAAGAGAGAGATAATCTGGAATAAAAGGGAAATAGAAAAGGGATAACATGGAAATGAATAAAATTATGATATAATTGATTTGTAGGAGCAGGGGCAGGAGTGGGAAGCCATGCCCTTGCATCCAGCAAGAATGAGACTGAAACGAGCACTTTTTACAATATATTTTGAGACAGCATTTGCCATGATGTCCTGTAATCCTTCAGTGGGAGGCGGGAGCCATCTTGTATCAGAGCTTGGATGCTTGGTGGAGAAATGGCAAGACATATAGACGAGCTACAACCTTCCAGCTGAAAAATCTGGTCAGACTAGGGGACTGAGCTTTCAAGACAACAAAGAGCACAGGCTGACAAATACTGGTACAGTAAAAATAGAAATGTGGAAAATGAGAAAGTCTTTGCCTCTGGTCCAGATTATGAAACTGATCTCTTATTGTGTCTGACAGCGGGAGCTATAAAGGTTTGTTAGACAATCTGAGGTAAAATACTGCAGAAAAGGCACAATGTCACTGATGTACAAAGAGGTACGTAAAGGGAGGAAGTTTATAATGGAGGATGTAAAATATTCTGCAGGAAGGCAGGGAGGAATCAGCTTCAAGTGATGAACCGCTCTGACAATCTTAGAGTAAACATGGATTTGAACTTGACAGATATCGGAGGCTGCGACACTCCGAGTGGACAGCACAGCATTGATCAAAACGAGTAACTGCAGGGGGAAGACAAAACCAGCATTTTCATATGAAACAGAAAAGGGAATATAATCAGGTACTGCCGACATGACATTTACAACTAAACAAAACCATAGAAACAGAAGGAGATGCAAATATTCTCCGATTGTTACAGGGAATTGCATAGTACATGAAAGGGTCGACCACTGTCCTTCTGCTGGATAGAAAAATGATGAGCTTCCCGGAAAAACAAATCATCAGATTTTTCTTGAGCAAACGAATCGGATCTAGTCAAATGAAATATATATCAACGGATTTACAACAGCAATGCCCTGCCGTGCAGCAGGAAGCTAGTCGTCGTCAAAACATTGCGCGAAAAATGTCGCAAAAATAGTCAGATATGGATATGCTGTGGAATACGAGCTTTATTCCGGCACACCCAAGCTGAACAGCTCTTGACAGTAGTTAGATAGCCTTTATACAACGTAAATGTTTGCAGCCGATGGGTACGGCTTGTGGTTATAGGGCTGCATGTCAGGGATTCATAGCGGGAGTGAGATGCCGCAAGAAAATACTTGGCAAAAGGAAATTGTCATTGAAAAGAAGTGAAGGATATATGAGGTGCTGATAGATGACATAATAAATAGAAAACACCTGAGCCATACAGTGTACCGTCAAGGGGCGGAATGACTGACTCTCAGACAGGACAACATCTTTATAAAGGTGGCGGAAAATCAAAGGAGATAGGTCTTTAAATGGTGAAAAGCTTAAGAACTGGAAAATGTCGAAATGAAAATAGAGATGAAATAGAAAGACTTAAAAGGAATAACTGTATATCCGACCGAGGAAACAAATGAAAAGCTTGAAATAATTGGAAAAGAATTTAACATGAAAAATGGAAGTGAGGGATGTTTCTACAAAGAGGTGCAAAACACGGCCCTGTTTCAGCTGGATCTCTTGCGAGAAAAGAGATAAGCTATGACAACCTTTCAGAGTTTGTAGAAACTGAAAATCTTTCTCCTCTTAGCAAAGGAGCAGAGTTGAAATAAATGCAAAATATAATGTGTTTATTATGAGAAGGCGCTGGATTCGATTTGAAAAGCTTGATGGAAATACCAGGAGAACATTGACTGATGATACAGGGAAGTTAAAGTATTATAGCCATTTCAGGGCTTATGTACGTTGAAAAGCCCGCTACAATAGGGCAGTGTGCGTTGCAGAATAAGCGGAGTTACTTACATAATGATATTGCCCTGCTTATAGCAATGCTACATGAAAATTAAGGCACTAGATTATTTATAAAGGAAGGAAAAGAAGGAAGAAGATGAAGTTGTGAGTTGTAGGACTTGCGATCCGGGAGAACAGTATAAGCTTACAAGACATAAATGTAGGTTTTATATTTATAGATGAGTATCTTAGAAAATAATATAACCGATATAAGGGAAAAGTATAAACTCAGAATTTGTCCAGACTGATTACAGGAAAAGGTATTTTACCAGAAACTGACTTTCATGCGAATTTGCAGCGGTGAAGCGGTAGGGCAGGCAATAAGAGATTTTTAAGATGGATCCCTGCTACTGAATTGTTTTGTAATATATGATGATATGGATATGGACTCGGAAAAATAAAAATCAGAAAGGATCTATGGAAGGTCAGTCAGGACATAATGGTAGTTAAATCAATAATACAGCATGTTGGAGAAGAATTTGTAAGGATAAAATACGGAATAGGAAAAGGCACAGTCAAAGGAACAGAAACGATAGGACATGTCCTTGGAAAATTTTCTCCTGAAGAAAGGAAATCATATAAAGAAATCACGTGAGAAAAATGTTTAGTCTTTATAGATGATATATGATATGGATATTTCCAAGATTAATGAATAAATATAATAAGAAATAGATTCAGCATTAATCCCTCTAAAAATAGAGTTATTTAAAATGAAAATAAAAGAAGTTGTACGTATCCTGAAATGTGTATTATAAGAAAAAGCATATAATAAAAAGTATTGACAAAAATATAAAAATTATATATAATGTTTTCTTGTCTTGAGTAATATAAGATTTAGATTGGGCTGTCGCCAGCGGTAAGAGCACTGGACTTTGACTCCAGCATGCAATGGTTCGAATCCATTCAGCCCAGCCACATATGAAAATATATTATATAAATGTCTTGGAAATAGGACATATTTATATTTCAAATTATTTTTATACCTAATTCTGCATGAAAATATTGAAGACAACTAGAATTACATAAAAATCTTATTTGCAGGAATAGAAGGGTCTTTAAAAATTAAAGTCAAATAAATGCATTTTAAATATAAGAGAAAAAAGAAGCTATTTTTAAAACTTTCATTCTTAAATAGCTTCTATATAAATTTTCATCTCATTGTATGTTTTTGATTATCCTGTTCGCCATACTACGAATACGTCATCCTCATTATACGTGATTATCCTGTTCGCCATACTACGAACATATCATCTCTAATAGTATTATACTTTATTTATAAAAAGTCAAGACTTTATTTATAAAAACTTTAACAAATTTTAATATTAATATATTTCTAAATAAATAACTTTTTCCAATAATATCTACTCAAGATCCAAATTGTGTGTGTGTAAATAATGTATCGTGTAAAACAGTATTGCTGAAGAAATAATGGAATATACTATGATAATATATTCGCATTTTTAATAAATTATATGGGCTGATTTCATCATATATTTCAGTTAGATTTACATCTTTCACTAGAGAAAAAGTGGAGTGATGAACCTATGAAGGGAAAAATAGTTGAAATTAAGAAAAAGCAATAACTCCTGCAACTACTTTTGTAACTTTTTAAACAAATTTGCTATTGTGATGCTTTAAAAATAGCATAAGAATTCTCTGTATGTGAGATTATAAACAAGTTGCAGAATAAATATAGGAGTGTACTTAGACTAAAAATGTATTTTTGTCATATGGTTTAAGTCTTGATAAAAATCAGGTTGCTCAATAATATTTCTTACAAAAATCAAATGGAAAAAGGATAAACAGTGAAACAAATATAATAAAGTAACTGATGAATATCCATATAAGAAAAATTAATCAGTTTAGCCCATATTATCTGAGACGGAGTTTAATGGCAGTGTGTTTGTAAGATACCCTTCATTTCCATATATTGAAGAATTATATCTGCTAATTATGACAAAAAGACAGTCATACAGAAAATACCGATGATAACAACAAAATATGCAAAATATAGAAGCGGAGATCCAAAAATGGCGCATAAAATTATTTTCATTTTCTATACTTGAAATAGTTGAAGTAAGAAGAAGAATTCTATTAATTACTCCGATTACAAGAGCCGCAATATAAAAATGGTATTAATTTTTCCTATATTCATGAAATCGTACTTAAATAATTTTTAGTATCATTTGAAATACCTCCTGAAATATTCATCAATGCTTTTATTATGAACAGATTTAATATGTTCCGTACTTTCGTAAGTAGAATATCGCCTTTATTAATAAAGATAACTTCATCCAGAACCCTTTCAACATCTGCAATCAAATGTGTTGAAATAACTATAGTTCCTTTTCTGTTATAATTTTTAATTATAGTGTCAAGTATATATTCCCCTCGCAACAGGGTCAACTCCTCAATAGGTTCATCCAGAAGATAAAGATCTGCGTCTCTGCTCATTACGAGAATAAGCTGAACCTTTTCTTTATTTCCTTTTGAAAGGTGCTTAAATCTTCTTTTTCTTTTATTTCCTTTTGAAAGGTGCTTAAATCTTCTTTTAGGATCTATTTTAAGGTCTGCAAGCATTGAAAGAGCTTTCTCTTCATTAAAATCTGCATAGAAATCCTTAAAAAGTCTCAATATTGAATTAATATTCTGCGAATCATCAAGATAATTCTTGTCAGGAAGATATGAAACCGCCTTTTTGATTCCCACTCCCGGTTTTTACCATTTATAAACAGATATCCCAGAAGAAGGTTTTTAGCAAATCGTTTGCAAGCTTTATAAGAGTCGTTTTTCCACTTCCATTAGGTCCAAGAAGCCCAATAATTTTTCCTCTTCCAAGAGAAAGATTGATGCTATTGAGGGCATTTTTCATATCCATAACTTTTTGACAAATTTTTACATTCAAAAACATTGTCAGTTTTATGTGTTGAAACATTTCCCACGTTTTCATTTAAAATTTCTTCCATATTTCATCCCTTAAATACAGTTTTAATATGTCAGATTATACAATATAATAATGAAAAATAAAGACTTCTCAAGGAATTATTTTATAGAAAAATGGGACTTGAAGGAAGTTACGAAGGAAGTTGTGGAAAAGGAATTTTTATTTTATGAAAATGTGAATTATGGTATAATGTTCAAAAATAACAGTAAAAATAAATAAAAAGTAGAGGAAATGAAAATGAAAATATTAGTAATCCATACACGGCATTTATAGGGGACATAGTCCTTTCAACGCCATTAATACAGAAAATAAGGGATATTTATCCTGACTCTGGATAGATTATCTCACTTTGCGGGAAATAGAAGCATTATAAGTAATAATCCAAATCTGAGAGATATAATACTTTATGATAAAAAGGGAGCAGATAAGGGAATAAAGGGATTTTTCAGGATGCTTAAAATTGTAAAAAAATAATAAATATGATTTAGCTATTATTCCCCACAGATTTATAAGATCAATACTGCTTGCAAGAATGGCAGGGATATTAGTAGGATTTGATGTGGCAGCAGGCTCATTCCTTCTGACTAATGTGAGACATTATAATATGAAAAACATGAAGTGGAAAGGCTTCTTTGACCTTGTTGATTACAGTGGGAAAAAGAGTACCTCTAGGAATATATCCTTCCAGAGAAGATAATGAAAAGATAGGGGAAATTTTTAAAGTGGAAAAAGCAATATAGAAATCTCTAACAGTTGCGCCTGGAAGTCAGAACCGGAAAAATATGGCCAATGGGAAAAATATGATGAATTAATAAAAAGACTGTTTGAAAATGAGGAAAATGTAATTGCCGTAACAGGCGGAAAAGCTGAGAAAAAGCTTTACAGTTAAAATCTATTGGATACTGAAAATGTTATTGATTTAAGAGGAAATATCCCTGCTTGAGTTTGCGGCACTACTTTCAAAAGTCAGATATAGTAATAAGCAATGACAGCGGCCCCATCCATATAGGAAGCGCCTTTTGAAAAAGCCCTTTGTTATTGGGATTTTTGGACCGGGTAAAAGAGAGCTGGGATTTTTTCCGTGGACAGAGTAATGTCATAGAAGACAACAGATTTTATAGAAAACAGTATTACTGCCATTCCTGAAAAGCAGCATGCATATTCAAAGGATTATTACTTAGGAATACCTGGAATAACAGTTGACAGGGTGTATGGAAGTTATAAAAAGATTGGAAGAGAAAATGGAAAAATAAAAAGTTAAAGTTTTCAAATTCAAAAGTTTACGAAATAAACAGAATACTGAATAAAAACCATGGAAGTACATATATAAGAAATGATGCCGAAAAATCTTTACTAAAGCGTATACAGAGAAAGAGTTGACTTTTTGCAGCAGGGCTGTGGCTGAAAGCTGGGACACAATAATAGAGGCATATTTTTAAGGAGAAACTGATAACTTTTGAAGTTTTTCCAAAGAAAAGCTTGACTGTAAGAAAGATAATATAGCAGTACTGGGGGACAGGATGGGAATACGGAAAACTGCCTGACATTGTGAAACTCTGCTATAAGTCGGCTGATAAATATAAAGGAAACTGTAAGTTATAAGGCTTTGATATTGAAAAATTTTAAGGAGTATATTGAATTTCCTAGATTTATTATGGGAAAAATAAATAATGGAAGCATAGGATATACTCATTTTCAGTGATTTACTGAGACTGGCACTGCTTGATGCTTTCGGTGGTGTCTGGCTTGATGCTTCGATTTTACTGACGGCTCCATTATCGGATTATATTCTGGACGATATACTTGAGGGTATTTTATGTTTCAGCGTTCGGAAAGTACTGAAAATAAAGAGTTCTGGACTGAACAGTGATTATTTTTCATGGGATGAAAGAAGTAAAGTCAGAGTTCTGAACAGCGTTATTTTTCAGAAAAATAATAAAATGATACATTTACTGCTGGAGCTAATGCTTATTTTCTGGAAAAAGAAAGTGAAATTCCACATTATTTCTTTTTCAGATACTTTATAATGAGCTGGCAGGAAAGTATATGCCTGAAGAAAAATGCGAGGATGAGGATGATACCCTGCCTCATATTCTTTTCAGCAAATGGAATGACAGATTTTCTGAAAATGAACTGAATAGTATTACAGAAAAAAACAAACATTCATAAATTAACTACAGAAGGGAATATCAAGAAAGAAATTGTATTCGAGATTCTTTTTACGATTATTTTAATAAAAATTTGATGTATAAAAATGAGGATAAAAATGAAAAATGAAAAATGAAGACTTATAAGCATAGTTACTGCATTTTTGATATAGGCAGGGGAGAGATAGGGGAAGGATATCCTGACTACCTGAGAAGGACAAATGACACGTATTTTGAACACTTTTCAAGGCTTGCTGTACTGGAAAATGAAATGGTTGATATTCACTTCGAGGCACAGGGACAGGATTGCTGAAACTGAGGGAAGGAAAGCCTACAAAAGTAGTTATAGTAAATCTTAAGAAAAATTCAGAGACAGCTGAAGCGATAGAAAAAGTGCAGAAAAAGTGAAAAATTCAGGAGCAGGGTAAATAAGGATATGCTCATAAATATAGAATACTGGTCTCCGAATATGTGCTTATTAATAATCTGAAAACCTATTTTGTCAATTATGCAATAAGGAAAAAGCTTGTATCAGGAGAGCTTATTGCATGGGTAGATTTTGGATATATAAAAGGGATATGGAAACGCTTAATGGTATCAAATGCTGGAAATATAACTTTGATAAGGAAAAGATGCATTTATTCACTATAAGGAAAAACATTCCCTCAACAGTATGGAAGATGTATACAGTGCAATTTTTAATAATGCCGTGTATATTATAGGAGGCTCGATTGTGGGTAGTTCGGAAAAAGTGGAAAGAATTTTTACAGGCTGCTAAGAAATAACTCAGAATGAGCTTTTAAAGGAAAATGTTATTGATGATGATCAGGGACTTTTATATGATAAGCATATTTAAAAAGACCCTGAACTGTTTAAGCTGAACTATCTTGGAAAGGACAGATGGTTCCATCTTTTTCAGAAAATATGATGAAACTGCCAAAGTGAGTTTTTGGATAAGATTAAAGATATGATGGTTTAAAAGATGATTTAAAAAGTTATAGAAAAAGAAGTTTTGTGAAAAATAGGAGTTTAGGTATAGGTTGCTTTAAAAGGAGAAAAAAATGATATCAGACAAAGTTTTTAATACTGTTTCCTTATGAAATAAATATAAATAATGGAGGTCCGTCAGGTTTTTCTTGCACATAATCTGCTTGATAAACCAAGGGACTGTTTTGTATTATCTCAGGATATTATAAAAACTCATCTTGAAAAAATAACTAAAAATTGATTATATCATAAAAGAATTTTATTTTTATGGAAAAACGAGGAAAAGATAAAGGAAAACTGAAAGAAGAATATAAATATTATTTTGAAAAATTGGAAGCGAAAAACTACAAATATATATTCTTTCATGAAACTATTCATTTTGAAAGGTTCAGAAAGTATATATCAGAAAACCAGGTTATTATACTGCAGTCCCATTCTCCTGAAATTCCATCTGTAGAGTACAGAAACTAGACACCTTTAAATACAGAGGAAATTTCTTTCAGGAAAAAGCTGAAAAGGAAGCCTTTAAAAGGGCAGATATCATAGTTTTTCCAAATGAAGGGATGCGTTTCCATTTATGAAACTCTGCATAACGGACAGAAGTAAAAATAAAATACATTCTGAGCGGAGCAAAAAGGATTAGCAATAATGACGGGAAAAACAGCTATGAACTTCCTGAAAGATAAAATAAATCTGATGTATATCGGAAGAAGAAATAAAATAAAAAGGATTTGATATTGTCTTAGAAATTTTCAGAAGAGCGAGAGAGAAAAGAAAGATATAAATCTGGTAATAATAGGAAATGGCGAAAAATAAGCGAAGAAGGATAGACATAGGATTTTCAAAAATCCTATAGGATGGTACAATCTGCTGACTATCTGATTAATGCAAACAGGCAGAGCTATTTTGACTTATCAGTAATCAGAAGCGCTGACAACGGAATTCCTATAATAATGTCGGATAATTTTCGGACATGGCTATTATAAAGGGAAAAGTCCTCCTTAATAAAAAGACTTTTTGATGTAGACAGTCCTGATGAACTGTATGAAATACTTACAGGAAATCTTGAAAAAGAGACTATAAAAAGAGAAAATATGGAATTATATGATCTGACAGACTGGATGTTATTATGAAAGGTTCAAAAATTTGTCAGGAGATTATGGATACTGAAGGATAATAAAAGGAGAAAAGAAGATGAAATATGATTATTTAATAGTGGGAGCAGAGCCTATTTGGAGCCATATTTGCCTATGAAGCAGAGAGAGATCCTCGTAATAGACAGAAGAAGTCATACAGGCGGAAATACATACTGTGAAAAATGGAAGGAATAAATGTACATAAATACGGAGCTCATATCTTTCATACGGATAAGAAGGAAATATGGATTATCTTGGGCAGTTCTGCACTTTTAATAATTATATAAATTCACCTGTTGCAAACTACAAGGAAAATATATAACCTGCCTTTTAATATGAATACTTTCAATAAACTATGGGGAGTTGTAACCCTGAACAGGCAAAAAGAGATAGAAAAGCAGATAAAGGAATCAGGTATAACAGAACCTGAAAAATCTGGAGAACAGGCAATTTCATTTAGTAGGCGAGATATATACGAAAAGCTGTGAAAGGATACACTGAAAAACAGTGGGGAAGAAAAAGTGGTGAATTACAGCCTTATAATAAAAAGGCTTCCTGTAAGATATACTCTACGACAATAACTATTTCAACGACAGATATCAGGGAATACCTGAAAAAGGTTATAATGTGATTTTTGACAAGCTGCTTGAAGGAATAGACATAAAACTGAATACCAGACTTTTTGAAAAACAGGGAAGAGTTAATGAAAAAGCTGATTGTATTTACAGGAATGATAGATCAATTTTTGATTACAGATATGGTGTGCTTGAATACAGAAGCCTGAAATTTGAAAATGAAACATGATAAACAGATACTATCAGGAAATGCAGTGTGAATTACTGTGAAAGGGAAATCCTTTATACAGAAAGAATAATAGAGCATAAACATTTTGAATTTGGAAAGCAGTCAAAGACGGTCATTAAAAAGAATATCCTGAAGAATGGAAGGAGGGATGAACCTTATTATCCTGTCAATGATGAGAAAAATAACGGATATTCAGGAAAATGTAAAGAGCTGGCTAAAATGATGTAATTTTTGGCGGAAGGCTGGCTGACTATAAGTATTATGATATGTGGAACATAATTGAAAAAGTTCTGGAAACTGTAAAGGTGGAATTGGATATGTTCTCAGGGTAATTTAAAATTATTAAAATCTAAAAAGGTTGCTGCATATTACTTTTTGTTTTCTCCGTTAGGGTTGCAGCAACCAATTTTTATTTATTTTTAGTGACAGTGTAGGGTATGAGTATTTTTAGAACAGTTGTTATAATTTCATTTACAAAAACCATTTTTCAGTAGCAAAAAATGTAACCTGACTTGTCTGAAAATAACGTCTGATTATTTTCGAATTTTCTTATAAATTTTTATAAGTCCACTATAACTGGAACGAACTATGGAAATAGTCAAATTCTACATAATCAATGTCAGAAAGTGGAATAACAAGCAAGGAATTCAGATGTAAAATTTTAAGTCTTTTATGTAAAACATTCCCTTTGTAGCTTTCTGACTAATAAATATAGGCTCTTTGTCAAGAGTGGGGTGGAAAAAGTTCGGTAACCTTAAGAGATTCTAAGCTGAATAAGCTTTTTAAGGTTGTCGAACTTTTTCATCCCATAAGATAACCTCTTTATTACTTTTTATCTTGTTATTTTTACCTTCAACAAATCCATTATTTATATTATATTTTTGCATATTATTTATTTCTTCTTCCCAGTTTAATAATGTTTCCCCAACTTAATACATTCCTTTATTCCTGATTCCTTCAGTTCTCCTATCAGGTCATTCAGTTCATAACTGAATATTGTGACATCCTTTTATTTCAAATATACTGAAAAAAATTTTTGTCCTAAGATCATAAGCCCTTGAAAAATATCTCTGAAAAGGTTCTTCAGTTTCTTTAGCCTTTTTCTTCTGTAAAGGACTGAACGTACTGTTTGGATTCTTTGCTATCAGTTTCCAATATTTCTTGTATTCCCTGTACTTTATGTCTGAATTGAATAATCTTATCCTTACATCCCTTATCATCCAGTTTGCCTGCCTTATGACATGATATTTGTCTGCAACAATATCAGCATGTGGAAGACAGGAATACACTGTATTCCTGAACTGCATGAACATGTCCATTCCAACCTTTTTTATACTGTCTTTATGACAGAGAAAGAATTCCCTTATGGTTGATGATTTCCTGTCCTTTAAAATATCTATCAGGATATGGTTTGTATCATATATTGCCAGCTGGTACTTTTCTTTATCTGCATTCCCCTTAAATTCATCAAGGTATACAGTTTCATAGTCCAGTTCCTGATGAGGAACTTCAATGTCATGAAATATCCTCATGACAGTTGATATGCTCGTATTTTCTTCTCTTCCTATCTGAGTGAATGACTTCATCTCAGAAAGCTTCCTTCTTATCTCATCCTTGACTTCATTTGAGATGCTACAGTTCCTGTCCACAATACCTATTGAGGAAGTTGTCCTTTTATTACATATAGGACAGACATACCTCTGTTTTTTCTATATGCAGTATAACCTTCCTGTTTCTGTAGCCAAGGCTTCTTATTGTAACAGTCCTGTAGTCATGTATATTCATCTTTCTGTCACAGCAGTTCTGCCTTATATCAGCTCTTATTCCATACATATGGTAGGTGTCACAGATAAGTTCCACTTTTTAATTTTTACATCTTTTATTTCAGGTCTGAATGTGGTAATTATTTTGCATAAATACAAAATTCCTTTCTTATGTTATTTTGCCAAAAACATAATACTATGAATTTGTTATTTATGCTATTTTTATTTCTTTTTCCACCCCCATATATATTATAGAGCCTAAATATACAAGAAACTAGACTGAAGATAAATATTATCAGTTGTAATGTTATCATAATAACTATAAACATTTTTATATTCTCCTTAAATATATATATAAGTCCAGAAGCACAAATTGCTTTTTCCTTTCAAAGAAAAAGTAGTAATAAACAGTATTGTATTTAAAAAATAAAAGGACTGTTGAAAATAACGTTATTAAGTCTTTTGTGTTTATTTTAATAATTATAATACTTTTATCTTATTTTTATATATATTGTTACAAGATATATTATTAAAAATCTTATGACAACTACTGTATTATTTTAATAATTTATTCAATGGGTGTATAATAAATTCCTTTTTAATTAAAAGATGGAGATGTAAACCCTAAATTATTTTTACTAGTTCATTGTAAAAATCTTTTAAATTCATTGAAACTTTCTATTGTATTTTCAACATCAAAGATATAATCTTCTTCTTCTAATTCCTTTCGACTGTATACAGATAGAAAAATCTTTAGCTGAAAAACTTTAATATATATTCTGGTCTTGAATTTGTAAAATCTCCCTCAAAAATTCCCTTCAAGAATTTCCAAGCATATTTTCTTCTCTTATACCATAATAACATAAATCCATTCCCTATATAGAAAACCTCCAAGTCTATTATAGCACGAATAAATATATTTTTACATAAGTATAAGAATATGATACTTTTATATTTAAGAAGAAACAGAAATATCAGAAGTTAGAAAAATTTAAATATAGAAAAGGGAAGTGAAAAAGATTGAAACAAAATTTTAATGAAATAAGACAAAACTGGAACTTTATATGTGCCGTGTAGATGATAAGCGCCTCTATCCGTCTTAACTTGGCTCTATCTGATATAGCTCCTGGTGAAGATTATAATCTAGAATCAGTATATTTATAAAGATGAATAATCTACTGAAAACGGACTTTCATCTAACGAAGAATACCCGATTTTTATGTGATATTGAAGATGAACGTAATAACAGACTGAAACTTTGAAAGAGATATTTGCAGGAACTGCAAAATCACAGGAAGACTGGAACTCTACGTTTTACTAAAGATCCTAAAAAGTGAAAGAGCTTTGTAAAGAAGCATAAAAATTCCCGGATTATCAGTGGAACTGTTCAGCAGCTGAAGATGTAAATGGGACATTTATTTTAATTTTCTTTTATCCTGATATTTATTCTTATAAAGCGATGATGAATAGAAGTGTTATAGAAAATTTAATGAAACAGGAGACAATCTCGAAAAAGAACGTGAAAGAAATGACCATTACTTTTATTTTTATTCAGAAGAAAAGCCTAAATTTGGCTACAAAAATTAGAAGAACTGGGCTATAATATTCTTTCAAGCATGGAAAATGAAGCAGAAGATTCTTATCAGATTAATATTTCAAGAATGGATAATGTTGTATCTCAATCATATAAATGAAGTTGTATAGGAACTTGTCGAAGTGACTGAACCTTTAAAATGGATATTATGATGGCTGAGGATGTACTGTTGCGGAGTAGGAATTTTTCCTGTTTCGACAAGTTAGAAAAACATAGAGTTTAGTGAATGGACAGGAGCAGAAATGTCAAAAATAATAAAGAAAAATATTTAATTTCTTGTATAAAGAAGAAAAGTCTTAAAATAATCTGGTCCAGCTGGTGGATATATTTTTATAGTTTAATATTAACAGGATTGACTATTATCAATGAAAATTAATCATGAAGATTGTAGTAACTTCATTGGCAGGAATATCGATAACATATATTACGGTACTGCTGTTATATATCCATATTTATAAACCTAAAAATTAAGGTATAAGAGATGGCTGAATGTATTCTGCATGAGATTATTCGCAGACAAGGAAACAAAAAGCAAATGCTGAGACCTTTTATATAACTGAAAATATTTTTCCTATATGGTATGGGGGAATATTTTTAAGTTTCTACAGAAGGCTGATATTAATGGAAAATACTATATTATGCTACGGAGTAAAATGGTTTATAATTCTGATATACTCTATAGTATAACATCTTTTTACGGCATCTGTTTTTCGCATGTAGGAAAAGTAAGGACAGGAAGTTATTTATGAAAGTGTTATTTTTAAATATAATTTTATTTTATTTAAGAATATCATAGCGGGTATTTTAGAATAGAGGTGTATACTATTAAAAAGAAAGGGATAACAGGAGTGAAAATGATAGAGGTAACTATAAAAATAAAATATTTTTATCTTTTCTAATATGGTTTTTGTGTAGCTCAAAAGCTGGAAAAATAGAATAATATAGGGTGGAATAAAATGAAAAGAATATATAGAAAAATACCTATGGTAGGAGTTTCTGCTTTCCCGTAGGGTGTATATAAAATCATATAAATTTAAAAGGAATAGACACATCTGTTTTCAGGATAAGAGTTCCTGTCTAGATGTGCTTTTAATATTATTTTTCAGCTTTTTATACATAAAAATTCAGTATTGCCAGCATTTATTAAGGGAGATAAAATCATCGGCTTTTGTTAGGTTAAACTCTGTCAATCCCTAGAACCAGATAAGCGATATAGGGAAGACTTTTATCCTATTTCAAGTGCAATATATGCAGAATGTACAGGATCTTTTGTTTTATAGAAGTTGAGCCTTACAAGTCTTGAAGGAATAACAACAAATGAAAAGTAAACCAATGGGATAATTCCTATAATTCCATAGTTTGCAAGATGACGTAGATAGATATTGTGTGTGGGCTTTGTAATTGCTACAGGGTCAAGACCGTAGTTTGTCTCAATATAGTTTAATATTCTTTTTCTTAAAAGTGGCTCATGTTAGCAATCCTTTTCATTTGTGGACATACCGAAAATCGGACTTTTTCTGAAGGAAGAAAACAGCCGCATCCCAGAACATTACACGAAGATAACTTTGAAGGATCCTGTGTAGTTTGACAATGTACTCGGAGTCTATCAGTAATTGATTTTGGCAGAAGGAAAAATCCGCCGATACATGTCGCAATAAATCTCAGAATGTCAGCCTTGTTCTTTTATACAGAATATATACACAGGTAAAGAGTGATATATAGACCATTTTGACCTGTTTACTAAGGAGATTATAAATAAATCAAGCACGAAAATTGTAAAGAAGCTCAATTTTATCGTATGTTTCTGTCCTGTTTCGTTTCTATAGAACAGAATAAAGGAAATCAGGAAAGCAAAAGCAGAATGTGGACCTGTGTGTGCAAAATCACCATGTGCTGAAAGTTCAAAAATATGTTCTTGGACAAGACCTTGAGGATGTGCCCATTCATCATATATATAAAATGACCAGTGTTATAATCCAGGGAACTGTTCATCCGATAAGGAAAGGATTTTATAAAGTCCTGACAGTCGGTATTTTATATATAAAGGCTCACGAAGAAAAATATCAGCCAGTATAAGTAGTGTATAATTGTCCGCTTGAAACACTTATTCCGCCGCTGAAGACTGAAAGTGATGAAAGGGAAAACAATAAAACAGTGGTCCTTGATGCAGCCTGTCTGCAATCAGGGATTTAAATCTTTCCCTGTCCAAACTAACATGCTAAGTATAACATTATCATTGCTGAGAGTCTGTTGTTCCCTTGTGTGACAGCAATAACATAATGGGAAACAGAATCGTAAGGAAATATCCTGTCAAATTCAATTTTTCATATATAGACTCTAATTTTATAGTTTTGAAAAACTTATTTTATAAATTTTAACATATAAAAGATATGGAACATTTATTTAATTTTATGATGTAATAATATAAAACAATTTGAAGATGAAGAGGATATGTCAGCTTTAAAAATTGAGTATAATCGTACCTGTATATAACGTGGAAAGGTATCTGAAAAGTGCCTCGAAGTCATTGTGCGGACTGAAGAGAGAAAACAAATTATAATAATAAACTGACGGAACTAAGGACGGTTCGCTTCAAATAGCGGGAAAGATTCAGGATCATAAAAATGAAAAACATAATAATTATTTCCCAGGAAAATCAGGGACTTAGCAGCAAACGAAAGTCAACGGTCTTAAAAGTGGAAAAAGGGAAGTATATTTCTTTATAGACAGTGATGTGTAGATACGGGAAAATTATGAAAAATTTATAAATGAAACCATAAAGGACAAGGTAGACATTGAATAGGGAAGATATATCATCGAGAAAAATCACGGCAGCGAAAACAGAACTGGAATGCGTGACAGAAATAAGAAATTATGATAAGGAGAAATAAGAACAGGAAAAAGAATATTTTGATATAATGTGTAGAAATGACATGCATGTCCTGAAGTCTGGATGATGTCCAGAAGGAATACTGGATAACGGCATATTTTTAAAAGTAGGAAGAATGCATGAAGATGAGATCTTTACGGCTGAAACGCTTTTGAAAAGCATCAAAGGTAAGGTTTTTATGAATTTATTACTATAATTACCTGCAAAGCGTGAAAGCATCATGTCGACAAAACTTGAAAAACTATCAGGATATGGATATAAATGAGATTTATGATTTTATGATTGCCGAAACAGACAGCAGGACAAAGAAGCTTTCTGGAAGATGAAATTCACAGGCTGTATAAGATCATAATAAAAGCATTCAAAAGATAGAAAAATACCGTTTTAGAAAGAATTACAGAAAATTTCTGGCTGACATGGTGAAAATAAATTACAGAAAATAATGACGAGAATGAAAGAAAAAGCATAGACAAGTAGATTAGGGAAATCTTCATAAATATTTTCTAAAGGAGTTTCAAATGAAGTTAAAGTATTGTAATACCTGCATATAATACAGAAAAATATATAAGACAATGTATTGACAGTGTAATAAAACATAAAAGAACATTGAAACTGAAATAATAGCAGTAAACGATGGTTCGACTGACAGGACAAATGATATACTTGAAGAATATACTGGAAAATGATGATAGAATAAAGTCATGGCAACGCAGGAAAATCAGGGTGCAAGTGCAGCCAGAAACACAGGAATCAAGGCGAGTAGTGGACTACATATATTTTCTCGACAGTGATGACTGGGTTGGATACGGTTTCATTTGAGAAAATAATAAGACAGCTTGAAGATGACTATAAAAGCGGAGAAAACAGATATCGTAGTAGGAAAGGAAAAGCCTACAGTGAATTCACAAAGGAAGAAGTTCTGGATGAGAGGATTCCGAGGAGCTTTATCGGTAAAACAGTTTGAGGAAACAATATATGATAAAATCAATAAAGGAAAAATTTTGGAATGTAAGACTCTGATATACCCGTACAGCAGAAAGCTGCTTTGGCGGAGTTAACGGTATTTATTTCGGCAGGAAGAAGGTCCAATGAAGATGAAGTGTTTTCAATAGATGCGTTCTATCATGTGGAAAAGCTAAAGTCAGATGAATATTTAAACATAGGGCCAGAAGTACACAATGTCGGTTCTGAACATGTCCCAAGTAGAAGATATTTTTGAAAATGCAAAGGAGCTCTTGAAAGATAGGGATGAAAAAGATCCTGGAAACAAAGAGATAATATTCTACATGATAAAGAGATACTATAAAACTAATGAAAAAGCTGTACAGTGTGGAAGAAACGATGTGTCAAGAAATACAGGTAAAGTTCAAGAAAGATCGGTGAAGATTATCTTTTCAAGATAAAATCAAAAGTTTGAAAATGTGGAGCTGTATATACTGTACTATACAGGAGTGAGGTATTACAATAGATAAATTTCCGAAAAATGTAGGAATAAGTTTAAAGGGAAAGATATAAATATGGCACAGATACCGAAAAGGCTTCATTATGTCTGATAGGGAAATGATGAAAAGCC